>Ga0114923_10003032_pt1 | contig 11333 bp, 7 predicted proteins | sample SumtaG_FD_89578 | JGI IMG/M metagenome (GOLD analysis project Ga0114923, IMG submission 89578) | Deep subsurface microbial communities from Indian Ocean to uncover new lineages of life (NeLLi) - Sumatra_00157 metaG | ecosystem: Environmental > Aquatic > Marine > Oceanic > Sediment | place: near...
ACCTGCGACGGTGGCGAATCGAGGTGCTGCCTTCAACAAAAAGTTCAAGCCGATGGCATTCAGCACACCAGATGCTGCCGTCATCATCAGGAACGCGTTCTCAGCAGTCTCCCGTGCCACATCTTCTGGCACTCCCTGTTCAAGGAGAATGTCTAACGTCTCTCGATAGGTAGCCGATCCTTCGAGCGTAGCCGCAGCGGTACCACCTGCAACGCCAGCACGATGTGATGCCTTACCGATGCGCGTTAGCTTGGCAAGCACGGTGGCATCAGTCAGGTCTAAGGCTTTGTCGCCGATCTTGACGAAGCGACTGATCGTTCCACCTTTCCCTTCGAAAGCCCCTGCTTTCCTTGCGGCCTTGCTGAGACCGGAAATCTGCTTGGCAGTCAGCGCAACCCGCGCACCTTTCTCGCCAGCGACACCGGCAGCTGCGGCGGCACCGGCAACGCCAGCCTTCTTACTTAACGATCCAAGCATGGCTTTACGGACCACGCCTCGCGCCAGCCCAGCTGGAGTCAGTGAAGCAACTAATGACGGTAGGATCTGGCCGAATGTGAAGAGCAGGAAGTCAGGGTCAAGCAATAGCTCGGGGTTCTCGATGATGTTCTGGTCAGACCTGAAGGTCTTCGCTGCAGCCTCTACGAACTTGCGCATGCGTGGCTGAAAGAATCCTCGATGTTCTCACCCAGCGCAGCCACGCTCTCAAGCCCAAGCTCGCCGCCCAGATAACGCAGGATCGTGCCGGTCGATTCTCCCAGTCCGATGCCACCGGCAGCGAGACCCCGAAAGAAGTTCCTGATCGGCTCGAAGCCCTCACCATCTGGGACATCGTCAACCTGCTCAAGCAGAGCGGCCTGCTCAAGCATGGCAGGCGCACTTGCAAACAAGCTGCCACCATCACCTGTCGCCACGCGTATGGCGTTTCCTGCTGCTGTGGACGGGTCCGTGTCAGGTTGGATGGACCTGATGCTGCGATCCACCAGCGGCCTTACAGGCTGTCTGGGGGGTATAAGTTTCTTTCTCAGATCCTCGACAGCCGCACGCTGCCGTGCGCCTGCCTGCCGGAACAACGCTCTCGATTCAGTTAGAGATCGACCAGGAAACGGCTGGATCGGTACCAAGCTACCAACTGGTGGCGCTGCATCCGGCCTGCGAAGATCAGCACCAGTGCGATCAATGGCTGCGGCGACTGCGCGTTGCGCCGGACCCTCAACAGTGGGTGCCGTGCGACCATTGGCTGGTGGCTTATTCAACGACGCGAGCCGCTGTCTGGCTGGCGGCTCTGGTTGATTGAAGGTCTGCCGGAACGCATTCTGCTGCCGCGCACGCTCAACTGATGTACGTGAATCGAATTCCGCAACAGGCTCAGTCGCTGTCTCTAATGTGGCTACAGGAGCAGGCCCTCTCGATGGTGGTTCGCCAGCCACTACGTCTTGGATATTTGTGACTATCTCACGACCATCTTCCGGTGAGATGTCGCCTTCAGCAAGACCACGCTTCAAGTTACTGACGTTGCGCTCAAGAATCGGAAGCTTCTCAGCGTCCTCGACGATAGCCTCTGGATCTAAAGGATTTACTGGTCGATTAGGTGGTCGGCGCAGTCGTGTGTTGCGACCATTTGCCATTTATCATTGACCTAGACGCTGAGTGGTTCGCAACTCCGGTGATGGACCGAGAAGTGCCTCAACCTGCGCAATGATTTCCTCCCGTTCTTCGCCGGTAGCGTCTTCACCACCCAGTGTTTGAAACTGACGCAGTGCTGCCTGTACACGAAGCTGCTCAGTGAAATTGCCAATTAGTCTTTGCTCCGTCAGGTCCACCAGTATGGTCGACTCTGCTGCGAATCCCGTCAGCGGATTGATGTCGCCAGCCTGCACGACTTCCACTTTATTTTGACTGGTCATAAGGGACTCAACAAATGGATCAACACCAACAACTTGTCTCAGATTGCCAGCGTCGTCTCGTTCAAACAAAGAAAGCGCCCCACCAGCATCTAACCCAATTGTCTGGCTTGTGGTGCGAGCTTCGATACGATTGGTTGCGGCTTCTAAGTTCGCGGTATTGATTCGTTGCTGCTCAAGACCCTCTTGAGTCTGAACATTGAAGGCAGGATCTCGGCGAGCGGCAACACCTCGGGACTCTTCAGGCGAAAGACCAGGTACTGAGGCGAATCTGCTCCCACCAGCATCCTGGAACCCAACTTTGCCGCCCCTGATTGTCTGAATGAAACCTGGCGGCAGGTCTTTGAGGTCGCCAGTCACATTAAAATCTCCACGAGGCGGACGACCCGATCCACCTTTATCGCCAACAATGACAGGGTCACGACCGGCAGTTGCCAGACTAGGAGGGCGAATGTTTGTGTCTGGCCTGAACGGATCGGTTCCCGGCTGACGATCAGATACTACGATTTCATCTGCCCCTGCTGGCTTGGGCTGACCAAACTCAGCCTCAAACTCAGGTTCTAGCGGAGCGAACGGAATGCCACCTTGATCCGGTCGTCTGGGCGTCTTGTCAGTGGTGCCTTCACCCGGATTAAACGCTGACGTATCAACTGGCTCACCTTGACTGCCAGCAGTGAAACCTGCACCGAACTCTCTAGCACCTGTCTTGACACCCTCTACGCCACGCCTGAATCCTGCGCGTGTTCGTGCTTGAGCAGCAGCTGCGTTTGCATTCAACTCGTCTGATCGCGTTCTAACAGCCGCTCTACTTTCACCAACGCTACGACCGAAACGAGCCAGTAAAGGCAGTTTCTTTTTTCGTTCTTCCTGTTTGTGGTGGCATATGTCTTCCTTAATCGCAACTGCAGGTTTCGATTCGTGAAAATCCTGATTGGTACACTACAGTCGTACCTGTATTTTCATTGGCGCTCTCGCTGCTGCTGTCGCTTCTGCTTTGGCTCCGTGATGTGCTTGAAACCACGGAGTTATTGAATTGCGCAAGTGCGGCTGCGCCAAGCTGTCCTTGGACACGAGTGCCAGCGATCACCTGATCACTGCGCATTCTCAACACACCAAGCAGATGGTCAACCGATACTCTGGCCTTGTCCACTTCGAAACGATTGCAAGCATCGAACAGATTGATGTCAGCTGCAAACTGATCGACTTCAGCACCAAAGCGTGTGCCCTCTGCCTGAGTCTGTCCAACATATCCACGAACATTAGCGTCGTAAATAGTTGCTCGGGCATTCGACTGTTCAACCAGTACGCGTGCAGTATCGACCTCACGTTGGCTCTCTGCAGTAAACGCCTGGATCTCGGTACCAAATTTGTCGACTTCACCAGTGAACCTGCGTGACTCGCCCTCGACCTGCGATGAAAACGACTGCACCTTCGAATTAAATTTGTCGTTGTTGACACGAGCGGTGTCGACCTCGATGGTGGCAGCACCAACGTCACGTTGGATGCGTGCAGTGTACGCGTCCGTGTCACCACGGAACCGATCGACTTCAGAACTGAACCGACCTGACTCGGCATCAGATGCTGCAGCAAACCTGCGAACCTGAGAATCGAACACGGCGGTCTCACTATTCAGCTGTGCAGTCAGCGCATCGATCTGCGCTCGTACTGCTTCCACCTGTGCTGTGAAGTCTTCGATCTTGAATCGTTCGACTTCTATTTCCTGGCTCTTGGCTGTCGACTTGGCAGTGACCAGCGCACTGTAAGCTTGGGTCTGCGATCGAAATGCATCCACCTCACTGGTAAAGCTATCGATCTTCAGTTTCTCCGCGTCGATTCTTGACGAATAGATGTCCGTGGCAATGGCAGCGGCACGAGCCTCAGTGGCGAACCCTTCAATTTGAGCAGAAAATTTGTCGATCAGTAAGCGGTTGCTCTCGATGACAAACCGAGACGCTTCGAGTCGAGATTTGAAGAGTTCGAAGGTCGCCAACACTGCTTCGATCTGGGCGCGATAGTTGTCGATCTTTTGTGTATTGATCTCACCTTTAATGCGCTCGCCTTCGAGTTCCGCACGGAAGACATCGAGCTTCAGCACCTCGCCTTCCAGCAATGTCTTGAAAACTTCCGCACGAGTTCTGAACGCACTGACATCAGCGTTGTACCTGTTGACCTGTGCCGCGAACAACTGCAATGCCAAGTCCACTGTCGTGCGAGCAATTTCGAAGTCAAGCCGTTGGATCTGCAAATGATTGTCGACGAGTGCGATTTCCAGTCTAGATGCTTCTGTCATCGCAAAGCGGACATTTTCAACTTCCATTTCGGCTTGCTTGATCGCTTGCTCACGCGACAGGGACGAGGACTTATCTTGATTCTTTTGAATGATTTCCTGGTTGCGCGCAAGAAGTGCGCCAGGTGGTAATGAAAATCCTCGCGCAGCAAACTCTTCGAAAGACTCCTCTCGGGCTGCTGCTGCGATGCCGTCTTCACGCTCACGGGCAGTAGCCCAGATAGCCTGGAAAATGCTGTCATCGACACCCGTGCTGTTATTGCCCAGCCAGAAGTCCAGCTTGGTCTTCACTGCCGTCAGCACCGAATCACTGAACGGCAATTGTGCGTAAGTAAACGTCGCTGTTGGATCTGCGGGACTGCCGACCAGAACAGCATCGAAGGTCGGCGTAACGATTACCGGCGCAGCTGGCAGCGTTATCTGCTCCAGCGTCGGTGTGGTCGGCAGTGTGCTGTCAGGCTCTGCCGGAACGATGACCGGCTGCAAGGTGTCGATCAGTGGCACAGGCTTGGTGAAGTCAGCTGGCGGCAAAGGCTGAATGATGACCGGCTTGACCGCACCCAATATCGGTACAGGATCAACGGGATCTGGAGTGATCGTAGCCAGCGACGGGGCATCTGGAGATGCTGGGAACGTGACCGTACCAGGCTCAGTGCCAAGAAAAGTTTCCTTGGTAAACGCAGACCCGCTGAAAACCGGTGGCGTCAAATCCCGCACAGATGGTGGCGCAATGTCACTCGGAGCAACCGGTGCTGGCGGAATAAAAAACGCAGACGCAGAAAATTGCGGGGCCGTGATCGATGCCAGACCAGGTATGGCCGGGTCAGCCGGTGGTGTTGGCGGGATGAAACTGGTGAATGCTGCGCCACTAAATACCGGAAGACCACAGGGAAAAATGGTTGCAACAGGAGGCGTAGCAAGTGCTTGCGATCCAACCGCCAACAATTGTAATGCAGATTGCTGGGTCGAAAGCGCGAGCGAGGTTACATTTACAGGCGCTTGGACCGGCTCGAAAGCCGAGGGCGGTATAGTGGCAATTATTGGCATACTTGTTTCTCCACCTCCCCAGGCGCTTGAAGTGTATCACCTACTAAGCACTGCTCCTACCGGGGAAAGCTAGGTCTGCCGCATTCCGTAACTGCAAGTCTTCGATATTTGGAGCGATCAATGGTCCATTGTGAAGTCCACGACCATTCGGAAAGCCGTCGCCGTCAAGTTCAAACCAGAATGACCTGGAACTGATACATTTCTTCCAACCCGGATCATATATTTGTGACGTCCCATCTCCCTGAATCCATCCCAGCCCCCTACGATCCTCACCAATGAGATAGCCGCCAAAATTTACTGGGATTCCACATCGAGGCGTAGCACACGTTGCACCCGGTCCCGCCGTTCCGCCTGCATCACAATTGCTGATGACATCACAGAGTTGCGCAGATAACCAGAGTCCACCACATGGAGGATTTTTATCGAGTGCCAGGATAAAGTCCTGGATTTCGAACTCCTTGAAACCATCCACACCACCGTAAAAAAATCCTACTGCAGCCGGACACAAAGCAGACTCATACAGCAACACGATCTGTCCTTCGCTCTGCTGGGATAGATCAAATTCTAGTCCTCCACCAAAATCGAAGACGGCAAACTGACGTGGCTCACCGGAAAAAGATGAGCCAGCTGCGAACTGTCCACCAGGATCGTCCTGATCAAGCTGCTCTGCTACAGCCCGTTTGCCGGTAATAATTTCTGCCCCGCCAGCGACCAATTCATTGATACCAAAAATGGCGCTTCCCTCGATCAAGGCCACTTCGCCTTCGAAGACACTCTGGCAAGCGGTGACCTTCCCTGTAGAAGTTATGGCTACGCTATTGCCAGGAAACAAGGCATCGATATTGGGCACGCTGGTCGGAAACCCAGGAGCATCGATCGTGCATGGCGCATTTTTTGCGGCTACGGATTGGTCGAAATTCAGACCGGCCTGCGGAGCCTTAAAACCTAGCCAACCCCGATGTACATAGACTTTACCCCAGATACCACCAGCGAATCGAAACGGTCTTTCAAGAGTGATTTCTCCATGCCTTTGGGTTGACCCTCCACCACAATATTCGCCCTGCTCAAGCGTAGGAGAAATGTGCGGAGTCTGAACAATCGGCACTCGTTTTATGACCCACTGCTGGTCATTTTGACCATCAGCAATGTTGACGCCGAACAACTGGCTAAACATGCGAAGGCCGGGACGTCCCAAAGGTAGTCGTGGGCATTGCGTCATCGGTGGCTTCTTTGATCGTAGTTTCTCTTCACCGGGTTCCGGGAAGTCCGATGTGATGTCGACTCTCGCTATCGGTTCCATGGCACCGGGACTGATGGTGACCTTCATGCTCGTATCCGGTGCCAATTGGTATGAGGCAGTACGCATGCCTTCGTTGTGCCCAAGATCCAAAATGCCTTGCATGACTTCAACGATTTTCATTGCCGGTTTCATCCAGGTTTCTGCGACGTCGAGGTTGCCATGCAGGCCGACGTTACGGCTCATGTCTCTGAACAGACCGTCTGTGTCGAAAACACCCATTACTTTTTCAGCCTACGTTTTTCGCCTAGCACGATCGTTTCGAACTCCGCACTCTTCACCTGGAGATCCCCACCTGCAACATTTTCGATGTCCACCTCCCAATAGCGACTCTTGATACCACGTTTGAACTTCGCTCGCTCAGTGGTTGACGCAGCTGGCGTTTGCCTGAGTTTGTATGGACCAGACGTGACCCCCTGATCTGTGCGCAGGGTAAGGTGTGCCTGACCGGCAGAGTTTAGGCCCAGGAACGCTGCTGTGACTCTCTTCAGGACAGGTTCATCAAAATCGGTACGTCCGATGGTCGCGATCGCGTCGATACCGATACCATTATCATCATCACCGTCGAGTAAATAAATGCCGTCGCCTCGGGCGGCAAGATAATCTTCACCGATCACCGCAAAGGCATCGAAGTCATAATTCTCGTAGCGCGATGGTGCGCCCGTGTTGTGATTGACTACCCAAGTGAAAAGTTCCTGCGTGGTGTCAAGCAAATAGGTGCCATCGACATAGCCGTTCGCCGCAACCAGCGTCTGGAGTTCGTACAGCCCGTCGACAAAACCATCTTTCGCCAGATAGATGCTGATGCCGTATTGCCCGTCAGTAAACCCGTCCGCTGCTTGGTACGCATTCAGGATTGCCGTGGAGTCCACGAAGCCATTGAATGCCTTGAAGATGTCCAGACTATAGTGAGCGCCGAAGTCAAGCTCGGCTAATTTCAGAACCTCAATCGAGTAGCGGTGATCTGTCCAACCCTGCAGTAATTGCAGAGCGTTCAGATCATAGGAAACACCGAATCGTTGCTGCAATGCATCCAGCACCTCCAGCCGATACGCGGCATCGAGGTAGCCAGTCGCTTGAACGAATGTCAGAAGTGCATAGTGGACACCGACAGCAATCTCTCTCGCCTCCCACGCGTTGAGATCGTAATTGCCCTGACCGATGACGTTGTCGTTTTGTTCATAAATTTGCAGGTCGTACGAGCTAACAGCCTGCATCAACAAGTCGGTATAGACCTCGACACTGTACAGCCCATCGGTAAAACCCTGCGCCAGCAGGAACACTTGCAATTCGTATTCTGAAGTGAAGGCCAACTCTTTAGGCGCGTACGCCTGCAGATCGTAAAAACCATCGTGCTTGCCATCGAGGATGACGAAGGCATTCAATGAATAGCTTGCGGTGTTAAACCCATCTAAAGGAACGAGAACTTTTAGTTCGTAATTCCCCTGGAAGATTGCATTCTCTTGTTCGAGGTAAGCACTGAGATCGTAGGCTGCGGAAGCACCAACATTGTCAAACTGCTCAAAGCCAGCGAGAAAATATGCGCCACTGGCAATTGTGGCTTGCAGCGTGCTGCCTATTTCAACTGCATACTCCGCATCAACGAAGCTATCGAACGCCGTGTAGTTATGTTTGTACTGACCGGTGCCGATCGCATTTTGTTGGGCACTCTTGCCTTGGTGCAAGACCTGCAGGATTACTTGTGTGACTCGAATTGCCATCAGGTAATGATCTCGTATCCGATCTCCGCAGCTTCGACGTCAGCCATCAACCAGGCAGCTGACGTATCTGGGTTGTCTTCAAACAAACCGAAAATTGCCTGGTATTCCGACTCGGTGAGCGTCTGTGTTGGGCCAACACCTTCGGTGAGATTCTCAAAGATAACGGTGCGGAAAGTTCGGGTGCCAAGATCCAATGTGTCTTTCACCATGGCATTGACTTGTACTGCATTGACCCGACCGAAGCTACTTTCAGGAACAGATAAGCTGGTGTCTAAACGATCTTTGTTGGTAGCAACATTCGCCTCGTTGTAATCTGTGTCGTAATTTTGCTGAGTCTCGTCGACCAGTGCAGAGTTGTCGGTGCCGGTTGAAGGAGTGAAGTCAATCTCACCGACAACTTCTGCGCTTGGATACAACACGTCCACCACAGCTGGGAACAGGAACCCGGTCTCATTGCCGCCGCCAGCAGGTGAGACCACCCAGACATCAGAGATTCGATAAATTGCTCCATGTCCACCTGAAGTGATCGGCTCTTCGGGATTTGAGTTGAACGAAATCTCATCGATGGTCGACACTGAGCCTGGTTTTGTATCGATATTGGTGACAAGAATCCAGCGTTCGCCGTCGACGCGCAACTCGACTTGACCAACGGTATCACTGACCAACACACGAAATTCGATCCAGTACCAGCGATTGTATTGAAGCGCATGGAAATCAGGATCACCTGCGTCGTCCGCATCGTCTTCACTGTCAAACACGATGACACCGTTAGTGCTTGTCTTGATGCGAATATAGCCACGACCAGCATCGATGTTCGTACTGAATCCGAAGTTTAATTCCAGCGTCATCTGCGGCTGATTGCCAGGATCATCGCGTGTGTACAGGATCGTGTCATCGTTGCGAGTCTGGTTCGCATTGACACCTTCCCATAAGAACGCGAAGCCTACGATCTGTTCGCTCAACGACGTAACCGGGAATTTAACTTTAGTTTCACCTGGATTGCCGAGAACCCCCTTGAATCTGAGACACCCAGGCACAGGGCTACGCGGCGACTGAACGCCAGCCGGTGTAGTTGGCGGACCACCCGTGGGCAGGATCTCTATGTTGCTGCCGGTTAGTGCGCCGACACCGTCCAGCGTGTATCGCGCTTCGAGATCCTGGAAGTCACGGAAGTGACCCCAAGATTCTATCCACTCGACAGCCACTAGACAAAGATCCGAACACCGATCCTGAAAGCGTTATTCGTTTGCGACTGATTCGTGCCAGCCGGAACTACTCGCTTCAGCCACCATCCTTGGAAGTCACTAAACAACAGATCCGGGATCGCGATACCGCTATCGAAATCGATCGGGTTGTTGGCATCGAAATCGACCGTCACAGGTGCCGTGTCTTCGTCAGCGATGGTTGCCATGGCGACATTCTTTGCCTCGATAGCGATCGCGATTTGGATGACGTCCTGTCCCGGTGTGTTGGTCTCAATCCACATGCGGATGTCAACCATGGAATCACTGGCGTGGTCGTTCTGCCAGTACACACCACGATATTCGGTGTCGCCTGCCTTGGCGTCAGCCTTGGCAACGTCGTCGAATATGTTGTTCGCGATGTTGGCGATCGTAATCGTGTTGGTCTGATCACTGGACGGCAGCGTACCAGAGACAACGTCGACCTTTAGCAGGCCACCGTTGCTTCCACCCTGAATGGCATACAAACCATTCACGGACACGTCCACAGCAGCGCCTGCGGTGCCACCAAGCGGCGTCCACCGCAAGGTCGTGTTGGTGCTGTCAAAGAACAACGTGCCATCACCTTCGGCATTGCCGACAGCGTCGTCGATCGTGACGCCCGTGATGGTTGTCGGTGCAGTCGCAGTCTGCGACAGGATGTCTTTCCCCGCAGCAGTGGATTTGATGCCACCCAGATCCGCGTTCGGATCTACATTCGCTACTCCTCCCGAATGGACGATTTTCAGATCAGCTAAACTTGCAGCCATGATGTTTCACTCCTAGATTGCATTGCCTCTGCGAGCCGTCTCAAGGCTCACATAGTCCGGCGCGAGAAACGCAGATTGCGTACCCGTGCCTAAAGTTGCAATGATCTGTCGCAAGCCTCTTTGCTTCCGAAAAACCATTGCTCCATTTTTGAATTGACTGATCGCAGATTTGTCTTCCTGGACATTCGTTAGCTGTGCTTGCAAGCCACCGATGATGACACCCTCTACCGAGAACCAGGCGACGTTATCAGACTCTGGCAGGTTGATGCCAGTGCCACGCACGGCTCCGTATGGCAACACAGGGATCTGCTGGAACTCAGTTGTGTCGACTCCACTGACCCAATAAGTCTGATCAGCACAAATATAAATGCCATCCGCAACGGCTTTCATTACCGTTACTTCGCTCGGGAACTGCAGGAATCCTCGTTGCGGTTTGACAAGTCCGTAGCGCATAGCATCCGTGAACCACACGATTTTGCCATCTGCTATGTAGATTCGTCCGTTGTGATATTCCAAGATGTCGCCAGCTGGCGGCGGGATACCGAACTGCGTTTGCAACATGATCGTTTGATTGTTGTCGACGGTCGTGATGCGGAAGTTCGGCGCACCAGCAATCAACTGACCAACTCGATACAGTCCTTCGCCATCTGGGCCAGAACAATAAACCTGGATCGTGCTGCCATCGATCGGTGCCGGTATGTCAGTCATGGTGATGGAGCCAGTGTCGGCTGTAATGACAACGCTCTTAGCAAGCGGCGTACCGCTTTCCTGTCCAAGCTCATCGAGAAAAGTTATTGCGAGTTGATAGGTTCCCGCAGTCAAAGAGCCACCAGCCTCTGATGCAGTTATAGTTGGCTGCTCATGAGGACCACGAATCCCCCACGGCAGATCACGACCGTCACTATCGATTAGCCCCGTGAACAAACGGTTCGACCAATAGATGTTATCGTTGAGACCCAGATAGCTGACTGGGTGATTACCGACGCCAACGCGGAATAGCATGCGTGTCCACGTACCGGCGAGATCCTTGACCAGTTCCCACATGTTGCTGCCTTCAACGAACAGCACACGCTTGCCATTTGAGTAAAGC
>Ga0114923_10003033_pt1 | contig 11332 bp, 7 predicted proteins | sample SumtaG_FD_89578 | JGI IMG/M metagenome (GOLD analysis project Ga0114923, IMG submission 89578) | Deep subsurface microbial communities from Indian Ocean to uncover new lineages of life (NeLLi) - Sumatra_00157 metaG | ecosystem: Environmental > Aquatic > Marine > Oceanic > Sediment | place: near...
AAAGAATAGAGCTATCCTTCCCGGTTTTATTAATGCCCACATGCATTTTTACAGCACGATGGTTCGGGGGCTGGGGAAGATCGAGCCGGCCAAGGATTTTGTCGATGTGTTAAGAAAACTGTGGTGGAAGCTTGACCGCCAACTTATCCTTGACGACTGTTATTATAGTGCTCTTATTCCTTTGATCGATGCGGTTAAAAAAGGCACCACCACCTTGATCGATCACCATGCCAGTCCTTTTGCCGTGACAGGTTCTTTGGAAAAAATTGCTTCTGCCGTGAAAGAAGTGGGACTGAGGGCTTCTCTTTGTTACGAGGTGTCGGACAGGGACGGGAACGAGATTGCCATGGAAGGGATCAAAGAGAATGTGCATTTCATTGAGAAATGTAACTCAGAAAATGACGACTATCTGAAAGCGTTATTCGGTCTTCATGCCAGTTTCACTATATCGGAAGAAACCTTGAAGAAAGCGGTGGATGCCGGTAAGCACCTGGATACCGGGTTCCATATTCATGTGGCAGAGGCGAATTCAGACCAGGAATATTCGTTAAAGAATTTCGGGATGAGGGTCGTTGAAAGACTGGACAAAGCCGGTGTGCTGGGGCCGAAAACAATTGCCGTCCATTGTGTTCATGTAAATGAAAATGAACTTTCCCTGCTTAAGTCCACGGATACTTCCGTGGTTCACAATCCCCAATCCAATATTAACAACGCGGTAGGTGTTGCCGATATTATAGCCATGCAGCAAAAGGGAATCCGGGTCGGTTTGGGCACGGACGCCATGACGGTAAATATGCTGGAGGAATTAAGACAGGCATTATGGATCCATCACCTGGCTCAAAAGAATCCTTCCGTGGGCTTCATGGAAGCCATGAATACGTTAACCGTACATAATGCTGAGATAGCTCGAAGGTATTGGGATATTGGTATTGGAGAATTGAAAGAAGGGTATGCCGCAGATATCATACTTATGGAGTATTATCCACCGACGCCTTTTAATGGAGACACGTTCCTGGGACATTTGGGATTTGGGCTTGCGCAGGCTTGTGTAGATACGACGATTGTGGGGGGAAAGATTCTTATGGAAAACCGGAAACTTAATATAGGTATCGATGAAGAGGAAGTGGCCAGGGAGTCGAGAAAGCTTGCCGCCAAACTCTGGGAGCGTTTTTAGCTGTTGAGGAGCGTGGATTTTTAACAGTTAATTGGGAACGGCGAGGGAATGCCAGAAATTGCATTCTGCTATATAGATTTCTTTCTTTTTCTCAGGAATTCTCTGGATAGAGTATTTGTACCTTTTGAGATTAAACATGCCGCCGCTCGATCCTTTGGGAAGAATAAGTACACTGGTGTTAAAATTTACGGTTTCACTTTGAATCGCTCCCACATCTTTCCAGTCGATAAATTTATTCTTCCCTTTTCGGAATCCCTCTTTGTTGAGTGCCGCGCCTTTGATCTCCACCTGTGGATTATTCTTTAGCCATTCAGCCAATTCCCGGAGGCGTTCTTTCCTGTAGGTCAGGAGTTTTTCAAAAAGATCGATTTTGCTTAATTTTAAATCTTTAAACGAGATGAGGGCCGAGTGATTATCATAACCTGCCAGGCAGAGCTTTATGCCGGTCAAACGATGGGCCTTCTCTTTTTTGAGCTGCTCTGAAAGTTCCTTTAACAATTCTTTAAAAATCTCTTCCGGCAGGGCGTCCAGGTTGTAAAACTCAGTCTGGGATGATGAGGTAACAACATACCATTTAAACGTACCGGGTGAAACCAGGTATAAGAGCCTCAGGGAATCGAGGGGCAGGGATACCTTTTTAAATAATCCTTCTTTAATGATGATTTGATTCTCTTGCAGTTTTAATTTTCCCATACTTTCTCCTTTTCATATTTTTTCATGTTATTATTGACATTAGCTTTTATTCAAATCCGCATAAATCCTACTGTTTGCCTTGTTTGGGCAGGATCACGGGAACGGGTGACGTATCTTTTAACTTAAAATGAGCGGAGTCGTAGTTTGTGGGAACATCAAATAAGAGCAGGAGCCAGGTTTTTTGCCCGGGGTCGAGTTTAATGCCTAATTTTCCCTCCCAGGAAACAGCCAGGCTAATGGGGGCAATATTCAATCCTGGGATAAGAAACGCCCTCAGTGGGATATTGTTCCTGGGGACAATGAATTGGAAATCCAACCCTTTTTGATCTTTTTTGTGAAACCATTGAGTCTTTTGCACTTTACCTTTATTTTCAAACCGGACCAGGAGTTCCCAGAATCTCCCGGACGCTTTTACAGGCTCGGTACCTTCATACGGGGCAAACGCTTTACAACCCATTGAATTACTGCCGGATATCCAATGGCGGACCGATTCCTCAGGGGGAAATTTACTATCGAAAGATTTCCATGTTCTTATTTTATCGATCCTCCAGGCGATATCACCTGCCAATAAAAAATCGCTTTTTTCCTTTGTGCGTTCCTTTGCCGGGGCTTGACCCTTTACTTTACCCGGTGAGCACCCAATGGAGAAAACCAAAATCCCCAATACCATGAAACCGATAACTATATTCTTTTTCATAAACACCTCCTTTTTTATAAAATCTCTGTGGCAATTTTTATTATAAATAAATAGCAATGGGTGGGACATCACCGATCATCAACTGGAAATGGCCGCTTTTTCCCGGGGCAGACCAGAGAAGGGAGAGTGGCGCGTTACTAATCGTATCACCTTTTTTCATATCGAATTTAGTCTCTTTGTCTCCCAGCCATGCCCTGATTATAAGGTCTGTCGCCTTGTCTTTTTTAGTGGTTTGCACCAACGTGGCTTTGACTTCGGGTTCGGAGCCTTTTTTTAGATAGATTGCCGGTGCCGGTACCTCACCATCGGGCCCGATATATTCGATGGATACGTCGATGACCAGGCCGTCATATTTTTTGGGGCCGAGGCCAAAACCCTTTTCAAAACGGGCGTTGTGAACGGTTACTTTCCAATTCTCGCCTTCATGAACACCGTACCCACACGATGCCAAAAGGAAAACAATGGCTGCTAATATAAATAATCCGGATAATTTTAACTTATTCATTAATTACCTCCTGGGTTTTTTATTGGTCCACAGATTACACAGATATAATTCGTGGGCCATTTAATTGATACGCAATATTCATGCCAGGTTGGCAAAATGTCCCGGGATACTTTGCCGGCAATGTTCTCGACTTTTCCGGACTTAAAAGGGACTTTCCCCCTCATACCCCTGGGGGTATCCGATGGATAAAAAATGGTGAAAAGCTTTAATAGGAAAGTGTATCGGCGACATACCCAATAGGGTATTTACGATACCCTATAGGGTATTTCCTCCATTCGATTTTATGTGAAAACCCTAAAAGGTTTTTAGCAGTGCGTTCTCATTGGGTCTCATGTCAGGTTCTTTACTCATCATTTGCAAGATTAAGTCGTTTAACTTCCCTGGAATCTCCGGCCTGAATTTATTGGGTTCAATGGGGTCTTTTTCCAGGATCTGTTTAATGATATCGATGGGGGCTTCACCCGGGAAGGGTTTCTCCAGGGTTAACATCTCATAGAAGACAACTCCAAGTGAATAGATATCGCTGGCTGCCGAGTATTCCTGGCGGGTAATACGTTCCGGCGGCAGGTAATTAATGGTTCCCAGTATCTCACCGGTTTCAGTAAGCCGGGTAAAGGATTCGCTCCGGGCCAAACCGAAATCCAGCAGCTTTACAAAATTTTTATCTCCTCCCTTTTCGATGAGTACTATATTTTCAGGTTTTAGATCCCTGTGAATAATACCCTTTGCATGAACACCGGCTATCGTATCGATCAATTGATTCATAATTTTCAGACAATCATCCAGGGGAATATGCTCTCCTTTTTGGATTCGTTCAGCCAGTGATTGACCTTCCAGCAACTCCATGGCAATAAATAATTGCTGGTTGTATTCACCTCTTTCAAAAACCTTTACAATGTTCGGATGGTTCAGTTGGTCCACCAGCAGAGCCTCGTTCATAAATCTCTTTCTCTGGGTAAGGTTTTTGCAGTATTCTTCCCTGATTACTTTAACGGCCGCCGACTTTGAGCGTTCCATTACATGGGAGGCTTTGTACACCACCCCCATGCCGCCGGACCCGATTTGCTCCACGATCCGGTAATGGCCGATATAATTTTTTTTCTTCCAGAAGGCGAACAGGTGCAAGTATTTTTTGAACAGCAGCAAGGCAATGATCAGAACCAGGATAAAACCGGCAATAAATGCATTGGCTTTAAATCTCTCTTTACTTAATCTTAGTTTTTGAATTTCATTATTTTTTTGCAGCAGGGCAATCTTTTTTTCCTTTTTTTCGGCCTCATACCGTTCGTGCAACTCTGCGATCTTATCATTGGACTCTTTGTTTATAATAGTATCTTTCTCCCGGGAGTACAATTTATAATAATCTAAGGCCTTTTGATAATCGCCCTTTTCAGAGAATAATTTGGACATATTAAGATAAATATTTTTAATCACATCTTTAACGTTGATCTCCCGGGCTATCTTCAAGCTCCGGTTGAGATTTAAAAATGCTTTTTTATAATCACGCTGTTTTAAATAAAGCTCTCCCAGGTTATTTAATGTATCGGCAATCCCTGCTTTATCACCAATCTCCTCCTTAATCGTTAATGCCTTCATAAAATTTTCAAAACCTTTATCGTAATTTTTTAAATAGGTATAAACATTACCGATGTTGATGTAGGACGAAGTAATATCTTTTTTATTACCGATCTTTTTTTTCAATGCCAGGGATTTTAGATGATATTCCAGTGCTTTTTCGCAGTTATCCAGTTTTTCATAAACAATACCAAAGTTGTTTAATGCCCGGGCTATCCCTTGTTTATTGTCACTTTCTTTTTCTATCTGCAGCGATTTTTTGTAGTATTCCAGGGCCATTTCGTACTTACCCAGCTTCCTGTAAACAACCCCGACATTGTTCAGCAAAATAGCAATGCCTTTTTTATTCCCCATTTCTTCATACATTGCCAATGCTTTTAAATAATACTCCAATGCCTGGTGGAAATTGCTCAAATCATCATAAATAATGCCAATAATGTTCAGCGAAGAGGCAATTCCAAATTTGAAGCCGATTTCTTCTCCAATGGTGAGGGATTCCTTCAAGTATTCCAGCGCCTTATGGTATCGGCTTAGATTCATATACACAATTCCAATATTGTGCAGCAAGTGCCCGATGCTCTTTTTGTCTTCCAGTTTTCTAAATATTTCCAAAGCTTTTTGAAAATTCTGCAGCGATTTTTTGTTCTTCCCCAATACCCGGTACCCGGAACCGATATTTCTCAGGGCAACTGCTTCTCCTTTTGTATCGTTTAGCTTTTTTGAAAGTTCCAGTGCCTGCCTGCCGTATGCAAAAACTTTTCCAGATGATATGGAGATGTAACTTTTGGCCAGTGTATTTAAAATTTTAACTTTTTCTTTCCCGGAAGCTGTTTTTAATCTCGTTTCCAACTCCTCAACGGTTTGACCTGCATAGGAAACCAGAATGAAAACACATATCACCACCAGCCAGATCATTTTTTTTTTCATTTCAATACCTTACTTTCCCGGGTGGATATCGTACTTGTGCAAAACCGAGATAAACCGGGGATAATCTTTTTCCTCGATATTCAAACACCGGGACATGGCTTTTAAATTTTTATGGTTTTCAATAAAGTATTTCTCAAGCAAAGTTCTTATCTCACGGCGGCTGACGTCCCGGTTGAGAAAATACTTCCATGCGGTATCCCAGAAACTTTTACCGGCGTTTACGGCTTGCCGGACCTCATCGATAAATTGACCGGGCTGCACATCTTCCTCAGTGTCAAAATTCTTGATGATGGTCTCGATTTCTTTTCCTATTACCGGGCCGTCTAATTGGATACCGGCCCGTTTTAAGACATGGATCAATTCCCGTACATTTCCCGGCCAGGAATGATTAAAAACCTTTTCCCAAAACCCGGGGCCAATTTTTTTCCCCCTTAGATATTTTTCATATTCTTTTACGATTGCCTGGATATCCTCTTTGCGTTCCCGCAGCGGTGGTATCTCGATGGGCAGTACATTTAAACGGTAATAGAGGTCTTGTCTGAATCTTTTTTGCTTGATCTCTTCTTGCAGGTTGCGATTGCTGGCCGCCACGATGCGTACATCTGCCTTCATTTCCTTTGTATCACCCAGCATGCGGTATTTTTTCGTGTCTATTAATTGTAATAATTTAGCCTGGAAAGACGAAGGGATTTCTGCGATCTCGTCAAAAAAGAGGGTTCCCCTTTCTGCCTCCTGCACCATTCCCTTTTTGTTCTCGCCGGCACCGGTGAAAGCGCCTTTTTTATGGCCGAACAATTCACTTTCCAAAAGGGTTTCCGGGATCGAGGGGGTATGAACCACTGCAAAGGGACCTTTCCGTCCTGAAAAACGGTGGATCAATTCCGCCACATGATTTTTACCTACCCCGGTCTCTCCAGCTAGCAATACCGGTTCCTCTTCCAGGGAATATTTAACCACCTGATCTCTTATCTTTTGAATTGCTTCACTGCTGCCGCTGATCCCCCCGATGTCCGTTTGATCTTTCTTTATTTGTTCGATCATCTCTCCCAGCAACTGGCCCATTACTTTAAATACTTCGCAGTCTGAGCGGCTGAAAGATTCTTTTATACCGCTGTCAATGTAAAGAAAGATATGGGGATCAACGGGAAGGATGATCAGGCTTTTGACGTATAGAATCCTGGCCGACAGCGGCAAGCCGTCCCCGGACAATGTGATGATCACGTCTTCTTGCTCGATGGGATCACCGCTGTGAATCGTTTTTTCGATGGAGCTTTTTGAGAACCCTTCTCCCTCATGGATGGTTTTACCTTTTATCTTCCTACCCCGGTGCCAGAGTATCCTGCCTTTTTTATCGTACAACATGGCCAGGGAAACTTCCTTTTCTTTCAGCAGATTCCACAATTTTGTTTTGATGCTTTCGATCATAAGGATATATTTTAGAAGAAATGTTAAAGAAAGTCAAAGCGGCTTCCGCACCTGGCTGCCATTGTTGGGATACATGTAGAAGGCCACTGGAAGGCTGTAAAAATAGGGTAGTTCTAGAAATAACGCATCGATTGAATTGCCCGAAATTTGGAATAGGCAAGCCTATTCCCTACACAATCAACTTTTTGTTTCGTGCCTGTCCCATTTCCGATTTGATCTTGAAAATTCTGGGAAAATGATATATTATAAAAAAGGATTAAATCAAGATTTCTCAAAGGAGGTAACTAATATGCCGTTGACAGTAGATCAGATATATAATATATAACGAGACCTTCCTGCTTCCTGATGAGTCAAAAGCAACTTTAGCTGAGAGGATTGTTGAATATTTGGAAACCCACACCGACCGTGACCTGGAACGGCTGCACCTGGATACTGCGAAAAGACGTAGAGATGAAATCCGTTCAGGAAAAGTTCAACCGCTAGATGGAGAAGAACCATTAGCGCATGTCCGGCGGTTGGTAAAGCAATGAAGTATATCAAAAAATGTTTCAGGCAAACAAAAATCCTATTTTTGTTCCGGATACCAGGAACCTAAGTTTGAAGTTGTATATTTATGACTCAGCCACTGCCATTTCCATCGGAAGAAATCTTTCCAATGCTCGTCAGAAAGGTCGCGTTTGAGTGGGCGTCCCAGTTCATGTAAATTGATAGTAAACGCTTCTTCTCCCTTTTCTTTGTCTCTTTCATACTCGATGCCTTCTTTATGGTGTTTGGCAAACTCTATCCATTCACATAAATATGTCGCTGAAGGGTGAGTATTGGCATACTCTTCAAAAATGTCCATTTCCAGGGGATCCCATCCTAATGCACTCCATATACGGGAAGGAGCGTGTTTCAGTGTTATTGAAATTGGGAATGGTAATGTCTCTTTTCGATAATTAATACTTTGCAAATCCCGGCAGAACATCAACCAGGAAATGCAAGGTTCGAAGTCTGCGTCACGAGCTTCAACATGCGGGAGTGTAAATCTTATTCCCTTTTTTCTGTCTATTTTGGTTTGAACACGCATACACTGAGTTTTACAGATAGAATTATTTTTCAAAACGCAGTTTTCACAGGCCTGTTGTGAAATATTTATTCTTTGTATTTTTCTTGGATTTAATCCATTGATAAATATATTACTCATGCGCACTTTCCTGTCAAACTCAGGTTTTTCTGAAAATCTCAAGCCCTCCATAATTCCACGCGCTAAGGGATCGGGGCCGATTCGTGGCCGCCCCCATTCTTGAATATGATCGCAAAGTAATAATAAAAACGTTAACGGTTCTTTACGTATATCAACCTCCTGGTCCGAAAGGTTATGTCTAAGGATAGCGGTTAAAGCCGGGGCTAATGATTCCTTAGGGTATTTTATTTCTTTCATCCATTGGCGTAAATGAAGCCAGGCTACTACTCCATGATCGGTTGATACATTAGTATTAATCAATTTATTTGCCAATTCGTTCGGTATAACGTATTCTCCGGTTTCTACAATGTTTTTAATGGTTTCTCGAATTTCCTTTTTTCCGCCTTCCAGTCCGTCTTTTAATTTTCTGGTGAAATCGGAAAGTCCCTGCCCTTTTATTTCAGCGATAGGATTGAGAAATTTATCCGACTGCTCGATTACGTACCCAATATCATGACAGAGGGCAGCCACATACCAGTTATGAAGAAGGCTACTTACGGTTTGCACTGTAAACGTATCTGCCATAAAAGCATATTTTCTCGTACCTTTTTTTTGAGTAAGCATACTTCGCAATAGAAGTTCCCCCAACAAACACACATCGATAACATGATAAAGATGGTCCCGGTAAAAATTGCTGACTGCATAGAGGGGTAATTCATGAGACAACTGGCTGCTGAGTCGTTCAAAAATACGAAGTTCCCGATGAACCCCAATCTCTCGATAGGCATATTCACTGATGATGTATAATTGCGCCTGGGAAAGACTTGAAGTAGGGTCTATAAGTATATCTGCAAATGGCAGCCTCCTGAATTGTTCAGTTTGTGTTCTTCCTTCTAATTCTTCTTTTCGTCTAGATTGTTTTGCGCAATGAAGCACATAGAGTATGAGATGACTCAGATTTTTCATATAACGCATTTTAGAAATGGGGTTAAGGATTTTTTCCTTTTTGCTCCTTTTGGAACTATCCCCAATTTTTAGGTCATAATATTCATCCATACGTCTACTTAAAAGTACATTACTTGCTAACCAGGAGATGAGCCAATCCGAATCGATACATAAATCATCTTCAACGTTTTCATTTTCCAGATATTCTCGCATAATGCTGATCGTCCGGTTATGGATATTTACATAAATCTTGTCAATTTTGATTAATTTTTCATCGTCCGGTTCCATCATACCTTGACGGGCAAGGTAATATATCTGCTGCCATTTAGTTCTTAACCAATCCACATACCAATCAAATGAGTAATACCTACATGGCTTTCCCACTTCAGGTGCTGCTTTTATTAACAGCTCTTTTGCTATATTCCAGAGCCACTCAGGTGATTGGGTTGAGTCAGACCTCTCATTTCTCTCAGGTTTTTTGTTTTTAGCTTCTTTTGATTCTGATTCTTTCTTAAAATATTTCGCAAACAAACAGATACGTACGATTGCGATAGCTGTTCTTGATAAATCTCCGGGGCTCAACTCCTGTGTTCTATAATTGTCTTTAAAAATAACTTTGAATTTCCCTTCATCCAAAAGTAAAAAACGATCCCTTAGACTCTTTTCAAAATGCTCTATATCTTGATTAGCTTTAATAGAGGGTAGAGTTGAATGGATAAAATTGCAAAGTTCGGAATTCAAAAATTCACATAACAATTTATCAATAAAATTTTTGTAAATCTCTTTTTTCCATTTATTATCTTCGGCATCAATCATTTTTGAAATCGATGGTTTTAAAACCAGTCGTTTTTTGGCATAATCCTCACTAGCTTGAGAAAGATACTGCCAATTTCCCTGTGCCTGGGCATTGAGATAATGTTTCTTAGATTGGCTAATTTTTTCTTCTTCCTTCCCTTCCTTTTTTCCATGAAATTGCCCAGACAGTAATCCTATCGACAAGATATCCATCAATTCTTCCAAAATTTTTTTATCTTCCGACATATATGGCGATGGTATATTTTCCCCGTTAGATACTCCCACGAAACGTTTTCCCAATGGAGTTTCCAAACGCACAACCAGCAAAGATCGCACATTTAAATGTTGCAATTCAGTGGGAGTACCAATACTATTGTCCGCAGTAAGTGGTGTACTTTCTTCATTTTCAACTAGAGCTTTAACACCTGGGGTATCGGGAAATTTCTTACCAACGATAGCGGAATTTTCAGGGTATACGCAGTAAATTCTTCCATCCGCTCCAGCTAAAAAAGCGGTCTCAGAATTAAAAGCTTGTTTTAAAACCGGTAATATATTTTGTAAAAGGTTATCAATCATTATATTATCTTGGGTTTTAAATTCTTTCTCTTTCAACAGGATGGATTTAATTTCCTGTACTGCTAAGAGATAACCTTTAAGCCTTTCTCCTAATCGCTCCAAATCTTTGGATTGTGATTCTTTTCCCATAATAGTCCCTCTTCCTTTATGTTAAAATTGGAGTGCATTTTCTATCATTTCTTCCAATGCAGTTATTGTAAAAGGTTTTTCCAGGTAATCACTTATTCCTTTTTCTTTCGTTTTTTCACGCGCAGGATAGTTAACAACTGCTGTGGCGACAATTACTGGTACATCTTTCCTGAAACCATAAGATTTATATTCGCCTTTTCTTATGCGACCTAAAAATTCCACACCTGTCTGCGTCCAGTGAACATCCGGAAACGTTACATTCGGTTCCACTTCCCCACTTTCATAGTCGGAACTTTTGTGGTGGATCATCAGATCCAAAAGTACCAGATCAAATTGGTTTTGTCGAGATTTCGTTATTAGTCCCCACTGCGCTCCAATAGTTACATCGTATTTCTCTTTTAAAACTTTAACTTCATCCTTGAGTGAAGTAGGATCATCCTCGAACCAAAAAATACTTTTTCTAGTTGACATTTCTTACCTCCAATTCATTGTTTATTTTGGTGGGACTTTGTCCCGCTTTAACGGTAAAGTTACCCAGACTTTTACTCGATTTGCTCTACGCTGCCATTCGAATACACTTGAAAAATTCAGTTTACCTCCATGGGCAGCTACAATAACGCTGGCATCCCACAAACCAAATCCTTTCCCAGGGGCCCGGCGTGCACGTGGACTCATTCCCCAGCGTTTCCCGGGCTGGATAAGATTTGCCCGGGCTTTTTCCGACAT
>Ga0114923_10003034_pt1 | contig 11327 bp, 4 predicted proteins | sample SumtaG_FD_89578 | JGI IMG/M metagenome (GOLD analysis project Ga0114923, IMG submission 89578) | Deep subsurface microbial communities from Indian Ocean to uncover new lineages of life (NeLLi) - Sumatra_00157 metaG | ecosystem: Environmental > Aquatic > Marine > Oceanic > Sediment | place: near...
CAATCTGGTCATAGTCAATGTCTGGTGCGACCACCAACCAACGAGCTTCAACAGGCTGTGTAGCCGTGGCCACGCCACCGAGATCGATTGTAGGTGCGATAGTCAGCCAGCGAGCTTCGACTGGAGCTGGATTAACGGTGACAGCGGTCTGTAGAGTTAGTTGAACATATGAGACACCAAGACCAAACTGCGTAAATAAGACTTCCAACTTAAAACCGGAAGTATCTTCATCACCATTGACATGGATAGACATACCCACATAGCTAGCATCGCTGCCTGCCACCAACATATCATGTGTTGACGCATCGAACTGACCCGACCAACCACCAGAGACTTCTCCCGTAAATTTATTATGGCGATGAATTAATTGGCCACCTGATTGCGGGATAACCGTCACGAGATGAAGATCGCCAGTTGGTGGATGTACTTTAATAGCTGTTTGGAAGGTTGGACCAGAGTTGAATGTAGAAATATCTTCACCCAGGGCCTTTGTACCTAAAGCAATGTCATTATCAAAATTAATACCACCAGTCAAAGGGAACCACGCACGTACCACACCATTGCCACCGATTTGGTCATGATAAACATGATGAATTTCTAGCGAACTGGTATCAATATCCATTCCGCCGATGGCGAAACCGTCATCAACATTCCCATCAATTCCCCCAGGAATACCAATTATCAGATTGCTAGTGATGACTTGGTTTTGGTTTCCACCACCCTCCTGATTGTAAAATACCACAGCATTACCAACGGCATTTCTTTGATGGGGCATGAAAACCATTCCCATGACACTAATGTTCGCTATGCTTGGGCCAATTGCGCCAACCAATTCCCAGGTACCAGCACTATTCCCCCAAACTCTACCTTGTCGATCACCTCCTGATTCTACTCCAATCACAGCCAGGATAGACCTCGTGCCAGCGGCATCATTAGATTGCATATGCATTGTAACAATGGGATATTCGGCCACCGATATAAAATCAGTGTCACCTTCATCAGCAATCAGCGCCCCAGAAGCCAGCCATGCATCATTGCTTGTCTCAAACTCAAAATGCTTGTATGACCCGCTAGCAAGCGCAATACCACCCTGAATTGTGGTTGTAGCAGAATCCTTGTGCCACCACATGCTGGTGATACTTGCGGCCTGCTTAAAGGTCGAAGCTACTGTACGCCAATTAGTATCGGTCTCAGTCCCAGCAGCCGATGACTTCATCACCGCCAACCACTGGTGGGTATCATCATTATTAATTAAAAATGTATATCGATCATTCGAAGCCAAAAATGGTCCGACATCATAATTAGCAAGAGGTAATTGGGCCTGGGCTAAGGCTTGAGGTGCGAGATCAATCGTGGGCGCAACCACGAGCCACTGAGCTTCGACAGGCTGAGTTGCAGTAGCCACACCACCGAGATCGATTGTAGGTGCGATAGTGAGCCACTGAGCTTCAGCGGGAGAAGTATTAACCGTGAAGATCGTATTGGCCGCAGGAATTAACCACTGAGCCGCAGGAATCGCAAACGGGGTAACAGTCTGCGCGACTTCCGTTCCAACGTTGACCACGTCAAGGCTGGAATGATTATCGTTAAAGAAGATTAAAGCTTCGATACCTGACCCATATGAGGCATTACCTACATCACTAGCAAAGTCAAGCAAGTTATGAAACGCACCTTTTACATCACCAGTGGCAGGTATCCCGGTATCGAGGTGGCTGAATAAACCGGCACTAGTATCGACATGGTAGTTGGTGTACATAGCGGTGATGTTACTCGCCGCAAACGTGAATATATGAACCATGGTTTCTGACAGAATTACAGTACCACCAAAATACCCTGAAGCAGCATCAGCACCACCAATACCTACAACAATCGTAGTGCTTCCCAAACGTGTAGGAGCAGTAGAAATATCAAAAGAGTTATGGCGTGGTGTGGGTGATCCACCATGATACACAAGATGGGTCTCATCATTGGCATTCAAGCCCTTCATGTATCCGAAGGATTTTACTGACCCAGCAGCCGCGCCATCGTGCAAAAAATTGGAACCAAACGCACTCGTAGACCCATCCATGTGGACAAGTTCAACATCTTCCGCATCGTCATTCAAGTAAAATAACAGATCGCCATCTGCCGCAGCTCCAGCCACAGCGACACCCATGGCATCCTGTCCAGCATTTTGTAGGGGATTGATCGGCCCCTGGCTCGTCCAAGCCGTGTCTGCGCTTTGTACATACGCCATCTGCTGATTTAAGGTCGAGGTCGTATGCGTAAACATCGCAGCGATCACTTTATCAGTGCCGCGCATTGTAATAACCGCACCGAGCACGGCTGCGCTGGTGATTCCACCAACACCACCACTGGCTACTGGCTGGTTCGATATATTCCAGGTGTTGTTAGATAAATGAAACTCATGATAGGTCACGTCTGATTGGGAAACCTGAACCACCACACCCACGATAGAATCATTGAATAAAATAGAATCATATGCTCTAATGTCATCAACCATCTCCACGCCACCCCAGGTCGCTGACCAGTTGTCGCGCACAGTGACTGGAGCAGAGTTGGTGCGAACAAAATTCATTACATCGTTGGAGTTCTTACCCATTCCAAGCATATAAACCTGGGCACTGTAATAATATGGGCCACCATAGAAATGGAGCATAGATGCCGCTGACGCAGCGATCTCCATATTGCTCAGAGACTCGAATAACCCAACAGCGCCCGGAGCAACACCCAATGACGTGGTAATCGTATCAGGAATCAGCCAACGAGCTTCAACGGCCTGAACAGGGTTGACCGTAAAGATCGTGTTTGCCGCTGGAATCAGCCAACGTGCTTCGACAGGTTGAGTTGCAGTAGCCACAGCACCAATATCATGAGGACCAGCAGTCGGTACAAGCCATTGGGCTTCAATAGGCGCTGGAGTAACGACCTGTCTACCAACGTTCATTCGAACGAAGGATACGCCACTGCCGAATTGGGTGAACAGAACCTCTAAGTAGGAGCCAGAGGTAGCTTCGTCACCGTTGATCTTGCCTGCAAGACCCACATAGCTAAAATTGCTTCCAAGGATAAGCATGTCATGAGTCGAAGTGTCCTTCATCGCAGACCATTCAGAAGACACAACACTGTTTACGTATTCATTGAAGCGATGAACTAATTGCCCTCCAGATGTAGGGATAATCGTGACCATGTGCTGGTCACCAGTTGGCTGATGGATAACATTTATATTCGCACCCGTAGGGCCAGAGTTAAAGCTAGACACAGACTGGCCAAGGAAGGTACCACCAGGGATTGGACCTATATCATTATTAAAGAAGTTTCCACCACCAGCATTCCACACCCGGACCATACGAACCCCTGGCCTATCGCTCATGATAACGGAAAATTCTGCGTTATGGTACCAGTTGACATCGGCATTACCAACCGCATACGAATCATCTACATCATTATCAATACCACCAGCTCCACCATGAACAAAATTGCTCAACCACCTCTGGTTCTGAATACCACCACCTTCAGTGTTGGCAAACATTTGGACACCCCCAGCCAAGTCTGTTGCATGTGGTACAAACTTCATCGACATAATGCTATTTGTGGCACCACTACCGAATGGATGATTGAATACCTCAAACCATAATCCCGCGCTATTAGCGTACATACGCGCTTGTCTATCACCACCAGACTCTACCCCAACGCATGCCATAATAGCACGAGTACCAGTCGTAATAGTTGACTGCGTAATCATGGTGATGATGGGATATTCCGCAACCGAAACAACGCCAGGAGTGTCAAAGTCAGCCAAAGACGCACCAGAAATCAGCCATGTGTCATTGCTGGTCTCAAATTGATAGTGCTTATAGGACCCACTAGCTAGAGCCACGCCACCATTTATTGTGGTGGTCGCTGAATCCTGATGCCACCACATGCTGGTGATACTTGCAGCCTGCTTAAAGGTCGAAGCTATGGTACGCCAATTAGTATTGGTCTCAATGCCAGCGGCAGACACCTTCATTGCAGCCAGCCATTGATGAGTATCATCATTATTGATCATAAACACATAGCGATCATTGGATACCCGGTATGGACCAATATCATAATTGGCAATGGGAAGCTGAGCTTGATCGAGAGCCTGGGGTGCGAGATCAATTGTTGGTGCAACTACGAGCCATTGGGCCTCGGCAGGAGTTGTATTAACCGTGAAGATCGTGTTGGCCGCAGGGATCAACCAACGAGCTTCAACAGGCGCAGGCGTAACAATTTGGTCGTAGTCGATATCGGGCGCAACAACCAACCATCTGGCTTCGATAGCCGGAGTGATCGCACCAAGACCAGCAGTCACAGCACCTATATCATGGGGACCGGCAGTCGGGATAAGCCACTGGGTTTCAACGGGAGAGGTAATCGTAACTTCGATAGGAAGATCGATCTGAACTGCAAAAACATCAGTGGATGAATTGGTGTCCATAAACAGGACAACAGCTTCGATACCCGAGCCAAACGAATGGTTCCCAACATCACTTGTAAACGAGAGGACATTGTGGAAAGGCGTATCAGTCAGCCCACCGCCAGGGCCATCGTTAAAACTGGCGAAATGATCGGGGAAGAACTCGGCATACGACATGCCGCTGTGCTGGCCAGTGGCCCAAAAGACCATACCAGTGACACCAGTCTGAACCATGGGACCCATGATGACAGTAAATTCGCTGAAGTGAACTGTTCCGCCCTGGGTACCACTATTATTGTTAAACCAGTCAAGGTCAACAATTCGCATAACGGAATCATATTCATTCGGAATGTCTGACAACTGGACAAAACCAACTTCTGCCTCATTCCCGATAGCATCCTGATAACCTATAGTCACACTCGCAGATATTGGTGTACCCTTGACATAACCAGCGCCAGCGCCAGGGCTATCATGTACCATACCGGCAACAATATGATGAGACAACACAGTGCTATCCGCTTCAAACGGAATCAGGATCGTGTCAAGCTGGCCTGTTGCCTCTAGAACAAACATACGATTGTCGTTGTCTGGTCCAACCCAACCAACCTGGTTTACTAATCGTGGTGCGCCAAAGTGATCAGGCGCAACCAACCCCTGATCAGTCCATGCAGTAGTAGCAGACTGCACAAAAATCCAGGTACGATCTACACTCGATACAGAACCCGACCAAATACCCGTAAATAATTTATCCCCGTTGGGACGATTGGCAATACCTATATTCCCAAGGTTACCAGCATCTTGGTCCCCAGCACCAGCAGTCACAACAGGCTGATTCGAAATGCCCCACGTATTGTTTGACAAATGAAACTCGTGATAGGTCGCATCTTTATTCGACGTAAGCACTCCGACACGAATTGTGCTTTCGAATTGTACGCTATCAAAAGTTTCTAAGTCATCGCTAAGCAGAATACCATCCCAGTTCGCAGACCAATTGTCACGAGTGGTGATCGGAGCCGATACAGCTCGAATCATCTGAAGAATATTGTCACGGCTTTTTTGTAGACCCAAAGCATAAAGTTGGTTGCTGTAGTAGTAAGGGCCACCATATGGACTTCGGGTTTGCCAATCACCGTTTCCACTCACAAAGTCACTGACAATCTTATAGGCGCTCAAGGACTCCAGGTGCGCCAATGGCGCATCAATCGTTACAGTCGCAGGAATTAACCACTGAGCCTCAGCTATCGCTTGGGTGCCATCAAGTGGAACAGTGATTCCACCAAAGTCAAAGGTAACGGAAGAGGGTATCAGCCAAATCGCTGGAGCAGGTGATGCAGACAATTCCGAGGCAAGATTCCATGTGGCATGGGCCACCATATCCACAGACGAGTCGTTATCATTAAACATAACGACCATCTCGACCCATGAGCCCATCGAGTTGTTACCAACATCGCTGGAGAAATCGATCATGTTGTGATGAGCAAATGGTAGGTTCGTCCCAGCAGCTCCAGTAAAAACGCTTATCCAACCCTTGTTGGATACAGTCCATTCTATGCCTCGGGTCCCTGCTATAACGTAAGCACTAAGTTCTCCGTTTCCACCAATGTAGAGAATCCCGGTATGGTTAGATAGCGTAACAGCGCCACCCCACCGTGTTTCTTCCCCGGTAAACTTCAGGGAAGAAAAATGAGTAGCACTGGGGACATCAGATACTTCGAATAAACCAAGTTGCAATTCTGGTGTATCTGTCTGATGCAATAAAACAGTCTCATTGGCATCGGTTAATGTTCCTTTGTGATAACCATGGTGCTGGCCATCCTGTTGGCCATTAGCGAATAAAATCACATGGGAAGCGACAGCACAAAGATTGTCAATCTCCACACCAAAGGTATCTGGACTGATTGTAGCATTGGTAAAGATCGCCAGGACTGAATCGTTATCTGATCGAGGTGGTGTAAGGGTAATCACCTGATCTTCAACAGTTCCACGTGGAAAGACCAGCCCATCGGAGGTAAAGACCGGAGCAGTCATGTCTCCAGAGGCAACATAGAACCATGCTTTGTCAAGTGAAGACGCACCAGACCCAATCGCCGCAATGATCAAGTCACGGTCACCACGCTGGGTAATCGCTACTCCTTGACGCTCACCGGCAGCGCCTCCCGCAAACGAAGCAACACCTACAACCACCTGGTTACTAATATGATATGAATGGTCAGACATGTGCCACTGATGATAATGAACATCAGCATTGCATGCCTGGGTTACAATATGCAGAATCGATGTTTCTTGCAGGGTATCGTAGGTCGCAATCTGAGCACCCATATCGATACCATCAAGACCATGGGCAGACCAACTATCGCGTGTAGTCAACGGAGCGTCGGAACAGATAATCACATTCGCTTCGCTGACATTGTCCTTGTCAACAGCGAAAGCATACAATTTAGCACTATGGAAATACGGACCTCCGTAGGCCATTTCCAAAGTAGGCCCTGGAGACACACCGGATAAACTACTGATATGGGCAACAACAGCAACCGGAGCAGTCCAGGCACCATCGACAAAAGCATCCGAGTCACCACCATGGAAGTCTATGTCCTGGTTCCCGTGGTCAGCAGGTCTACCAGCGGCAATCATCCAAGTACAGCGATCAGTAGCGAGAGGTGTGGCTACCCATGCAGACGCGGCAGTCATTACATGCAGGCCAGTTCCATTATTCGCAGTCGAAGTCGAACTAATAGAATCTGTCTGACCAGACAATCCAACGCTATACATTCCCACGCGACCACTGTGGGTCCCAATAGTAATCAGTCCAAAGGTGATGTCATTACCAATCTCTGTCACATTGAAATTGACACGATAATCGCCTGTGGGCCACGTTGTGGTGTTGGGTTGGTTAGCCTCAGTCGTAAAGGTGATATAGATACCGTTTTCGGCATTGTCGATAGGCAAGCCATCTTCGGTAGCACTTGTACCCGTAGCAGTCAGTGTTACCGCGAAATCCTCAGTCCCAAAGTCTCCTGAAACAAGCCCGGAAACAGGAGCCGAAACAAGGTTCGCACCCGTAGAATAGAAGTAGGTTATCGTGTGGCTGGTTGGACTCCAATGTCCTCGTGCTCTCTGATTGAACGGATTCTGCCCGGAGGTGGCCCAGGCTGTCCAAGGAGTCTTAGTTTGGTTTTGATACAAAGCGTCATGATGGGCTTTAGACAGGTTTTTTCCATGTCTAACACCACGACCACGAGGAATGACAAATTGGTCATAAGGTAGGGGTTCACACGCAGCCCATAGCTCATGGTCATAATTGCTATCCAACCACATGGTGCGTGTTTGATTGGTATTGATCGCACCACCAAACGCAGCATCAGCAGACAATGGAAGGATAACCCAACGAGTCGCATGGGCTCCACCATGGCTTCCAGGGTCGGTCCAGGTCGTAACAGCAACACCAGATTGTAGGGGAAGATCGGAAACGTGGTAATGATCGGCAGTAAACTTAATTCCTTGGACTGCAAGGTAGTGAACCCAACCTTTACCGTTGTTCACACCAGCAGAAGCAGGCGCACCACTAGGGTCTGGACGAAAAGGGGTATCCGCCCACGAGGAAGAATCAATTTCTTCCCAGTCAGAAAGTTGTGCAGTGGTCCATTGGACGAGGACTTTCATGGTGCCCTACCAAAAATGGGCGCACCACGAGACGCGCCCACTCCTGAAGATTGAAGCCCTCGATTAGGCGTTTGAAGCCAGCTTGATTACGCCGCTGTTAGCAAACGAGATCGTAAAGTCACCACCGTTGGTGACAATTCCAAACCCATCGTCGATGTAGGCGATCAGCGGACTCAGGGCAATAGTCCCCGACTTTCGGAAGATCACAGCCGCGCATGCCTGCCCAGCGTCGATGGCTGTCCAGGTAACGTTGGCTGCGTCCAGCTCCGCCTGATCATCCGCGTTGTTCACGGTAACAGTAGGTGATCCAATAGCCTTCGCTGTCGTGCTACCAGCCAAGAGGCTTTGATGATTTGATCCGGTCAGTTCTTCACCGGAAAAGAAAGAGATGGCGGTATCGTCAGGATCGGCAGTGTAGCTGGAAACCAGTGTGATGAATAGACCACCAGAGTCCCAGTCTTCCGATCCATCGGCAAACTCGCCCTTTGCGATATTGTATACAAACGAAACCATTGTTCATTTCCTCACCCTCCCCAGGATTTTTTAGTATGGGACTCCTACCACTTCCTCTGTGATACGCCAAATTTGCTGCCAAGCCAATTGCCGATGGCCATCGGCATAGCGAATCTGAATATCACGAACACGTGCGAGATCAGGCAGTGCCTCCAACGAGTTGATTACTGCTTTGCAAAGCATGTGAAAAGCGTCATCCATTGTCACTGGAGGAGGTGGCATCGGCTCACACAAAACCTCGGGCTCAACTTCCACGACAGTCTCAGCGCGTGGTTCTGCCGCTGTCCAAGTAGCATTAGCAGCGTCCTCAACAGTTTCCGCAGTGACTTCTTTGTTCTTCGGTACGCCTTTAGGCATAATATGTCTCCTTCAAGTATAGCGCCCCTAGACAGGACTTCTCCTATCCAGCAGGCCATTCAATACGCGAATCGCTCCCTCACAACTGTCTGGCGCATCATCCTTACCTGCATCCCGTACTGGACGGAAATCAACAAACTGAGTAATGTATTCATTCGGTAAGGTATTCGCAAACCAAACATGCCGATTTGCGACTGGTGTTTGAAGGGTTGCAATCCTAAACGGTTTCGCCTTGATATTCTTCACCGCCAGGGGTAAAACCTGCCAGTTAAGAGCCCCCATTTTTTGAGCCTTCGCAGCTAATGATTCGCGCAAAGTCCCAACCAACAACGACTGAAAACCGTTCGCTTCAATCCCAATCTTTGGGACCTGCCAACGCCACAGCAACTCAACTATGGCATCGATCTGTTCATTAGGTGGATCGCTTTGCTCCATATAAGCTTCCACTACATAAGTATAACCATTCTTATCACGCAAGCACACGGTACAACACGCGAAGTCAGATTCCTTACTATTCCCCATAGCAGGATCGTAAAAAGCAGCCGAATCTGTAATATCCGACAAACGCACCTGGACTCCATCAATGCGCTCAAGTCGATCTGGGAATATTTCAAAGTATCCCGCAGCTTCCATGTCGAAAATATTTAAGCCCATCGGTGTAGGATCATTTTGTTTTTCCAGGTAAAATGAGATGTCATCTTCTATGATTCGCATCATCATCAAATCATAGTATGGCTCGTGCTCCGGCCAAAGGACCGTGACACCATCCATCATCTCTTCTTCGTTCTCTTCGTAGAAGGTCCTCCCATCGTTCAGACGATAATCATTCGTCAGGTCAGTGACAATGATCTTCCATTGCTTCCACAGCTCTATCGCTGTCGAGAAGTTAAGGACTGCGCGATATGTTCTCGCAGGAGCAAATCCAGGGTTGACAAGCAATCTGGACATAAGACTCTCAGGGTGGAGGATCGTTCCCACAGCTTCAAAGTTTGTGAACCTATCCCCGAGCTTAGAGACATCTTGTACATGCCACGACCACATTTTTTCTCTTTGCAATTCGGTAAGTACATGCTCTGAACTCTCCACATCATCGTAGACAATTTTGCTTGGTCGGGCTTCACGCTCCAAGATACCACGGATTTGTGTCTGTGGGCTCGCGGCCATCACACGTGTGCCTAAGCGCGTCGTAAAGTCAGCCTGATTCCAAACCTTCCCCTTCATGTCCCCAAAGACATGCTTCAAGTCTTCGTTGAGATCCATTTCATCACGAATCTGCTTAACCTTGTCCTGGGCCATTGTGCTGGTGCTAGAGAAAATGACAATGAACTTCTCTAAGGCGTAGACACAGTCGTGTATGGTTTTGATAAAAACCCGTACCGTCGTTTTTGCGTTTCCCCTAGGCGCTGCGTACACTTGTCGCAATCCACGCTTACCCCAATCCTTCTCATACCCTGTGAAAAAGTCTTCGTGCATTCTGGAGAATGAGTCAAAAACTCTGGTGTGGAAGAATTTAAGAGCAAAGAGCTTGATGTCTTTTCGACACCTTTCTCGCAGTTCTTTAGATTCACTATCTCGTGCTCCATTGGGAAACTCTAAAAGGTCTAGGTCTGTAACTTCGCTAAGTTTCGAGAACGCTAAGCCGAGTAAAGTCTGTTGAGATGGCGGTGAGACACTTAGTACGTTCGGTAACGTTGGTGATGTGGTCTGTAAGGCCACGCTGCAAAACCTCCAATACAATGCCCATAAGCTGCATAACTTGTTCTGTGGACACCATCTGCTGCTTGGCGATCAGCATTTTGTTTTCAGTCTCAGTCATTTTTCGACGGTGTTCCTGGGTAGACTGGATATCCGCATACGCTTTAAACTCATCAACACCCTGGCTTACAAGTTGTTGAATTTCCATAGCCGTATTTCGAAGCGTCTCTCTGTTTCCAGATTGAATCGCCTTCTCCTGGCGTACAACAGTCTTCCTTAGATTATCCCATACCTCTTTAGCTTCTCCGCTATCTATCTTTTCCATCAACTCCGTAAGTCGAGCCTCAGTGATAGCGATATCGTGTTTCAAAGACATCAGCTCCGGGTCCGCCAAGGCTTCTTCGTAACGCGGAGCCAGCTTAGAAGGCAAATGTCTTGAATACTTTCCGTGCTTCCAAAGCTTGGAAGCACGACCACGTGGAGTCATTCCACCATGGAATTTGCAAACCGTCATTTCAGGCAATGCATTGTTTTTGCATTGATTTTGTGTCGTTTTCGACTTTGCAATGCACTGAACTTTAGGGCCAATTCGCACATTGCGCGATAAATCATGGCTCACATTTGGTTTTTGTTCTCTCGTTTCTGTTGTCATATATTA
>Ga0114923_10003035_pt1 | contig 11327 bp, 18 predicted proteins | sample SumtaG_FD_89578 | JGI IMG/M metagenome (GOLD analysis project Ga0114923, IMG submission 89578) | Deep subsurface microbial communities from Indian Ocean to uncover new lineages of life (NeLLi) - Sumatra_00157 metaG | ecosystem: Environmental > Aquatic > Marine > Oceanic > Sediment | place: near...
ACCAGATCAATTTGTACCAGAATTAGGAGGCAGAGCTGTAAGAGTCGAAGAAACGCCTTTTCAGCAAGATATACGATTAGCAGGACAGGACATAGGACGTTCTCTCATAGGACAGTTGCAAGCACAGGATTTACCTTTAGGTCAATTCAGGACGGCAGCAGATATAGAGTCTGGCTTGGCTCCTATTACTACAGATTTGGCTGGACAGGCTGAACAGGTAGAACAAGCCACATTTCAAAGAGTGTCTAATTTATTAGAACCTCAATTCACAGAACAGAGAAGGCGAACAGAACAACGGTTAGCTGACCAGGGCTTACCTGTTGGTAGTGATGCTTTTGAAAATGAAGTTAACCGATTAGAACAACGCCAGGACGAACAATTACAGGCAGCGGCATTTGATGCTGTAAGCGCAGGTCGTGCAGAACAAAGCAGACTACAGGCATTATCACAAGGACTTAGAGCGCAACAGTTACAGGAAGGATTTGGATTAACCGCACTAGAACAGCAACGCAGAGCGCAACAATTTGGTGAACTAGGTGCCTTAGGTGGCTTTGCTGCTCCATTTACACAGATTGGATTACCTCAGTCACAGGCAGGACAATTCACACAACAAGCTGGATTGGCTGGATTCCAGGGTCAACAATTAGCTCAACAGCAAAGACAACAGCAATTAGGTAGCTTAACTCAATTAGGTGGGACACTTGCCAGTGCTGCGTTTTTACCTTTTTCAGATGTTCGTGTGAAAGAAAATATAGAACTTATAGGAGAGCGTAATGATCTGCCTCTGTATGAGTTTAGTTATATTGGTGAAGATGAAAGACACATTGGTCATATGGCTCAAGATGTAGAGGAAGTGCATCCTCACGCAGTAGGTGAAATTAATGGAATTAAATATATTAACTATGGGACATTAGATGGTTACGACACAACAGGATTTACTGGCAAGACAATTAATTAGTGGCGGTCAGAGTTTTCCACAAACTCCTATTCCACAAGGATTTGGTGGTACACCTCAAGGTTTTGGTGCTGTAACACCAGAAATTATACCGACTACAGGTCGTCAGGCTGCTCCAGTTGCTCCAGTGAGAGCCGAACAACTCGCGCAAGGTTTAACGGGAGGCGGTGTTGTTCCATCCCCCACTCCACAGGTATCTCCTATTGTATCTCCCGCTGGTGGAGCACTTGATATTCAACAGGCATTGGCAGAGTCATTGCTTGAGCAATCACAAGACCGCTCTGCCAGTCCTTTAGTTAGAGGAATAGCCAGTTTCCTTGGCACTCAGCAATTAGGAAAAGTAAGAGAAGGCAGAGCTGAAATTGGCAGAGCTGAAGGAGAACGTGAAAGAAGATTAGAGGAATTGGAAATTAGAAAAGGAGAAGCTCAGATAGGTAAATTTGAGGCTGAAGCTGCTAAATTAGAGAGAGAAGTTTTAGGAGGTGGCGATCCTAAAGAGGTATTTAAACAGGAAACTGTGCTAAGAAAGGAATTTACGTCGCTATCTTCTGATTACTTTAAACAAAGAGATGGTTTTGGCAGATTGAGATCGGTAGCGGATGGAACTCCTGCTGGTGATCTAGCTATGATCTTCAACTTTATGAAGATTAACGATCCGACTTCAGTTGTTAGAGAAAGTGAGTTTAAAACAGCCCAAGACGCTAAAGCGTGGCTTGGAAGGGCAGAGAAGAAAGGCACAATAGTGCCTAATAATGTGAGGACTGCAATACAGGGCGCACTAGACGGAACTTTATTACTGCCAGAGCAAAGAGAGGATTTCTTGAAGCAAGCAAATAATTTATTCGATGCCGCCAATAGACAGCATAATAAACGAATAGAGGAATTTACTGGCATTGCTAAGCGTACGGGATTAAATGTTGAAAATGTGGCTATAGATTTAGGATTGGCAGAGGAAGAGGCGACCGAAGAACAAGTGGAGGCTGGTCAAATTGCAGAAACTCCCATTCCACAAACAACCTTTTCTCCGGAAGAAATACAAGCTGAATTAAGCAATAGGGGGCTTTAATGGTTGGTATACAAGATTTATCAGATGCAGAACTTCTTAGTTTAGCTGGTGGGGCTACACCTCCTATCCCGCCAGATATAGCTACTTTATCTGATGAACAATTGCTAGGAATGTCTGGTAGACCAGCAGAGGAGGGATTCGTTGAGCGCACTGCAGGAGCTTTGAGAGAAAGAGGTGGACAATTATTTGAGATTATAGAAGCTGGAAGAACTCAGCAACAAACTAGTCCTGAGAGCGCATTTCAGATAGCAGGAACTGAAATTAGTGCGATTGGTGATATTATAGGACAAGGAATTGTAAGTGCCGCACAAGAATTGCCAGAAGATACAAAAACTTTTGTTAAAGAAGGCGTTAACAATCTCTTGAATACCAGAGCTGGAAAATTAGGTGTTAAAGCATTAAATGCCAGCGCTGAAGCATATGATGAATTTGCTAAAGAAAATCCTAGAGCTGCGCGCAATCTTTCTGCTTTGTTTAGTGTTGGGGCTGCATTTCTACCATTAAAAGCTGGACAAATTGCTGGTAGGACGGCAACAGGAGAGGCTATAAAAGGTGGAGTTCGTAAAGTAACTACTAAAGCACCAGTTGTTACTTCTGATGATATATCTTTATTAGCTGCAGATGCCTATAAACGAGCTGAAGATCTAGGTGGGACGTTAACACCAGAATTTACAAATAAATTTATTGCAGATGTTGAGGCATTAAGACCACAAACTGCAATAGGTAGAGAATTTGCTGGTGACACTCCTTTCACAAGAGCGGTTGAAAGAATACAAACAGCTAAAGATCGGTCTATTTCATTACAGGCTGCTCAAGAAATTGATGAAAGTTTAGGTGATTTGGTTGATAGTGCGCTTGATGTAGGAAGGCCAACAAAACAAAGCAGGAAAATTCTTGATGTACAAACTGCTTTTAGAGAAGGAATAGAGAAAGCTGGCCCCGGTATGATTACAGGAGGTAGAGAAGGATTTGCAGCCTTAAAAGAAGGCAGAAGATTATGGTCTGCATCACGTAGATTGGCAGATGTGGAACAGATATTAGCTAGAGCGGAATTAGCACAAAATCCAGCTACAGCAATTAAAACAGGATTTAGAACTTTGGTTAGCAATCCTAAGAGATTGAGAGGTTTTACAAAAAGAGAAGTCGCATTAATGCGAAAGGCAGCAAAATCAGGTATCATATCTGATACGTTTAGAGCTATATTAGGAAGTAGATTGTTGCCTATTATATCCACTAGCACAGCAGGACTTGGAGCAGGTGCAGTAGCTACTATTACAGGTGTTGGCGCAAGAAGTGCTGCTGAAAGAGGTGCTATTTCCAGAGCCGCGCGTGTTTCAAGAGAAATCTCTGGACGTGCTGTGAGGGAGACAAGATAATGCCTCCCGCCACAAACAAATTACAAATAGTTAAAATATCTAAGAACCATGTCAAGCATAAGCAGCCATATGATCCAAGTGAGTTTGTGATTATCTTCCATAATAAGCTCCTAGTTAAGTTAACCAAGCGCTTTCTCCAAGTAAAGCGTAACACATTAAATTATAAATTACAAGTGGAGGCTATATAATGGCTGGAGGATGGGATGGTAGCGGTAATTTTACACGCACACACAACTGGCAGCAAGACCAGTTAAACAATATTAAAATTCGTGCTGATAGGCATGATACTAATGACGTTGACTTTGTTAATGGTATTAACAACTGTTTGACTATTGATAGTCAGAATAAGCCAACTCAAGATCTTGATATGGTTACTAATAAACATATCAATGTTGGTAATGCTGGTGCTAGAGACGAGTATCTGGCAATGGGACAATTCCAAGACCAGGGAGGTGTGTTTTTTAGATCAACAGGTTCTGCTAATACTTATGTGTTATCGCCTTCTCCAGCGATTACTGCTTATGCTGCTGGTCAAAGATTTAGTGTTAACTTCAATGCGGCGAATACTGGAGCTTCAACAATTAATATCAGCACATTGGGCGCTAAGAGTCTTGTTAAAGGTGTTTCTACAGCTTTAGTTGGTGGAGAAATTTCAACCAATGAAATTGTAGATGTTATTTATGATGGTACTAATTTTCAGATTCAAGGTTCTGTTGATGAGGTTATCGAATTTAATCCTAATTTATTATATAATAGTGATTTTAAAATAGCACAACGCGGTACTACTTTTAACTCCACTACTACGCCAGCTAATAATGATGATACTTATACACTGGATAGATGGATTTTACTTTCAGATGGCAATGACATTGTTGATGTCGCACAGCAAACTGGCGCTGCTTTGCAGCCTGCAGGTACTTTTGCATCATTTGATGCGGACATTGAAACTGCTAATAAACAATTTGGGATGGTGCAAATTCTGGAGAATAAAGATGCAGAAGCCATTATAGGTGGCACTGCAAGTTTATCTTTCCAAGCTGCAAAAGGATCTGGAAACACAACGGCAGAGACATTAAGAGCTGCTATAATTTCGTGGGATAGCACTGCTGATGTCGTAACTAGTGATGTTGTTGGCACCTGGGCTGGTGCTGGCACTGATCCTACTTTGGCTACAAACTGGACTTTTGAAAATACTCCTTCTTCTTTAACGCTTACAAGTTCATTCCAGACATTTAAAATTGAGAATATCAGCATAGATACAGCTTCAACTACTAATGTTGCTGTATTTATATGGCTGGATGATACAGATGCAACAGTCACGGATAGAATCCGTATTGGAGCATTAAAATTAGAAGAAGGGCCAATAGCAACACAATATAGGCCATTGTCGGTTACTGAAGACTTAGCTCTGGCTCAAAGATATTTACCTGCCATTAATAGTAACTCAACGTCAGATATTATTGCTCAAGGTCATGCTGTAACTACAACTAAATTTGTAGGTTATTTTGAATATCCTGTTACTCCCAGAGTGCCTCCAACTGGAATCACTATTTCCAATACAGGTCATTTTTCCACTACTGATGATGTAACTACGACAGCAGGGACTAACCTTACATTTGGCGTAGCTTCGGATAAGATTTGTAAAGTTAATTTAACAACAGGCGCTACATTAACGGCATTCAGACCGGGAGCGCTTATATTTAATAATGCTTCTGGTAAATTGTTATTTACAGGAAGTGAGTTGTAAGATTTTGTGAGCATTCAAAGAACCAACCAGGAAGTCAAATTTGGACGTACCATTCGTTTAGGTCAGGTACAAGATTTAGATAATGCCGTTGCTGGAGAAGTTGAATTAGGATCATTAAGAGATACAGGAACGCATCTGGAAAGGTGGGATGGTACTAAATGGCAAAAGATTGGTCCTGGCATATGGGCCAACAACGTAGAGGAGAAAACTGCCAATTATACTGCTGTTGTAACCGATGATGTCATTTTAGTAGATGCAACTGCTGGAGAGGTGACAGTCACATTATTTACTGCAGTTGGTAATGAAGGTAAATATATAAGTGTTATTAAAACAGACATTAGTGCTAATCAGGTGATTACGGATACATTTGGTAGCGAAACTATTAATGATGAAGATGATGCTTCAACTTCTACACAATACACATCTTTGACTTATGTTTCAGATAATACAAATTGGCGAGTGATATGACTTTTGTTCCTAATACAGAATGGCTTATTGAGGTTGCTAAAGGTAAGATTGCAGGACATACTTTGATTCCTGTTATTGGTAGAAGTGAATTTGTTGTAAGTGCACAATTTGATGATATATGGGATGTTGGTGGATTGCAAACTGTGGACACTGTTGCTCAGACTTATGAAATAGTCAGTACAAGTGCCAGTGATACGGCAGCGGGAATAGGCGCAAGAGTCGTTGTTGTAGCAAGTTTAGATGCTAATTTTGACGCACAAATTACATTGGTAGTAATGAACGGTACAACTGCCGTTACTCTTAGTAATACTCATATAAGACCTAGATTAGCTATCGTTTTTACAGCAGGATCAAATAACACTAATGTAGGAGATATAAGTGTAAGAATAGATGGAGGTAGTACGACTCAAACAGATCAAAGAATAAGAATATTAGCTGATGCTGGTACGAGTAATAATAGTCAATTTACTGTTCCTGCTGGTAAATCTATTCTTAATTTACAAATAGCATTATTTGCACCTAAAGGTGAAGATGCCATTGTTCGTACAAGAAGCACTCCACCAACCACGGATGCTGCTGAATTTAGTCCCGGCGAGTTTCCTATATATCAAACTATTAATGTATTTCCAGTCACAGCAGGTAATTTAATTGGTGAGAAAAGTGATATTAAAGTACAGGCCAAGTCTACTAATGAAAATATAACTATTACTTCTAATTTCTCAATTTTACAAATAGACAACACGGCATTATAATATGGCAGCTAGAATAGAAAGAACTGCAAACACTAATGACACCGCTACACTTTCTAGTGCTATAGTTGTTGGAGGTGCTACTTCAGTAACGCTTTTATCTGCAAATGCTACTAGAGTTTATATAGCAATATCAACGGATAAAGATATATGGATAAAACTTCAGGCTGCCTCTGCAGATAATGATAAGAAGGGAGTTTTCTTAGCAAAAGGTTTGTTATATGAACTGCCTACTGATAATATTTATACAGGCGAAATATCAGCTATAGCAGCTGGAGGAGCAGCAAATGTATTTACCACGGAGTATTAATTATGCCAATTAGCGGATCATCACCAAATAATTTTCTCCTTGAAGTATCAAGAGGAAATATTGCTGGCATGACTTCAGTTAATAGATTTGGACGTACCACCAATGCTGATACTGGTATTAATACAGATGTGTGGAATAGAGCTAATGTAGCTGACAACCAAGCTATATGGATTGCACCAACACAAGCAAGAATACATGATATTGTGTCAACTTCAGCAAGTGATGATGGAAGTCCAGCAGGAGTTGGTGGCAGAACATTAAGAGTATTTGGCTTAACGGATTGGGATACTGCAGAGACTTTTGAGGATATTATACTTAATGGCACTACAAATGTTCCGACAGTAAGCTCGTATGTTATTGTTAACAGACTAAAGATGCTTACGTGGGGAGCTACTAGTACTAATGTGGGAACTATAACCGCCACCGCACAAACAGATGCAACGGTTACTGCACAAATAGAACCAAGTCACGGACAAACAGAAATGGCTATTTATGGTTTTCCTTCTGTACAAACTGCTTTTACTACCTCAATATCATTGACTGTAAATAAAGGTAGTAGTGGTGGCATTAATAGAGAAATAGATGGAGAGCTTTTATTTAATCCTATACCAGATCAAGAACTAACTAATTTTTTAGTAGTTGGTCACGCTGGTAGAGAATCTAGTGGTACAGCCTCAGAAAGCGTACCAATCGAACCTCCTGGAATACTTCAAGGACCGGGAATAATAAAAGTACAGATAACATCTGATACTAACAATGTTGATGCTGCAGCAACATTCAATTTAGTATTAATAGATAACTGAGGATTGATATGGGAGCATTTGCAACAAAAACAGAATTAATTGACACAAACAATGTTGGAGCGGTCACTGGAAAGCTAAATGTGCGCGCTCTTAGTAAAATAACATTAGATGTTGCTGGAGTTACAGGAACTCACGCTACTCACAGAGTTGCTTTACAAGTTAGTGTTAATGGTGATGATTGGCGCGCTGCAGAAGATAGTGCAGGAAATCCTATAAGAATTGCTGGAGATACTATGCTGCAAAATATTGAAGTCTCAGCAGCGGTTGTTAGAGCAAGAGTTTCTACGGCAGAAGGTGCAGTTAGCACCTGTAATGTAACCATACAAGCAAAGGAGTAAATTATGGCAACAGTTACACCATCTAAAAACCGTAAACCTAAAAAGAACCGCGGTCGTAAAAGTCGTAAAAAATGATTCTGGTACTTTTGGTAGCCTCTATTCTAATCCCTGTTGTTACTATGGCAGTAATGGGAGAATATGATACTGAAACTCAATGGATAATTGCCGATATTAATTCTTACGTTATAAATATTAATATGGGACTGATAATCTATCTTCTGGTTGCCTTTAGAAGAACGCTGCTTAAGATATTGGCTGCGTTTCTATTAATGACTAATATCTGGTGGACTATAGATTATGTTATATTGCAAATTAGTGAATCAACTATAGCTAGAAACGTTAATGACGTTATATTTTTATTTATAGCATTTCCTATAATTGTAAATATTTTACTAAAGCCTTACAATTCAATTACTAAATATAGACCTGATGGTATTTTTAGTGTATATAAGAAACCAAAGAACAGTCTTGCGGTTCTAGTTGCGGTTGTAACAGGAGGATATGGAGCGCGCAGTATTGTTAAATATGGAGTTGAGTTTATATTTAAAGGTGGTGAATTGATTTATAGAAATTATAAACCTCGTGAAGAACATATTTATGTTGAAATAGAGAATATACCTATAGAAAAGGAAGTAGGAACTAAATGGAGTTTATTTAATAATTGTTGTACTTGTGGTAGACAATGGCTAAGAAAGACCTAACAAAAGATGATATCCGCACAGCAATGTTTGATGTCGTCAAAAGCGATGACTTCAAAGAGCTAAATAAATCCTATGCTCGTAAAGTTATTAGAGAAATTCCTGTAACAAAAATTGCCAGAGAAGTTGTTGATGATAAGTTTAAAGAAATGGGATTTCCTTTACTATTACCAGAAAAACAGAAAGTGGACATGGAAAAGTCTGCGAGACTTGTGCGATGGGGATGGAGCGTATATAATAGATGCAAGATGGTTAGAGAAAGAGCGTGGATAGTTACCATAGCTGTGGCTATTCCTGCGGTTTTACTCTGGTTTGGACTTAAACATTAGGAGACTATATGTTAGATAAACTTTTAAACTGGATTAGTTTCAAAGATAGATTTGCTACTTTTGAAACACTAAGCGGCCTTACGCTTGTAATTATAGCTGGTGCAGCATTATTTGTGCATATCACCGGACTATTGGTTGCGGCTGTTGGAGTGATTGATACTTCAATTCCTTATGTGGCTATACCTCTTGCTGCTTTAGGCTGGTTCTTAATACTGAGAAATCGTGCCAAATAAAGATAATGGAGTGCCAGTAGGCCGCTATTATTCAGTGATCCTAATAGTTGCTGTGATAGGTTGGACTGCTGGCTTCTTCCACGGTAAGGATGTTACTGCTAAGAAAGAAGCAGAGATTGCTATGCAACAACAGGAGAAAGTCCTTGATATACACACAGAAGTTTATAGTAATTTGCCTCGTAGTTATGACGCTAGTTTCGACTGGTTGTTCGACAACACAGATTAGGCCTGTTACATTACCAAAGCCGTTTAAACCGTCATACGAGAGTGTGGAGTGGCTAAAGGATCAAAAGGCTCCTAAATACGTAGTAGATGACTTTGTGGACTGTACAGCTCTAGGCATCATTATTGAGGATACTACTGATAAGACTCAAGTAACCAGAACTGACTGGAGCTTTATGTCTATTATCAGTACAGCGTGGTCTGTTATATCAGGATTCTTTACTGGTCTTTGGCCTTTTTAATCATATCTATCAAATCAGGAAAGCTCATATTTCTTGTAACGTAAGTAATCTTTCCAACTGTTATTGAGAGACGGCCATACTTTTCGTCATTAGGATATTGTTCAAAGAAACAATCTATTGAATTGGGATTAATATATGCTGTAGCATCCATTCCTATATTACCATCACCATATTTAGGATCATTGTCCCATATTTCGACGTTATCTAATTTTATAAATTCCATCACATTACTCCTATATAAGTTAACTCCATTGATCTGCCATCGCTCTGGCTACGCAAGGGAAAAAACGGCTTCTTTCCTTTTGTCTATCCTTACCTGGCGGCATTCTCCAGACTCGTTGCTCTACATTGTCAGGCTTTACAGTATTGTCAGGAATAAGCATTGGTAGCCCTTGTAGCCACAAACCAATTCCTTTTGATTCGTTGCTACCAAACATCCAGGGTTGTACTATTTGCTTCTGGTCAAACCTGACAAGCTGCTTTCCATATTTATGCATTACAGGATTTTCTACACATATTTTGGGAATATTGCTGTTGTAGAGTATATTAAAGAAGTCAGCGCCTTCAAATAACTTTGGCCACCGCGTTATGTCTTCGTGTAACCATCTTACACCAGAGTTCGCAAGATAGGTACAGGGGGGATGTGCTACCATCATATCCCAACCATCATAAAGAACATCAAGAACGTTTCCTTTTATATGCTTTCCAGGTATTTCAGTGTCCAGAATGTCACAACTCCAGGCATCGTGGCCTTTATTCTTAAATGCCTCTCTTACTATTCCTGAAAACTCACAAGCAATTAAAACTCTCATCGCATTGCTCCTATATAAGTTAACTTTTTGTGTCGTAACCATCTTCTGTTTTTATGTAGGTCTTTTCAATTTCTCCTCCTATTGATATAAAGCTTTCTTTTCTGCTGCCCTCTGCATATTCTACGCTCACTGCGAAATCGAATGCTAATGCTCTGTATAAATTCTCACTATTAGCAGTATAAATTGGCACTAACATATGATGTATGTGCTTTAATATTCCAGTGAATTTATAAGTATGGTTATTATATTCAATTTCTATAGGAAATATATCGCCGTATCGCCCCATCATATCCCACCAAAATAAGTTAACAATCCACCATCATAAAACCAGATAGGGATTATAGTATTAGGTGCTATAATTACCACACCTACAGTCTTTTCTGACATTTCTCTAAATCCCGGAAACTCTTTATCAAGTTTCTTGTAAATCCAGACAAAGAAGTCATATATTATTCCTTTCTTATGTTGCCCCCAATACCAATGTATCTTGCCAAATAGTATTCCTAGAATGGGGAGGAGTAAGCAGAGATGTGAGATCAGAAGTCCTCCTATAATCCCCCATCCTAGAAAACACTTTAGGAATCCAACAAGTCCACCGACCCAGAGTCCATATTTGATAGCTTGTTCTTTATTGTAAACTATGACTTCACCTAATGATTGGCGTGGACTCTTTGTGGGCATATTAAATAACTTAACTGCCCACCATTCAACAAAAGTATTTGTTCTTGCCAAAACATCAGTTCTTCCGTGTCCTGCAAACATAGCTGGAGTAGGAGATATAGTTTGCCTGAATATCCAGAAACCTGCACCACCTACAAAGGTACACACTATGGCAGCAAAGCTCTCTCCGTGGCGCGAATAAGACAAAACACCACATAGGACAGTCCACATTACAAACACTGGCCAGCGATGCTCTCGAGGCCTTCTTCACCATTACCTATTTCACGGTTACCAAACCATATCGCTATAGTCATCCCTA
>Ga0114923_10003036_pt1 | contig 11324 bp, 6 predicted proteins | sample SumtaG_FD_89578 | JGI IMG/M metagenome (GOLD analysis project Ga0114923, IMG submission 89578) | Deep subsurface microbial communities from Indian Ocean to uncover new lineages of life (NeLLi) - Sumatra_00157 metaG | ecosystem: Environmental > Aquatic > Marine > Oceanic > Sediment | place: near...
TCCGGGGTCTGGAAACCGGGGCCGACGACTATATTACCAAACCTTTCAATATCAAAATACTGCTGACCCGGATCAAAAATCTCATCGATCTGCGCCGCCATTTGCAAGAAAAAATCCAGCGGGAGATGGTCTTGCAGCCCACGGAAATTGCGGTATCTTCAATCGATCAAGAGTTTATGCAGGAATTAAAGAAAGCCGTCGAAGCGAATCTAACGGACCCTGAATTTAGCGTGGACCAACTGGCAAAGGTTCTCTATATGGGCCGCACTAACTTGAACCTGAAAATAAAAGCCTTAACCGGGGAATCCACCAACCAGTTTATTCAATCCTATCGTCTTAAGCGGGCGGCGCAACTGCTGAAAGCCAATTTCGGCAATGTCACCGAGGTGGCCTTTGAGGTGGGCTTTTCCAGTTCCGCTTATTTCACCAAATGTTTCAAAGAAAAATTCCACCAACTGCCCCACGCTTTCCAGGCATCGGAAGCGCACCAGGGGGCTGCCTGAGAATTCGAAATTTGTTGTTTTCAACGAACGGATTGCAACGGGCGCGGGAACCCCGCATCTTGTTGGCATGTTCTCGGATATCCTGCTTAAGCCCGAAGACTTCCTAAACAGTTTTTACGAAATTCAACATTTTGTATTTAACAAACGTCATCTCAACGATATACCGATAGAATCAATCAATATAAGAAGTCTTCAGGATGGCCCGAAGGGCCTTCTTAGGGAGTGGACGCCGTCCACCGTTCGATTTTTATATTTTTTCGCTCGATTTTTATATCTCTCATCCCACCCCTTCTTATAAAATAGAGCCATATCATTTAAAGGAGGTAACACAAAATGAACGGTCTAAAGGCTGAAAACATGGGAAAATGTTTTTCCTTATTAAGGGAATTCATCGATGAGGCAAAGGCGTTAAGTAACAAAAAGGGTATCGCTGTCCTGGCACTCAACCATTTGCAAAAAATCACGGCAGGAACAGTCCCCGGGGAATCTCCCGATGGCGGCGGTACAGTACCGGCCAGCCCGGTCTGTGTAGAAATACCCAGGCTTGACGGAGGACCTTCCACCGGTAACGGCTAAGTTCAACGTGAGGCTTACGGTGTAACATCTATGTGAAGGCGGAGCATTTTGCTCCGCCTTTGCATATTAAGATGGCCCACGAATTACACGAATTAACACAAATTATAAATAAAATCCGTGTAAATCTGTGTAATCTGTGGACGAATAAAATTGGAGGTAAAAATGGAAATATCTAATTTAACCTTTATCGTCACCGGCGACTGTAATTACAATTGTACCTACTGCCCCCAAAAAAAAGAAAAAAAGACCATTAATAATAATACTATTGAAACAGCGGTGGATTTTTTTTATCCTCTATTAAAAGGCAATGATGACATTTATATCGGCTTTTATGGGGGAGAACCCCTGTTGGCTTATGAACAACTGGAACATACCGTCCTGATGCTGCAAGAAAAAAATAAAAGGGAAAATAAAAAAATAAAATTCTCTGTAACCACCAACGGCAGCCTATTGACGGATGAGAAGCTGGAATTTTTCCACCGGCATAAATTCCTCCTGGTGCTGAGCTTTGACGGGTTGGCCCAGGATAAGGGAAGGAAAAAGGGAACCCTGGAGCAAATGGTCCGGTTAATAAAACGGGTCCGGGAGTACCCGGGCATCGATTTTGAAATTAACAGTGTGTTTTCGCCCCGGACGATTAATGATTTTTCAGAATCCCTGCGTTTCATTATCGATCAGGAAGGGCCTGAGATTACCTTTAATATTTCTACTGTAGAAGAATGGGCTTCATCGGACCTGGAGATATTAGAAAAGGAATTGCAGCGACTCACCGATTTCCTGGTCCAGTATTATAAGAAAAGGGGGAAAGTCCCGGTAAAAAATTTCCAGGCTCAAGTTCCCGTTTCCAGACCCGGTCCCGGGATATTCCGCTGCGGCGCCGGGGAGAAGCGTTTGACAGTGACGCCCGAAGGAGAGATCTGGGGATGTTTTCTTTTCTATGACTATTTTAAAACCAGGAAAAACAATCCCCAGTACCGGGATTATTCTTTGGGGACATTGACGGATTTTATCGATGATTATGAGACTAGCGATTGTTACCCTGAAATTATGGCCAATTATTCCCAGCTTCGCCAGGATTTTTTCCAGGTAAAAGGAAAAGGCGATTTTTGTTTTCTTTGCGAAGATGTAGAAAGGTGTGTGATTTGCCCGGTGAATGCCGCTTACTCCAGTGGGGCTTTGGGCAAGATTTCCTGTCACCACTGCCGGTTGATAAAAATCCAGGAAAAAGCCCGGACAAATTTTGTCCACGGCGTGGACTCCCTCTATGCGGAGTGACGTCGGTAATTTGCTTTAACTATTTGTTCCCACCTGAACCTGTCACTTTCACCTGTCTCCTTTGTACCAATGGGAACAAATGGTTGAAGCATATTCCAACAGAGCCTCCGCATATAGGTCCCCCCTGCCAGGGGTTGATTTTTTTTTGTTGATACGTTAAGATATTTTGTATGATCCGGCTGCGTTTCTTTTTCTTATTTTTATGGGTATCCGCTGCCTTAATGGCATTGGACCCCGGCAAAACCATTACCCAGTACACGGTGCAGGTATGGAATATTGAGAGTGGTCTGCCCGGGAATTCTGTTTTAGCCCTCCGGCAAACGCAGGATGGATTTCTCTGGATTGGCACCCAGGACGGACTGGTTCGTTTTGACGGAATTAATTTCCAGTTGTTTACAAAAGAAAAAATCCCCCAATTAAAGGATAATGTCATCCGTGCCCTTTACGAAGACCGAAACGGAACCCTATGGATCGGCACCTCTTCCGGCGGACTCACCGCTTATAAGGAAGGAGAATTTACAACCTACCCCGTCATAAAACATAAAGCACTTTACAAGATAAGTGCCATCGATGAAGACCGAAGGGGTAACCTGTGGGTCGGCAGCATTACAGGAGGACTCACTTGTTTACGTTTGAGCAATGGTAAATTCACCACCTATACGACAAAACAAGGCTTACCCCATAACCAGGTGAGATCGATATCTAAAGATGGAAACGCAGACCTCTGGGTAACCACCGCTGCCGGGATTGTAAAATTACTCGAACCTGGAAATTTCCAGGTCTATGCCCCTCAAAACCTTTTGCCTTACTTTAAAACGGCCTGTCTTTATGACAAGGACACAGGCGCGCTCTGGATAGGTACAGGCGGAGGCGGTCTTTTCCGGTTAAAAAACGGGACGTTATCCGCTTACGGAACTGAGGCGGGGGTGCCCCACACCACTGTTACGTACCTTTATAAAGACAGGATGAAGAATCTCTGGATCGGAACAGACGGAGGGGGATTAACCCGGATGAAAAACGGAGTATTTAGTACCCTTCCCGGGGGTGACGGACTGGCCGACTGTTTTGTCTATTCTATTTACGAAGACAGGGAAGGCAGCCTCTGGCTGGGAACCCTTGACGGCGGTTTGCATCAATTAAAAGACAGTAAATTCACTACCTACACCACCAGGGAAGGCTTGAGCCATGATTACGTTGCTTGTATTTATGAGAGCCGGGCCGGTGACCTCCGGATCGGTACAAAAGGGGGATTAAGTGTATTAAAGCCGAAAAAAGGAATAATGACCACTGTACTGACCACCAGGCAAGGACTTTTAAGCGACATTGTTTTGTGCCTCTTTGCAGACCCCTCCGGGTACCTCTGGATTGGAACCTGGGGAGGTCTGCATAAATTCAAAGACGGAAAGCTTGCCACCTTTACAAAAAGAGACGGGCTGTCCGATAACAGGGTAAGTTGTATACTTGGAGATTCCCGGGGAAATACCTGGATCGGTACCGGTAATGGTCTGAACCGGTTCAATGCCGGTAACGGTCAATTTACTATTTTCACCACAAAGCAAGGACTGTCGAGTAACCTTATCGTATTTATTTTTGAAGACAGCAAAGGGAATCTTTGGATAGGTACGGACGCCGGTCTCAACTGCTTAAGAGACGGGGTTATCACAGCTTATAAGCGAGACGCCGGGATCGAGAAAAACTATTTCCGCTGTGCTTACGAGGATAAGCAGGGGACTCTCTGGTTCGGTACCAAAGGTGGCCTTACCCGTTTGACCCCGGGGGAAAAAGAATACACCTTTACCGTTCAAAGCGGCCTCATAACAAACGATGTCTATTCCATACTTGAAGATGAAAGTGGATATCTCTGGCTGGGCGGTCGGAATGGGATTTCGCGGGTAGAGAAAAAAGAGTTGGAGGATTTTTCCAGGGGGGAAATCGCTAAAGTCCAACCGGAAACGTACAATGAGAAGGATGGAATGAAATCCCGGTGGTGCACTGGCTCAGCCTGTAAAACCCGGGACGGTAAGTTCTGGTTCCCCACCAGTGTGGGAGTAACCATGATCGATCCCAATCAAATCAAAACGAATGAACTTGCACCGCCGATCATTATTGAAAAACTAATCGTAGATGGTGAAATCTTTACAATAAAAAGCCCCCTAGAACTGGCCCCGGGAAAGAAACGATTGGAATTTTACTATACCGCCGTGGGTTTTATCAATCCCGGCAGAATTAAATTTAAACTAAAGTTGGAAGGATATGACAAAAACTGGCTGGATATGGGAACTTCCCGCAGCACCACCTATACCGGCCTATCGCCGGGAGATTATATCTTTAAAGTCATTGCCTGTAATCCCGATGGGGTCTGGAATGAGAAAGGCGTTTCCTTCTCTTTTTATTTGCAGCCCCACTGGTATAGAACCTGGTGGGCATCTTTACTTTATGCCCTTATTGCTTTGTTTGGGGTGCTTTTTGTTATTAAATGGCGATCCGGGAAACTGGAAAAAGAAAAAAAGCATTTGGAACAGGTGGTTAAAGAGCGCACCCTGGAGATCAGCGAAAAGAACCTGCAATTGCACGATCAGTCGGAGAAACTCAAAGAGTTGGACAAAGCCAAATCCCGTTTTTTTGCCAATATTTCCCATGAATTCCGCACGCCCCTTACATTGATCATGGGCCCCCTGGAACAAATTCTTTCAGACAAACCAAATAAAAAAATGAAAACCACAGCGGGTTTGATGCTGCGCAATTCCCGGCGGCTCCTCACCCTGGTCAACCAGTTGTTGGAGCTGGCACGCCTGGAAAGCGGCAAAATGAAATTAAAAACATCTCTGCAAAACATTGTCTCCTTCGTAAAAAATATCACCATATGCTTCGAATCGCTGGCCCAGCAAAATAAAATAGAATTGACCTTTCAAACGGAAGAAAACGATACCTCCCTTTATTTCGATCCTGAACAACTGGAAAAAATCATAACCAATCTCCTGTCCAATGCCTTTAATTATACACCCGAAGGAGGAAAAATTGGGGTTTCGGTTCGACAGCTCGTTGAAAGCGCAGGTTTTCCTTCCGGCTGCGTGGAAATATCGGTACACAACACCGGCATTGGTATTCCCCAGGACCAGTTGCCCCATATTTTCGATCGTTTTTACCGGGGAAAAGGTGATCACCAATACAAACGAAAAGGCGCCGGCATCGGTTTGGCCCTGACCAAAGAACTGATAACACTCCATCACGGCGAAATACACGCAGACAGCCGGGAAGGTAAAAACAGTGGTGTGGAATTTATCATCCGGCTTCCTATGGGAAAAGAGCATCTCAAGCGCGACGAAATTGTTAAACCTTCCCAAATAGAAGCGAATTCCGGGTATTCCCGTGACACCCCCGCGCTTGATATGATCGATCAAAGGGAAAATGAAGACGAAGTCCTCGATGATGAAAATGAAAATGGGCAGGCGCAGGCTGAGCAAGCCGCGGCACTAGACGTACGGGAGAAAGATGTTATACTGGTAGTGGAAGATAGTATCGATGTTCGCAAATACATCCGCAGGCCCCTTCAACCCCATTATATTGTACAGGAAGCGGAAGACGGGCGCCAGGGCATTAAAAAAGCAAAAGAGATCATCCCGGATCTTATTATCAGCGATATCATGATGCCGGAAGTGGATGGCTATCAATTGTGTCACCAGTTAAAAAAAGACATCAAAACCAGTCATATTCCCATCATCCTTTTAACCGCCAAAGCTTCCGAGGAAAGTGTTTTACAGGGCCTGGAGACCGGGGCCGACGATTATATAACCAAGCCATTCAATACAAAAATATTAATGACCCGAATCAGGAACCTCATTGACCTGCGCCGGCAACTGCACCGGAAAATAAAGCGCCAGATGCTGCTGCAGCCCGAAGAAATTCCCGTTTCATCGTTGGATGAAGCGTTCTTAAAAGAACTACAAAAGGTGATCGAAGAGAACCTGAAGGACCCGGAATTTGATGTTGATGCATTGTGCAAGACGCTTTACCTGAGTCAGTCCACCTTGTACCGGAAAATACGGGCCTTAACCGGTGAGTCTCCCACCTTGTTTATCCAGTCGTACCGGTTGAAGCGGGGGGCACAATTATTGAAAGCTAATTTCGGCAATGTCACGGAAGTGGCCTATGAGGTGGGTTTTTCCAGCAGTGCTTATTTTACCCAGTGTTTTAAGGAGAAATTTCATCGCCTGCCCCACACCTTTATGACCGCTGAGGGGGATTGACAATTGACAATTGTATTCAATTGAAAACGTCGAACATTTTTTGCCATGGAATGACCGTGATATCATCGAATATTTGAGTGCGCGGCACTAATGAAACCAGTATCAACCGGCTTTGGGGAAACATTCTTTTGAAATGATAAAGACCTCTGAAATCCTCCCTGCCAATCCTGTCCCTGGCTTTGGTTTCTACGGCCACCAGTTTTTTCCCGGGTTTTTCCAGGACCAGGTCAACCTCTTGACCTGTAGTGGTCCGGAAAAAAAAGAAACCGCAGTCCAGTTTATTATAATCATTATATCGTTTTAATTCATTTATAACAAAGAAAAATAGAAGTAGCAACTCTAAAAATATTTCTTTTCTTGCCTTTGAAAAAAAATGGCTGTCAAATTGCTTATCTGTTCTTGCTATCCGCCGGGTGACTGGAAATTGATATTTTTTGACTGGAAATTGATATCTTTAAGACTTTCTCTTTAATAAAATGTTTTCAGATCATTTGACATGAAAAATGAAATTGGCAAATGATCGATTGCCTTGACTGATGATCAAGGAAGTGTAAATTGTACAGGAGGTAAGTTTGATGTCTTATAATGGCGTGCCGCCCTAGCGTGAGGCAGAAGGTTTTGAAATTTGAACACGGTGCGGTTTGTGTTTGGAAGAAATGATAAACCCGGTACCCACGAAGAAGTGTTTCGGAGTTTATCGAAAAGATTTTGAAAGTTTTCCAAAGAAAACTTTTGACAATAACAAAAAAAATAAAAGGAGAAAAATATGAAAAAGAAAATTTTTTTTATGGTAATGTTTTGTGTGTTGGTATTGGCTGCAGCCATATCGGCAGAAGATTTGACTAACATAAGATACTTCTATATCAGCTTTGCACCTGGAGCAAATGTTACAAATATAAGCTCGTCCGGAGAACTGGATTACTTGGGAAATAAAATCTGGAGACTTTGTCTGACACCACTAAATACAAAGGATTACAGCTACAATATGTATTGGAATCTTAATGGGCAAGAGTACCATGTTGTTGTGACTCGAAAAGATAATAATACGGCGGACTGTGTTGTCTATAACAAAGGCGGGAATATCAGCTTTCTTGAACTCAAAAAACTTAACTTATACGGCTTTAACTTTAGCAACTTTAACCCCAATCCCAACTTAAAAAAAGCTTATATAAAATTTAAACCTGATGCAAAACCTGTTCTCGAGAGCACAAAGGGTTCGGCAGATGTTGTAGAACCCCTGGGGAATAATATCTTTAGGGTTAACCTGCAACCGGCGAACCAATCCATTTTAGACTATAATATGTGGTGGGCACTTGATGGAAAATGGTGGCATGCTGTTATGAATCATGTATCAAAATGTGACGTGACGTGTATTGTTTATAACCAGAGTGGGGATATGGACCTTTGCAAGAACATTCCCACAAAAGACTTATACGGTTTTACCTTTAGTCCCACTATGGATAGTAGCAGATGAACAGTGCCTTAAAGTATGAATAGGGCTTGGTGAATGGGGGGCGCGTCTCAAGTTCCACATTTCAAACGTCGTTTGTCAAATGTTGAGATGCGCCCCCGTTCCCAAGGACGTAAATCGGGGTCAGGTCTTGCATTGCAACAATGTGTTAATACAAGACCTGACCCCAACCAGACCAGACCAGTGTAAATGTTGCGGTGGGCCTCCTGGCCTGTCTAATGAATAAAACGGAGGTAAACTAAAATGAGTGTAAGATTGAAAATCAGAATCGTGGTTGCAAGTTTTATCTTAATCGGTTTCTTTACACCCCTGTTCTCACAGAATGCCTTTTATGAGGCGTTACCATTATCTCAAATCGACAAAAATGAAATCGGGAAATTTAAAACATTATTAACCGGGGATATCTTAACCGCTAGCGAAAAGGAACAGTTAAAAAAGTTGATCAGCTTCTGGCAGGACCCGTGGCTATATGTTAAGACCAATGATTCGGTTCCCATAGGGATATTAAAAATAGTAGAAGAGAAATTATCCCAAAAAATAAAAGATTATAGGGAACAAAATGATCATAAGTCTGCCGATGAGGTAACAAACCTGAAACCCGCGGTTAATTTCCATTTCCTGGCACCGGCACAAACACCGGCCCCGAAAACCATTCCCTCAAACTTCATGAATAAAACCTTTCAAACCAACCTGATCGACGCCCTGGGCACCGTGATTGCCCAACGCTTTAAAGAAGATGTCACCACTATCTATATTACCAAATTCAAAAAGGAACTGGGCGCCACCGACGTCTTCAAGCGCATCAAAGTCCTTTTACCTAAGACAGCGAACATGATCATAAAAGACGACCCCTTTTCCTATTTCTCCCTGGGCAGCCAGTGGAAGATTGCTTTCCAAAATGACCTGGACCATTTACCGGAGAACCTGGTAAAATATATCAAAAAATTCTATCCCAAAATAGCAGCGGGAAAGCTGTTCCCCTACCTGGAAATGGCTGCCCTTACCGGCGGCAAATTGCTCCAGGGCTATCACCTCACCGATATCATCGGCTACCTGGATGTGAAATTTAAGCTCGAAGCCCAACAGCAGGGAGCACAACAGGAGATATATAAAAAAATCCATGAAGACATTCATTTTATAGACCTTTTCCAGGAAAACTTGCAGCGGCTCGATAACAACAACACCTTCAATTCCTGGATCGACTTTAATCAACTGGCCCAGTTGGTGGATACCGAGAATGGCATGTCTTACTTCCTGGCCCTGGTCTACCTGCAGGACAAAGATTTCTTCGACAACAAAACCGTTACCCTGGATAATAAGACGCACACATTGACAGAGCTTTTGAAAGACAGCGGGAACTTTTTTAAAAATCATGTTTTCCCTGCCTACCAGGACCTGGTTGCCCTGGCGGCATTGGACAATAAAAGTCCAGCCGGGACTGAAGAGATGGTAAACTATTTACAGCACGTGGTGAATATTTTCAAAAATGTTTACACCATTTTTAAACCCCAGGGTAAGAGCCTGGTACTGGAAATTCTCCAGGGGGGCGTGGATTTGTATCGCTGCATTGTAAAAAAAGAGTATTACAAGATCATCGCCGGCGCGTTTTATGTTTTAGAACAGCTCACCGCTAAAGACAAAAAATTCCACGCTGCACTGATGAAATTCGCCGAATTTATCGAAGGTCTTGCCGGCGCTAAAACCGCTGATGAAATGAGGGGTGTGATCTCAGGGGTGGTGTTACCTCCCGGCGGGTTTATGGCCAAAAGAACTTCGAAATTTAGCTTTACCATAACCGCCCATCCCGGTCTTTTCGCGGGAGCGGAAAAAGCAATCAAACATCAAACCAATGAACCCGATTGGGGCTTTAGTTACGGGTTCACCGCCCCTGTAGGTTTCGAGCTCTGCTGGGGCAGCAGGAAACCGAAGTTTATCTCATCGCTGGGAGTTTTTGCCACCCTGGTAGACCTGGGGGCAGTGGTCAGTTACCGGCTGCCTCAATCGGACCAATATTCGGGACTGCCTGACAGCATTACCTTAAAGCAGGTATTTTCCCCGGGACTTTCCCTGAACCTGGGCCTGAAAAACAGCCCGATAACCGTTGGCCTGGGTCTCGAATATACACCGGAGCTGAGGAAAATCACCGAAGAGAGCGGTAATGATATTAAAGCCAACACCTGGCTCTATTATTTGAGAGTATCCTGGGATTTACCGTTGATCAATATCCTGGGAACGCGTTTTAAGTAGACAGCGGAGAACGAATCCGAATACAGGGAAAAGAAAATAGCCACCAGGGAATTCCTCTTTCTTTGTCGAAAAGGGAGAATGGAAAGCGGAAAGCGAAAAAAGCAATTGCATATCATTCCTGGATATGATATACTTGTCGAGGTGAATAATCATGGAAACGAAGAAACTGCCAATCGGGAAATCGGATTTTAAAAAAATCATCGAAGGTGACTACTGCTACGTCGATAAAACCCCTTTTATCAAAGAGGTTATAGACAAAGGCGATTCCATTTTACTTATCCCCCGTCCCCGCAGGTTCGGCAAAACCCTCAATCTTTCTATGATGAAATACTTTTACGACTGCTGCCCGGCAGATAGGGCAAATGGAGCAGGTCAGACTAATTCCAATAAGAATTTATTCGATTCCCTGGCCATCAGCAAGGCCGGCCAAAAATACCTGGATCACCTGGCCAAATACCCGGTTATTTTTTTGACCTTCAAGAACATCAAAGAATTGGACTGGGAAACCACCTACAGGAAAATAAAAAAATTGATCCAGGACGAATATCTAAAACATAAGTATCTACGTAACAGCCCGAAACTGGAACCCCAGGAACAGGACTATTTCAAGAAGATCATCAACCTGGAAGGTGAACGGGAAGATTATGAGAACAGCCTGGAAAAGTTGCTTATTTTCTTAAACCGTTATTACGGTGAACGGGTGGTCATTTTGATCGATGAATACGACGCCCCGGTACATGAGGGGTTTAACCGCGATTATTATGAAGAAGTCATCAATTTTATGCGCAATTTCCTGGGCGGGGGCCTTAAAGATACCGATCAATACCTGGAAAAGAGCATTATTACCGGTATTATGCGTATTGCCAGGGAATCGATTTTTTCCGGTCTCAATAACCCCGGGGTGTATACATTACTGTCAGAAGAGTTTGATGAACAATTCGGTTTCACGGAAAAGGAAACGGAAACATTGCTTAAAGATTTCCATCTTCTCGATAGGTACGACGA
>Ga0114923_10003037_pt1 | contig 11323 bp, 11 predicted proteins | sample SumtaG_FD_89578 | JGI IMG/M metagenome (GOLD analysis project Ga0114923, IMG submission 89578) | Deep subsurface microbial communities from Indian Ocean to uncover new lineages of life (NeLLi) - Sumatra_00157 metaG | ecosystem: Environmental > Aquatic > Marine > Oceanic > Sediment | place: near...
AAGAACGACCAGTGCGTTTGGAGAAAGAGATGTAGGCATAATGTATTTTCGTTTTGACGTATGTTTTACTTCGTGTCCGTTTGGCGCTTCAGGAACTTGATGAAAGCGCGACACAAAGGAGACAGGGTCCGATGCCTGTGAAACATGAGATAAAAAGCCCTCTTAAAGGGCATCCCTTTAATCTTGACTTTTTTAAGGCTTCCGGCAGCCAATTCTTCGGCCACAGCGCATTCAGACAGGATTGAGACCCCCACACCCGACTTGATCCCCTGGCGAACGGCTTCCGTGCTTCCCATCTCGGCCACAATATTCAGGGTGTCGATGGAATGGCCCGAATTGGCAAACACCTGCTCAATCGACTTCCTGGTGCCTGAGCCCGGCTCACGCATTATGAACGGGTGCATGATAAGATCATCCATTACGATATAGCGTTTATTTGCCCATTTATGCCTCCGTGGCACTATAAGAAACATCTGGTCATCTATGATCTTCTTCTGAACAAGTTGAACTTCTTGGGCCTTGGCACCCACGATTCCGAGCTCCACATTACCTTCGAGCGTATCCCTGATGATCCTTTCCGTATCACCTTGTGCGAGGGTTACCACGACTTCGGGGTAGTCTTTCTTGAATCTTCCCAGTAAAGGAGGGAGGATATAGCCGGCTGGAATTGTGCTTCCCCCAATGGTCAGACGTCCTTTTATTTTACCCTGAAACTCGGCTATGGCATTTTCAGCTTCTTGCTTCAGGTCAATGATCTTTGTCGCGTAACCATAAAGGAGGCTGCCGGCCTTGGTTGGAGTGACTTGCCTTCCCAGCCGATCGACGAGCTTACATTCGAAATGGTTTTCCAGGTCTTTAATATGGCTGCTTACAGTAGGCTGGGAAAGATAGACAGCCTTGGCCGCCCTGGAAAAGCTTTCCAGCTCAACCACCCTGCAGAATATTTGTAGCCTCCACAGATCCATTCGTGTTTTTCTTTTCGCCTTGAGAAGAAGCGTGATTATCTTTTCTCATGCATCAAGGTCGAGCGGTCCCGAACTTTTCCTTTAGTTTTTCGCAAACTATGCCGGGTACCATGCTGCTGGTATCGCCTCCGAACCGAGCGGCCTCCTTAATAATCGAGGAACTGATGAAAATCCATCTCAACCCTGTCATGAGAAAAACCGTTTGAACTTTTTTATTAAGCTTGCGGTTCATCAGGGCCATCTGAAACTCATATTCAAAGTCAGAGACTGCTCTAAGGCCCTTCAAGATGGCATCTGCCCCGCGCTTGACAACATAATTGACCAGGAGCCCATCAAAGCTATCCACCTCAACTCCCGGCATCTCCTTAAAGGTCTCCTTCAGCATTCCCAGGCGTTCCTCAATGGTAAAAAGCGGATCCTTGGTTCCATTACTCGCTATAGCAACAATGACCTTGTCAAAAAGTCTAAGCCCGCGCTGGACAAGATCGCAATGTCCATTGGTTACAGGATCAAAAGACCCGGGGTATACAGCTATCTTTCCCATACCAACTCCATAATTCGTTTTTTGAGTTTGTTGTGTTTCTTGGGTTCATTGTGTTGAGACCAACACAACAACTTATTTTATAACACAGGCCTATAAAAGGAAACAAGCGTTTTCCCGTAATGCCTCTGGTCACTGCGTATAAAGCGTCCCAGCCTTTCCGGCAGTACTTCGTGCCTGCTATGCTCTATAACTATAGAGGCCCCGTCTGATGTTGCCTCGGCACGATCCAAAAGATGCGCACTTCGCTCAGCGAAACCCTTACTATAAGGAGGATCAATAAAGACTAGGTCAAAGGTGTGGCCGATTGCCTTCAAAAAACTCAATCCCCGCCGTATATCCCGTTTCAATATGGTGCTCCGCCCTTCCAGGCGGCAGGCGCGAATGTTTCGGGTGAGCACTTTTATGGCCTGAGACCCATTGTCAACAAAGACGGCGGTTGCAGCTCCACGGCTGAGCGCTTCTATCCCGAGACTGCCGGTGCCGGCAAACAGATCAAGCACAACCGCACCTTCCGCCACGCCTGCCAGGATGTTAAAGATTGACTCCCGCAGGTAGTCTGTGGTGGGTCGAATCTTCAAGCCTTTCAAAGGGGAAAGCGTTTTTCCCCTTAAAGTTCCGCCGATAACCCTCACGCATTCTCCGATGTTCGTTTTATTCCTTGTCCTCTGTGGTAAATCATTTTTCTGTATTTCAAAGTACCCTTGTGAACGGTTATGCCTATCACAATCTAATGCCGAAGGATTTTATCTTTTTGTGGAGGTGGCTCCTCTCAACGCCGATTGACTCTGCGGTCTGGGAGATGTTGTTTCTATTTTCTGAGAGCTTTTGCAAGATATACATTTTTTCGAATTCTTTTTTTGCCTCTTTCAAGGAGTCTGCATCAAAGATTTCGGCCTCGGGAGTTATCACGTCCCTGCTTTTATAAGGGGGAGGGATATCGTCTTTGCCGATTGTTTCAGATTCCGTCATAATGGCAAGCCTCTCCACCAGGTTTTTGAGTTCTCGAACATTGCCCGGCCAATGATATGATTTGAGTTGCTCGATAGCCCGAGGCGTCATGGCCTTCAAATGGCAGTGTTCCTCCTCGGAAAATTCTTTCAGGAAAGTTTCTGCCAGCAATGGAATGTCTTCAGTGCGATTCCGCAAAGGCGGTACTTCGATTGGGATAACGTTTAACCGATAGTACAGGTCTTCCCGAAAAGTTCCTTTCTCGATTTCTTTTTCCAAGTCCTTGTTGCTTGCCGCTATTACGCGTACATCTACTGTGAGCGTGCGAGTACCACCGACCCGTTCGAAATTTTGCTCCTGCAAGATTCGAAGAATTTTGGCCTGTGTTTTGAGGCTCATATCTCCAATCTCATCTAAAAATATCGTGCCTCCGTTGGCAACCTCAAATTTGCCTCGCTTTCTGCTGGTTGCGCCGGTGAACGAACCTTTCTCATGGCCAAAAAGCTCGCTTTCGATCAACTCATCCGGTATGGCAGCACAGTTTACATCGATCAATGGCTTATCTGCACGATGGCTCATTTGGTGGATGGTGCGGGCTACAAGCTCCTTGCCGGTTCCGTTCTCGCCGGTGATCAAAATCCATGCTTCGGTGGGTGCGGCAACGGCAATTTGCTTCTTCAGCGCCTGGATCGGGGGGCTGTTTCCGCTAATAGAATGCTTTTCAAGAGTCTTCTTTCGCAGAAAGCGGTTTTCTTCTTCCAGTTGCCTGAAATTGAGGGCATTGTTAATCACTACCACAACCTTTTCAATAGAGAGCGGTTTTTCGATAAAGTCATAAGCCCCCAGTTTCGTAGCTTTAACAGCTGTTTCAATGGTTCCGTGCCCTGAGATAATGATTACCTGAAGAAACGGATTGGTCCTCTTAATCTCCTGAAGTGTCTCTATGCCGTCTATACCCGGCATCCAGATGTCCAAAAGGACAAGATCCGGGGATTCCGCATCTATGAGTTTCAAGGCTTCGTATCCATTAGAAGCGGTTAGGACCTCAAACCCCTCATCAGAGAGGATGCCGCTCAGCGACTGTAGTATGGTGGCTTCATCATCAACAACTAATATGGTTGGAAACAATGGTCTACTCCTTTGATTGTCGATTGACGATTGACGATTGAATATTGGGGCTTTCAATAGCCGATAGTAATTGCTTACTTATTACTTCTTGCTGGATGTTATAAATCTGCCGCAGGCGTGCTGGATGTTTGTCATTGGTCATCGGTTTATCCGTCAATCTCTATGCCGGCAATTCCACAATAAACTTCGTTCCCCTTGGTTGATTATCCTGAACTCGGATAAATCCGTTATGGTCTTCAATGATCGCGCTGACTATAGAAAGTCCTAATCCCATGCCGGCCCTCTTTGTGGAAAAATAGGGTTCAAAGAGCCGGACCTTATCTTCCGGTGGTATCCCGGTTCCTGTGTCGCTTACCTCCAGTCGCACCATTTTAAGAATTGGATCAAAGCTCAACGTCACGCTGATGGTTCCGCTTCCGTTCATGGCTACAACGGCGTTGTCAATCAGGTTGATCATGACACGTTTCATCTGCTGTTTGTCTAGATTGAGCTGTGGAATGTCCGGCTCTGGATGGACTTCAAACAAGATGCCGGGTTGTGCTTCCCGGTAAAGCGCCACAGCATCTTCTGCAATATCAGTCAACCGGCAAGGCTCAGGGTATGTTGTAGGGAGTCTCGCAAAGGCGGAAAATTCATTTACAAGGTTTCTTATTTGGTCTACTTGATCGATTATGGTCTGTGTACATTCCAAGAAGACAGCATTGTCTCTTGTAATTTGATCACCATACTTCCGCCTAAGTCTTTGCGCAGAAAGCTTGATGGGTGTGAGGGGATTTTTCACCTCATGGGCAATGCGTCGTGCTACCTCGCGCCAAGCCGCCATCCTTTGGGCTCTTTCGATCTCCGTAAGGTCATCGAAAACAACTACAATGCCCATGCGACGGTTTTTGTCGTCTTTGAGGGCCGTGACGTGGGCCATGAAGGTGCGTGTCGCCTGATCGATGGTGAGTCTAACAGGTTTTTCCACCGAATTCTTGGTGCTATTTTCCAGCTCTTCCAGAAAGTCTTGCGCCAGCCGCAGGTGTTCAGAACTTAGGACCTTTTTGTAACTTCGATTCAGGACTTCTTCCCCTTTGAACCTAAGCATCTTTTCTGCTGACTTGTTGATGGTGGAAATAAACCCTGCAGCATCGATTGAAATAACACCGGTAGAGACATTCCTCAAGACCGTCTCCATGTAAATACGTCTTTGTTCAATCTCAAGATTTCGTTCCCTGAGTTGCCGGGCCGATAGCTCAAGCTGTTGTTTGCCTGCTCTCAGATCACGGGTCATCCTGTTGAAAGCGTTGACCAGCGTGCCCATTTCATCATCGGTAACGACCTTGCCTATGGCAAAGTTCAGGTCCCCTTCTGCCACTCGCCGTGTTCCTTCGGCCAGCTCCTGGATAGGGATAGTCAGGGTCTTTGCTAAGTAAAATCCAAACCAGGTAGCACAGAATATGATCAGCAGGGCTACGATGGAGAGTGTTATCAGGTGGCTGACCTGGATGGGCTTTTTCATCATCTTCATCTGCTGGTATTGATCAGCCCCTCGGGAAATAGCAGCCATGTTTTCCGAAAGGCTGACGGGGATAACAGTGGAGATAGCCGCCACGCCAATGGCCTTATCCGGGTCTGCATCGGATGGAATGCACCCAAGGGTCCTGATCATCTCGCCTGAAGTGAGGCGATCTGTTAAAGTAGTAAAGTTTACCTCGTGAAACTCCTTTTGTATTTCATCTGCCGACACTGCACTAAATGGAGACCCTTCTAAGTCTGGATCGAGGGCTACTGCCAACCGCTCTGAACGGGCAGAATAGACCTCGATTGCGTGGATGTTAAAAGCCCTCTGGGAAGCCCGAATATAACGGGTCAGGGCTTTTTTGTTTTCTTCTTTCAGCAAATTCCTGCGCACAATTTGATAAGCGACACGTTCCAGATAGAAACGGTTGTTTTCTGCAACATGCTTATACACATACTTGCCGACGTCCAAGGACCTTTCCAGAGAATGTTCCACAGGCACATTGAACCAGAATGCCACGCTGGAGGTTATGAACTGGATCGAAAAGAAAAATAGAAGAATGGTTGGAATCAGGGAAAGGCCGGCAAAGGCCACCACAAGCTTGGTTCGCAACTTGGCCCCCATGACCTTTCGTTTTCGGTCATAGAGAAGCTTGACAATGTTTCTGAAGACCAGAAAGATCAACAACAGCAAGACAAGCATGTTGATGTTGATCAGGATAAACATGATAACCGTATTGGAAACAGGGAGTCCCGCCCCAAAGCGGACAACTCTGGTTTCTGCATAGGAGAGGATGCCCACCACCACGAGGAGGACCAGCGCGATTATCCATTCACGTTTGCGGCGTCTGGCTTCTTGTTCTGATATTTGTGCCATGGGAATTCGGTCTTAATATATAAAGTCGGTTGTGTACCAGTCAGTTTCAAAATCCCACAGAAACAGGAAGAACCGAAACACATGATGCAGATAGAACGGGAGGGTGATCTTGCTGAGTTCCGCCTTGACCCTGACTTGGTAGCGATGATTCCTTTCGAGGGTTTTAAGCTTGGCAATCCTGAGATTTTCAACTTCGGCCATAATCCTCTTGGCCTCAGGCAGAGTATTGACAGTAACCGGCTGGTCGTTATGCTCGCTACGAGTAATTACGAATTCATTTTTTAAATTATTATACTTGACGGTGTGGCGAATCTCCAGGCTAGCAAGGTTTTTGTCCTTCCAAAAATTTCGAACCTGGTCAAGTGAGGCCAGGAAAGTAAAGGTGGTAGGGACACCGTTCAAGATCGCCCGTTGCAGGTCTTTGGTAAAACAGCCCTGGACCCTAAAATACAATATGAGATCGTCCCTGGTGTTGGTGACGATGACGTTGGTTATCCTGGCATCTTGACCCCAGGCCATGCCCGAAACCAGCAAAAACAGACAGAGTACAAATATTGGAATACTTTTCCGCATAGCCCTTTACAATACCCAACCGGGTCTTAAATTGCAAGGGGTTTAAGGGAGACAAGAATGATGGGCGCTAAGGTGAGACAACAGGGGCCTATAAGGTTTCCCAGCAGTACTTTTGGTCTATGAATCTTTTCAACAGGGCATGATTGAGGGCGTGCCCGGATTTGTAAGCTACTATGTGGCCGATAAACGGCATGCCGAGCAAGGCAAGGTCCCCAATACAGTCGAGCACCTTGTGGCGGACGAATTCATCTTCATAGCGAAGTCCTTCGTGGTTCAATATCCTATCTTTGTCGATCACCACGGCGTTTTCCAGGGAGCCGCCCCTGGCAAATCCATTCTGCTTCAGGTAATTGACCTCATGCAAGAACCCGAAGGTTCTGGCCCAGCTGATCTCCTTTTCAAAAAGGCCATCGGTTAGCGAAATAGTATATGATTGACGCCTTATAAGCGGATGGTCGAACTCTATAGTGCAGGTAATCTTAAGGGTGTCCGAGGGATAAAGCCCGACCTTTTTGTCTTCATCTTCCATCTCAATCGGGTTTTTTACCACAAACGTAAAACGCTTTCCTGACTGGTTCCTGATTCCGGCCTCTTTTAGCATGGAGGTAAACGGCCCGGCACTGCCGTCCATGATAGGGGCTTCGTATGCATCCATCTCCACCAAGGCGTTATCAATGTGAAGGCCGGCAAGAGCGGCCATGAGGTGCTCAATAGTGGAGACAATCACGCCGTCTGTCCCAAGGGTGGTTGCGAGGCTGGTGTCGATAACATTTCGGAAATGGGCGCTGATAACAGGTTTGTGGGGCAGATCGGTTCGAACGAATTTAATGCCGTGGTTGACAGGCGCGGGCTTAATAGTCAAATTAACCTTTTTGCCTGAATGAAGCCCAATGCCGGCACATTGAACAGGCCGGGCCAGGGTCTGCTGATTGGAATGCATATCACATATCCTTATTTTCTATGGTATAGTCTTTTAACAAAAAAAGCAAGATACGTGCCAGATAACGAGACATGGCCGGTGGGGCATCGGATTAAACGAGTATCTTATTGAATATAAAGAGAAAACAGGGTTGCAAGCCAGGCTTTTCCCAAAAGCTCGATGTTATACCACCCGCCCTTGATGTCCGTTCTCGGTGTGTAAAAAGATACACGCTTCAGGTGAGGGAGTGTCGTTTTTGCAACAAAATCCTTGCCTTTGTTATGCATCTTTGCTATGTGCTGAAAAATCGAGATGTTATAAGATCGCTCCGCGATTTTATATATGGAGGGGGGTACCTTGCTTTCCAGGGTTTTGAGCAGCGCCGTCCTCGGGGTTGATGCCTATACAGTGGAGGTGGAAGTTGATATTAGGCACGGACTCCCGAGCTTTTCCACGGTGGGCCTACCGGAGGCTGCTGTAAAAGAGAGCAAAGACCGGGTCAAATCCGCAATCAACAATTCCGGCTACAAGTTTCCGGACGATCGTATCACGGTTAATCTGGCACCCGCTGATATCAAGAAGGAGGGGACAGGTTTTGACCTTCCGATTGCACTCGGCATCTTGGCCGCGACAGGGGTTTTACCACAGGGGCTGCTCACCGAATACCTGATCTTGGGCGAGCTCTCTCTTGATGGACGTATCAAACCGGTGCGCGGCTCGCTTCCCGTGGCCTTGCTGGCCAGGGATTCCGGGCTTCGCGGCATGATTCTCCCAAAGGAGAATGCCCGCGAGGCTGCTGTAGTAAACGGCATAGAAGTTCTCTCTGCTACTACCCTGGGTGAGTTGGTAGAGTTTATGTGCGGTCTAAAGCCCATCCAGCCGGAATCTGTCGACATCCAAGCCATTTTTCAGGGAACACCCCCGTATGAGATCGACTTCTGTGAGGTTAAGGGCCAGGAGCATGTCAAGCGGGCCCTGGAGGTAGCAGCAGCGGGCGGGCATAACGTTATTATGATCGGCCCGCCCGGGGCCGGCAAGACCATGCTGGCGAAACGCCTGGCAACCATCTTACCCCCCATCACCTTTGAAGAGGCGATCGAAACAACCAAGGTGTACAGCGTGCTTGGTATGTTAGGAGATTCTCGGGCATTGGTTACAAGCAGGCCATTTCGCTCCCCGCACCACACCATATCAGATGCCGGCCTTATCGGCGGGGGGCATATCCCGAGACCCGGCGAGGTGAGCCTGGCCAACAACGGGGTGCTTTTTCTGGATGAACTCCCTGAGTTCAAGAAGAATGTCCTTGAGGTGTTGCGACAGCCCATGGAAGACGGCTACGTAACCATTGCGCGGGCACTTACGAGTATTACCTATCCGGCCAGGCTTATGCTCGTGGCTGCCATGAATCCCTGCCCGTGCGGATATTTCTCCGACCCTAATCACGAGTGTACATGCACATACACAAAGATTCATCGGTACCGGTCCAAGATCTCCGGCCCGCTCATGGATCGCATAGATATCCACGTGGAGGTACCGGCTGTCCGCTACAAGGACCTTGTCGGTCAAGACGAGGACGCTGCGACCTCGGTAGATATCAAAGAGCGCGTTAATCAGGCCCGTGCCACACAGTCGGAGAGGTTGAAACGGACCAAGATTCACTGCAATGCCCAGATGAACAACCGACAGATCAAAAGATATTGTCCTGTTGACTCAGATTCCCACGCACTCCTTGAAGCGGCTATCGACAAGCTTGGGCTTTCCGCCCGCGCCTTTAACCGCATCCTTAAAATCGCAAGAACAATCGCCGACCTGGAGCAGGCCGCAGACATTGCCGTACATCATATCTCAGAGGCCATCCAATACCGCAGCCTCGACCGGGGCACGCTCTTTACCTGACAACAGACCAGTTACCTCATGAAGAAACTATTTTACTCTTTTTGGTAATCCTCTATAAAACCAAAGGCACTTTCAATCTTGGTTACATAGACGAACCCCTGCCCTGGTTTAAGCAGGTTGCCGCTTTTTTTCATTGATTCAAAAACAATTTCGGTCTGCTCGCCCTTGGTAACAATGAAAATAATATCCTTTTCCGGGATTATTTTAATCCCAAGGGGCTGACGTATCCCAGTTCCTTTGCCAGTAAAGTATGTGGCACCCTGGGCGCCAGCCTTGATTGCCTCACTAATAACTTTATCACCCTTACCCTTCTGCACTATGCAGGTAATAAGTCTCATGTCACTCATCTCTCCTCCTCTTGACAATATGAGAAATTAAGCCATCGGGATATTGCCATTACGCAAACAGGGGTGAATTCTACTCCCCCGGTTTCTGCCTTTTCGAGTATGCTCTGATGGGCGCAAATGATGTGACGAAGACCCCCAACAAGGAAACAGCACCTGCAAAGACAAAGGTGTTGGAGAGCCCAATCATGTCCGAGAGCCCCCCTGAGAAAATGCTTCCCAGAATGAATCCACCGTCGATAGCCATGGTGAGCATACTCATCATGGCCACCTTTTGCTCTAACGAGCCTTGTTCTGCTCCCATAGCATTTAATGCGGGAAAAATATATCCTAATCCTGACCCGTATAGGACAATGGCAAGAACGTAAAAGAAAGTCGAATCCAGCTTGTAAATCAATATGATACCAAGACCGAACAAAACGAAGCAAATCCGAACGATCAACAGTTTGTTGTATCTGTCAAGTATGCTGCCGCCAAAAAGCCTTATTGCCACGGCCAAACCCAGGGCAAGGCTTAGAAACAGGCCTCCGCTAATTCCGATGGTCTTTGCGTAAAGAGGAAAATAATTTAGTACGGTGGCCTGGGCATCAATAAAGAGAATCATGGCCACCAGGATGAAGAAGAAGGAGCGATTTTTTAAGATCTCCGCGTAACTGACCTTTGGTCCAACCCTTCCTGAGATCGTTCCCCATTTTCTCGTCAAGACAAGTAGGCTAAAGCCCAAAAAAGTTGTAGCTGCCCCTCCATGAAAAATGGCCGGATGCCCAAAGGCGTCCATGAGACGTTCGCCAGCCAGAGGGACAAATCCCAAGGCTGCAAGCATAGTGGCGCCGTTGTGACTGAAGGCACGTCCCCTCGTCTCATGGGGAGTGAATTTGGCAATGGTTGAAAAAGCCGCAGCAATAAAGCCGGAAAAGCCAATGCCGTGAACAATTCGAAGAATATACATAGCACCTACCATTCCATCGACCACGTGATAAAGAACGGAGCAAGCAAAAATCAAGAAAAGGCCGGACACGAGTACTGGTTTTTCACCCACGCGATCAATCGACTTGCCGGCAATGGGCCTCACCATAAGAGAAGCCACGGAAAACGTGCCCATGATCAAGCCGATGGCCGTTTTAGAAACATCCACGGCGGACAAGTAGACAGGGTACATGAAAAAGAAGGCAATATTGGAAAAAACGAGAAAGGTTAGGATATTGATGATAGCCAGTTTGTAGTTTCTCATTCGCACGCTTTTAGTGGGAAGGAAGGGGGATGTCTTTAACTAACTTGGTCCGACCCGATTGACCTTTTCAGTTAAGCCCCATTCCGATCACCAAGCCTATTGCAATGCCCAGCCCGACAAATATGGAGCCTATGACAATGCCGACGGCAACGTTGCCCCCTGCCAGCTCCCTTGAGGTGTTGAAGGGGGTAATCTTGTCAAATAGTCTGTAGCCTATGAGCATAAAGAACAAGGCCAACAGGGCACCGCCAAGGGCATAAGCAAAATTCAGTAGAGTTATGGTGAACTCCATTACCTCAGGACCTCCTTAATTTTGTTAATCTTGTCTATATAGGTGATCGTTTCCCTGCTCCGTTTCCCTGTAACACCTGGCAGCGTGGAGACCACAGACTGCCAGA
>Ga0114923_10003038_pt1 | contig 11322 bp, 12 predicted proteins | sample SumtaG_FD_89578 | JGI IMG/M metagenome (GOLD analysis project Ga0114923, IMG submission 89578) | Deep subsurface microbial communities from Indian Ocean to uncover new lineages of life (NeLLi) - Sumatra_00157 metaG | ecosystem: Environmental > Aquatic > Marine > Oceanic > Sediment | place: near...
AACGGAAAAAGAAATGCCCCCCAATGCAGGGAATTCAACGGCATCCGTGCGATAAATTTTAAAAACATTTTCCAATCTTACCAAAGACATATTTGCCTCCATTTACTTTTTTAGCCACAGACTTTCACAGACTGGACACAGACAATAAATGAAATCCACTTTTGTCTGTGTTTGTCTCGTGTAAGTCTGTGGCCAATTTTTCATTTTCTTTCATAATACTTCCTAAAAATTTATTTTTAGCCAGATAAAAAAGATATTCCGGTTGCCCCGGGAAAACTCTCCGTCCTTTTTACCCAGGGGAAAATAGAACCCGGAGGAGACCAGGATATCCTGGGAGATTTCGTATTGGATGGTGGGATTAAGGATATACGAGCCATCTCCCCAGTTGCCGATATAACTAAACGATGCCGATATAAAATCGGTAAAACCGAAGCGCAGCATGGAAAAGAGATATTTTTGCCCCAGGGTAAAGCGATCGCCGGAAAAGAGAAGGTCAAAATCATAGTTTGAGCTCTCCTTCTCGCCGCCGGAGTCGTAATAAAATTCATTCAGCCAGTACAGACCGTTTTTTATGGGGAATGTATAATCGAACCCCAGCACGATTTTTTTATCCTTTTGCAGGGGAGAAACAAAATACCCCGCTTCGATCCACCAGCCGATGAAATTTTCGCCCCTTAGATCCAGACCGTATACGGAAGTTTCTATCTCTCCCGCGCGGATGACGGTTAAGCCCATATCCACACCGGCAGCCTGGGTTTGGGCACGAAAGCCGGACTTCGATGAGCTGAAATTATTATCCGGGGAGAAGACGCCGGTGAAGCTTGAAGAGGTTCCCAGGGGGATATAAATTTTAAATGCATTGGCCCCGGGTTTTTCTTCTTTGGGTTCGATGATGTTTATCCTGTTAAAAATGTCCAGCGGTGCCCAGAGATAGGAGACCCCCATGGCGACCCGCTGCTTGCCCACAGTGATATCGAATTTTTTAAAATAGAGGTCCACATACGCCCGGTCTAAATCGATTTTCACGCTGTCGCTGCCGGACACGGAAGTCCCCGGTTCGCCGTACGTTCCCAGCGGAGAGTTCATAACTCCATGGAAAGAGAAAAAGTCCACCGCCATATTGACGGTGACTTTTTTCGAGGGGGAGGCTTGATATTTCAGTCTTAAGCGGTTGTAATCCCCCAGCTCGAATTTTTCTTTAAGGTTTTTCCAGTTTACATCGCGGTTATCGACTAAGAAAAACCTGTTCTCAAAGTATCCGAATATATCTATATCCGCTTTTAGAGAATACGTTGGCAGGATAAAAAGAATAAGAAAAAGGGCTGTAAAAACAGTATTTTTTTTCATTGCCTCCATTCCTCATTAAAATACCATATACTTTTATACCATAACGGAAGCCACAATTCAAATGAATTATACAGGTTTCCAGGGCTACGTCATTTTCTTCTGGGGGTAATTTAAAGAATATAGGAAAACGTTGATGTGATAGGAAATTCGAAGCACGAAATCCGAAATACGAAACAAATTCAAAATCCAAATATCAAATGACCAAAACATCACTACGAACCCCTTTAAAACGTCTAAAAGCCTCCCCTGTTTTGAATTTTGGTCATTCGGATTTGTTTCGAATTTCGATATTCGAATTTCGTATTTTGACGCATCCCTGTACAGATTTCAATGGGAACAAATGGTTAGAACGTGGTTCAACAGAGCCTCCGCATATAGGCCCCCCTCGCCGAGGGGCCGTGTTTTCCGGGAAGAAGATTGACAAATAGTAGCCAAAAGTGGTATATAGAATAGTATGAAAAGATTAATTAAATCACCCAGAGGGCTATCCCTGGCTAAGGAGGTATGATTATGTTACAAGAATATATTCAAAGTGCATTAGAAAATTCAAAATATAAAGTATTGGAAGACGGGACATGGTTTGCTGAAATTCCTGGTTTTGAAGGGGTATGGGCGAATAGCGAAAGCGTTGAGAATTGCAGGCAAGAACTTATAGAAGTCTTGGAAGAGTGGCTTATTCTTAAATTTAAAGATGGCGATTATGTTCCTGTAGTCAATAATATAGATATAAATATCAAAAAGGTAGTGAATTTCTGATGCAATCTAATATTTCAAGGAAAGAATTAATACGAAGATTTAGGGCACTGGGATATTCAGGCCCTTTTTCCGGGGGTAAACACCAGTTTATGAAAAAAGGTGTACACAAAATACGTATTCCTAATCCACATGGAAGTGGAGATATTCATACATCCTTAGTTAAGGAAATACTTAGACAAGCTGGTATAAGTATCGAGGAATGGGAGAAATGATCGTCCGCGTGGGGTCTATTTTCCGGCGCTCTTTTCGGGGTCACTCAAGAGTCTGTGAATCTTTTCCACGTTACCAATATTAAATAACGCAAAATTGATATGGGAATACTCGGATGCACCTTGGCCCCAAATAAAAAAATAAAGAAAGAAAACAATGTTAAAAACGACATTATGGAAGGGGATAAATAGGCTCCCTACAGCCAGGATATAATAAAATAAAAGAAAAATATAACGAATCAAGATAACTGGTTTTTTTACAAAAAGAAATTCAAGGTACAATACTAATAGCATGGATAGAATAAATATCCAAAAAAGATAAGTAGCGGTAAAATCATCGAAAAAGAACAGATAAAACCAATTAGAGGTATATCCCCCACTAGCTTGTACACCACCGACTAACCCAATTATGCCCATTAATATGTGTAGTAAAATACTCAGTGCAGATATACTTGAACAAATTTTGTACAATAAACGATTTAAATCGATATCTTTTCGCCAATGCTTTTTAAGTCCATATTTTGAAGCTGTTTTATTATTTTTGAAACCAATCAGATTGAATTTATGAAAGGGGACCCCATTTTCCACCAGTAGCCCGGTGGTAAAATATCTGAAACGGTTGTCCACCTGTGCTATAGTCGTTTCATATACTTTAATCCAATTTTTTGCCATCCAGGCGGCGGAGTAGGCACAGATAATATGGGCCAATTTTTTACCGGTCTCTGTCCCGGGTAATTCCCATCGCCAGCCCCATTCTTTAAATTTGACGTCGATATCCTTTTTCGTCTTTTCATCTAAAAGGCCGATTTCGGTTTTATCCAGGAATGCGTAAAATCCGTTTAATTTCGACATGCGCCAGAGCGCATAAGCGGCAAGCTCCCGGATGGATTCATCGGTGTTCTCAATAAGCAAATACCCCAAAAGTTCCATGTTCCCTGCTTCTTTGAATCCCTCGATAATTTTTTCTTTTTCCCGTAACGGTAAATTCAATGAAAATAACTTATGGATAAAATATTTCTCTTTTGCCCCCTTCTTTGAGAAAAATTCCACCAGGTTAATACGTTTTAAATTTTCAAAAATAACCGTATCCAAAGTTTTATCCCCGGCATGAAGGAGTGAGAATATCACCTGCTGGAATACAGGGTCCGGCAGGTTTTGCTCTAACAATTCCAGTAAAAGGTCTTTGGCTTTTTTCCCATACGCCCACAAAGGATTGGCGGCAATGAATCCCAATTCTTCCACCACTTCTTTGACAGGATTCTTCTTGGAAATAAGAAACTCCCGGGCAAGATTTAAGATGTTTTCGGCCACCTGAGGATCAGGCACCGCACACTGCGTCAATGCGCTGAAAAGAATAAGATCAGGCGAAGAACCATCTTTCATACTGTTTTCGAAATCATGGACCAGTTTTTTTAAAATAGAATTGGCATAATCCTTGTTTTTATTAAGCCCCAGGTAAAGCAATAATACCTCTTTCCACTTTTTAGGGTCTGAATAATAGAGACCCAGTATATCCCCGGAGCGTTTTTCTTTATCCAGGTATGATGCGGCAAAGAATTCCATAAAGGTGCGGTGGGGGAAACGAAAATCCGTAGGTGGAATTTGCTGGAGCAGCCCGGAGTTTTGAACGATTTCTTTTTTCATCAGAGGATAATCTTCTACTTTTAAACTTAGCCGGGCCATTTCTTTACGGGAAACCGTGTGAATCACATCTTCACGGATTAACTCATCATCGATGCCCATGGTACTCACATGTTGGAACGCGATATGATTGAGGACAGCTATTTTTTGATGCGATTCGAAGCGATTGGCCCGGTTTCGCCGCTGGCTGCGGTCCCACTCCTCCAGCAGCGCCCGCGTACACTGTTCGTAAAACTCCACCCGGTTATCCGGCAGCGCGTATTTGGGCAGTGAATAGAGATAGGCAATAATGGTCAACATCAACGGATTTGATGCTAATTCGGAAAGATGGGCTTTCCCGTTTATCATCTCGAACAACGCATGAGAGGATTTATTCTCCTCAAATTTCCACAGGGAGAGAAATTTTAGGATGGCAAAAGGGGTAAAGGGCGCCATACTGATTTTGTGGGTTGCCAGGGAATCGAAAACAGGCTCGCTTTCATAAAGCGCCGTGCGTGACGAAATAGCCGCCGGTATCCGGCGATATGTTCCCAGGAACATATTCACTAATTTAGCCGCTGTTTCCCTTGCGGATTTATCAAGTTCATCATAGCCATCGAAAAGAAGGAATAATTTCCCTGTATAAAGATTCTCCTTGACAAACCGTTCCGGGGTGATATCATCCTTTTCCCCTTTTCCGAATTGGTAAAATTTTAATTTTTCAACAATCTTTTGCTCCAGTTTTTCGGGATCGGTGATTCCTTTAATATCGGAAAAAGTCATCAGAACCGGTACAGGCTGGATTCCTGTATCGATAGTGCCGAGTGACCTGGCAATAACGCGCATGGCAATGGTTTTCCCGCTGCCGGGCTTTCCCAGGATCATCAGCCGAAGCGCCTGGTTTTCTTTAAACATCCGCGCCAGGTAGGTTTCCAATTCTTCTCTTTGGGACATTTTATCCACTTCAAAATAAATAGGAACCAAAATGTCCGTTAGTTTTTGTTCTTCTTTCATCCAGGGATGGGAAATACGGAGTGTTTTCTCTTCGAGGGTTTTTCTATAGGTATCCAGCCCTGTTTTTTCTTTGACTCCGCGCCTGAAAAAATCGAAAAGCCCCAGCCCGGATTTTTTCATCATTTTAAAAATTATCCCGACGAGGATAATAATCACGCCGCCAACGATAGAAGCGATGACGCCTTGAACAAAGGGATTATTAAAATCAATAGCCATTACAAGAGTCTTTCTTTAATATATTTTCTAAACAACAAATCAGTAAACTCATATTGCCCCTTTTTGTTTTTCTTGAGGATGCCCTTTTTTATTAACCGGTTCAACGTACGTGTGACATTTACCTTTACCTTCATATCCTTTTTAAAGAGACTTTCCCTATTTTCTACCAGGGCCTGGAGTACAACGACCTGTGCCGAATTCTTACTCACATCTTCCCATAAAGAGGCAAAATACAATTCTTCCAGTTTAATAGCCTCACTGATTGCAATTTCTACCGCCTCGATGTCAATGATCTTTTTTTGACTTAATGCGTAAAAATAGAGTTCCCTGCACAGCAGTTGGGTATAATAGGGATGACCGTTTGTTAGGTCCAGTAAAGTATCGAGTGCGCTTTCCTCCACCTGCTGGTTTACTTGATTAAATTTATCCTGTATAAATATTTTGAAAGATTCTTTTTCAATTGCATCTACTGCAAAAAGTTGACCGAATCGATAAAATGGGCCTGTTTTTTTTACGAAAATATTCTTAATTACACTTTCATGACTACCGGCAAACAAGTAGGTAACATGTTTTTGCAATTGGAATTTACTTCTCATCAATTTGATAAAATCGTCACCGTTAAACCTGGCAATATCTCCGGTTTCATCGATGAACATGATCATATGTTTCCCGTACTTCTTAGAAAATTGTTCAGGAAAATCCAACGCATTTGAAAAAAGATCATATGACTTGGTGCTGCTTTCAGCAAACTTCAATATCCATTCAAAGTCATTAACGACATTCTTGATCTCAATTTTTGAAATGGCGGCAGACAAGCTACTCTTTAAAGCCTGGATGGTTTTTGCCAATTTTTTATTAGCTAAGGTCGTTTCAACGATTCGCTGCGATAAAATAGAAAGCGCCGTGGATTCAAAAATATCAACATTGCCGGTAAAAAAATTTTCCGACTTCAACTCATCTAATATAGTAAGGGCAATCGATGTTTTTCCAATCCTTCTCGGTCCATATAATACAACGCTCTGGCCTGCCCTGAGTAACTGTTTGATTTTTTCTTTTTCGTTTACACGGCCAAGATCTTTGCCCAGAACCGGAACACCTGTTGGAAATAACCGGCTCATTTTTCTCTCCGGAATCTTTTTTTAACCAAATAAGCTCCGGCTTTTATTCTTCCCGGAGTTACGCAAAACAGACGGAAAATTATATTTGACATCATTATATCCTGGTATTAAACAAAATTAATACCAGGTTTCCCAAAAAAAGTCAAGTGAAATCAGGCCGAATTTCCCATTTAATGTTGTCGGATAAGGTTTTCAAAAGGAGACACCCCCCTGTAGGCTACAGGGGGGTGTCTCCCCCGCATGGGGTAACACCAAGAATTTGGGAACAGGCAAATTCTCGTGTTGACTTTCAAATTAGAATAGACTAAAATTCTTTTTTTATGGAAGATAATAGATGAAAATTTTACTTAACAAGGAGGCTCAAAGCTATGGAACACACGTATGAAGAACTTAAAAAGCAAACAGTGGCCCAACTCCGGGAGATCGCCGCGGGTATCGAGCACGAAGCCGTGCAAGGTTACACGCAACTGAACAAAGAACACCTCCTGGAAGCACTTTGCAAAGCCCTCGATATAGACATGCATGAGCACCACAAAGTCGTGGGCATCAACAAAACTGCCATCAAAGCTAAAATCAAAGCATTAAAAAAGAAACGGGACGAAGCTTTGGCTGCCCGCAGCCGCAGTGAACTTAAAGAAATCCTGCGTAAAATTCACCACCTGAAACGAAAAATCCATAAAGCTATGGTTTAAGTGCCTGACCGGACGGGCTAAAGCCTGTCCGTCCGGTCAATCCCCAAACAATCCCCTGCAGGATGGGCTAATGAGCTACCAAACGAACGAATATGCCCATCATGCCGAACCCTTTATCGGTCCCCTGTCAGGGGGCCTCCGGCGGCCAAAAACCTTTTTGTAAAAAGGTTTCTGGACTTCCAAAAACTTTTGTTTAGCAGGGCAATTCTATCGGATGAGGTTGAAGGCTTCCCTAACGGCTATTGAGTAATGGAATGTATTAAGGTTAAATAACAACAATATAGGTGTATTCTATCGGAAACAAGTACTATAAGAAGCCTTCCGGATGGCCGAAGGCCTACTTAGGGTGCAGATGCCATCTGCAAAATTTGCTTTTAATGCTAAAGTGTGCTAAATATAGTGCGAAAATAAAAGTGCATAAGACAAAAACATAAGGTGCGCAGATAGATGCAGGAAAATAACTATTTTGTTCTGCCGGAAAAGCTGTCAATTGAAAATGTCTCAACCCTGTTTAAAAAAATAAAAAAACAGGAAGAGAAAAGCGAAAAAAGTCCCATAGAAATCGATTTTAAAAATGTCAAAGAGCTTGACTCTTCGGCTATTGCCCTGCTTAATTATCTAAAACGAAACCATGCAGAGGTATCCTTTAAAAATGTGACCCCCGAATTCGATAACCTGTTGGCCATGTTTCCTCTAACCAAAACATATACCCATAAACCCCGCGGCAGGGCGATATTTGGTAAAGGAGCAGAAGCGGCCGCCGATAAATTTCTCTCCATTAAACAAAAATGGAAAGATTTCCTGGTTCTCCTGGCGGATGAAATATCTTACACTTTTCAATTTTTGATGAAAAGACGGGGAATTTACCCGGGAGAGATTTTTAATCAACTTTTCTTGATGGGATACAAGTCGTTCCCTATCGTCTCGTTGATCTCCTTCCTGGTAGGAGTAACTATTGCTTTAACTGCTGCTGAGCAATTACGCAATTTTGGGGCTGAAATCTACCTGGCCGACCTGGTAGGGTTCGGCATGGTCCGGGAATTGGTGCCCTTGATGACAGGGATCATCCTGGCCGGTAAGATCGGCGCCTCTATTGCGGCGGAAATTTCCTCCATGAAAGTTCTCGAAGAAACCGATGCACTGAAAACCATGGGGATCATTCCTGAGAAATTTCTAATGGTCCCCCGCTTGATCGCCATCTCTTTAGCCATTCCCCTGCTGGTGACTCTTGCCGATTTCATCGGGATTTTTGCGGGTGTCCTGGTGGCCCATGTGGTTTCCGGTATCCCACCGGAAATGTTTTTTACAGAGATGTTTACGGTGGTGGATATAGGGGATTTTATGATCGGCCAGATGAAAACACTGGTGTTCGGTTGGATCGTGGTAATCAGCAGCGGCTATAAAGGATTCTCAGTAAAGCGGGGCGCCGCCGGTGTCGGCATCGCCACCACTGAGGCCGTTGTACTTTCGATTTCATTGATCATTATCTTTGATTGTATTTTTGCGCTTTTGCTTTATTAAACCCCACTGCGCGGGGGGACTATATGCGGAGGCACTATTGGAATATGCTCTAACCATTTGTTCCCATTGAAAAAAAATGAAAACTCCTATACAATTATAATACACAGATATGAATAAAAAGGAATCTATTATCGCAGTTGAAAAACTTACCGTGGGCTACGACGAAGAAGTTGTCCTGGAAGGACTGGATTTTTCCGTAAACCGGGAAGAAATCACCGTCATCCTGGGTAAAAGCGGGTGCGGAAAAACCACCATCCTCAAAACCCTTATCGGGTTGATTCCCCCGATTACAGGAGATGTATTCTTTTTTGGAGAGCAAGTGGATTATTTTTCAGAGAATTCCCTGAAAATGCTTTACAAAAAAATCGGTGTGCTTTACCAGGCCAGTGCGCTGCTGAATTCCTTTAGCCTCTACGATAACATCGCACTTCCAATAAAGATGCATTATCCGCACTTTCCCAAAGAAATAGAGAGAGAGATGGTTTATTCCCGTCTTTCCCAGGTGGGATTGGAGGAGAGCAGCAGTAAATACCCGGCGGAGCTTTCCGGTGGGATGCGGAAACGGGCGGCCCTGGCACGGGCAATGATCCTGGACCCCGAGATCATTTTTTGCGATGAACCGTCAGCCGGGCTGGACCCGATTACTGCTGCCGGCCTCGATCAATTAATGCTGAATCTGAAAAAACATTTTGGCATTACCTTTGTCGTGGTGACCCATGAATTGCGCTCCATAGAAAAAATCGCGGACAAAGCACTGGTTCTAAATGATGGAAAACTCCATTTTTTCGGGGAATACATGAAAATGTTTTCATTAAAAGATCCATTTATAGATACGTTTTTTTTGAAAAACAAAGGTGGAAACCATGATTACTAAAGAACAAAAATTAAGGTTGGGTACCTTTTTGATTATCTCGGTGGTGTTACTCATTGGGATTCTTGCGATTTTTATTGTTCCCAAGTTAAGTCGAGAAGGGGACACCTATTTTATTAATTTTAAAGGAACCTCTGTAAACGGGGTCAATGAAGGGTCGGATGTCAAATACCAGGGGGTTAAAATCGGCAGCGTGTCTGTCCTGGAGGTGAACCCGAAGAACCTGGATTCGGTGCTTATTTATGTGCAGATAAAAAAAGGGTTCCCGGTGAAAAAGGACATGAGAGCCGCACTGCAATACGCGGGAATCACCGGCTTGAGATTTGTGGAAATATCAGGGGGAAAGGCCGAATCCGAATTTGTACCGCCGGGGGGTGAAATTTTACCCAAAAAAGGTCTGGGAGAGAAGGCGGAAGATATCGTCTTAAACGTGGATTCCGTGGTGGATGCGGTGAACAAGATACTGAACCCGGAGAACCAAGAAAAGATCGCATCGATGTTGAAAAACCTGGAAAAAAGCACCCGGGTGATTTCAGACGTCCTGGAAAAAAGGGAGAAAGATTTTGGCAATTCCATTAAAAAATTCGATACGGCAATGACACAAATCGTTAGATTGTCTGAAAATCTTAAAGAATTTTCAGATTATTTAATTGAACTGAAGGAAAAGGTCCCCGTGGAAAAAATAGCAAAAGAAAGCGAAAAACTGATAAAAACCGTTTCCCAGAGGTTCTCTGACCAGGAAATGGGCAAGGTTTTGGGAAAGTTCGACACCTTTCTTGAAACGGCCACCGTCAGTATCAAAAGAATTGAGAATCGCTTCCACGACATGGAGGGCGGATTCAATAAAACCCTCAGTGGCTTAAAAGAATCCATGGAGAATATTTCCAAATTTACACGGGAGTTGGCGGAAGACCCCACCATTTTTATCCGCAAACGGGCGGAAAAAAGGAGTAAAAGATGAAATTAAGACGAATATTTTTGTTTTTGCCGGTTTTAATTGTACTATTGGGTTTAGTAGGCTGCATAACATCTGTAGGCAAGAAATACTACCAGCTTCACCTGGACAGTATGGGGCCGGGTACTACTGACAAAGGCGCTGTTCATACCGGTAATAAAGTACTGCTGGTGGAAGCGGTGGAGGTAGAGGATATATATAATGATTTCCGGGTGGTTTACCGGACATCACCCTATCAATTGAATTACTACTCCTATAATTTTTGGATTAAAAAGCCGGGGAAATTAGTGAGAGATAGTATTACCGACTATCTTTCCAAGAGTAACATTTTTAAAAAAGTGATCAAAGATTATTCGGAAGGGTCGCCGGATTTACTGCTTAAGGCAGTAGTACATATCCTGGAAGAGTTTGACCAGCCCGGGGTCTGGTTTGCTCATCTTAAGATGGATATTGAAATCAAGGATTTTAAATCCAATCAAACGGTTTTATCCCACTCCTTCGACCGGCATCGGCGGTTGTCTCAAAAAAAAGTCGAGCGGCTTCCCATGGCTATTTCGCGAATTTTAAAAGAAGAATTAGACAAGGTTATTAAAAAGCTGGGTCAGTAAAATAGACTGATTTATTTTTTACCACGAAGGTCACGAAACTAGAGCGGAGTGTCAAAAAATATCAAAAAGTTTAAGAAAATACTTGACACTACTCTTTTCATTGAATATACTATAAATTTACCTAAGTTTAACAAAAAGACTTGATGAATGAGAAAGAAGAAATGACGGAATATTGAGGATGAAAACGGAGTGGCTGACATTGGTAAAAAAAGAATTATTCAGGATTACATCAGCAATTCTAATTTTAAAAAGTCACATTGAACATATTCAGGGTGTTTCTATAAAAAGTGGTTGATATTTTTTTATAATTCTCCTAAGAAGAATGTTCCCATTTGACCCATCCTGCTTCTTTTTGCCTATATCTTTATATTTTTCTGCTGTTGGTTTTATTGATG
>Ga0114923_10003039_pt1 | contig 11322 bp, 7 predicted proteins | sample SumtaG_FD_89578 | JGI IMG/M metagenome (GOLD analysis project Ga0114923, IMG submission 89578) | Deep subsurface microbial communities from Indian Ocean to uncover new lineages of life (NeLLi) - Sumatra_00157 metaG | ecosystem: Environmental > Aquatic > Marine > Oceanic > Sediment | place: near...
GGAAACGTATCCGAAAGGCGGCAGCAAGCACCCGACATTCTGGGATGATGATGGTATACTCTGGGGTTGGGAGGGTCTCACGCACCGCGATGCATTCGGTTCAAATCAGTCGGATGCAACCGTAACTTCCAGCTTTTACTTGTTGATCAAGTATTGCGACGTAGCACCGAAAGTATTCAACTGCAAGGGTGATATCGGAGCCCAGGTGTTTAAGCTTTCTGATGCTTTAGTGGCCATACTGAACACAACTGACTTGACATTGTTCTGGGACTTCGGTAACGGCGTTCCGCGGCCAAAATCGGGAAGCTACTGCAGCTACAGCTACCATTACCCCTTTGCCTTCGGTTCCTCCCGCACTGTCTGGGAGACCTATCCGATCGAGCCGTCGACCAATTCGGCCTCCCCGCTTTGCGCTGATAGAAATCCCTACCTCGATAAGAACGCCTGCCCGCTCACAGGTTTCGGCTATTGTGAGGGCGACGATAACGACGACGACGACGGGCCGTTCTGCGAGTCGATAGGGGCGACATACGAGTACAGAGACCCGTTTATGAGCGGCAACTCTGCATCGCACCAGCGTGAGGGACAGAATGTCCTGTACAATGACGGGCACGTACGCTTCGAAAGGTATCCTAACTGCGGGATTGAAAACGACAACATCTGGAAGGCCTGGGAGGACAACCCGCCGGCCAACCAGTGCGATAGGCAGGTTGGTATACCCTTACCCTACAAAGGCGAGTTGAGGGGTCGGTCATCGATCAAGGGACCGTTGGACCTCAAAGACGCATACCTTGTAAACGAGCCCAACTGGGATAATTAATTCTTTTTGAAATTGCGATTGAACGGCCTTGCACGAGTATGTGCAAGGCCGTTTTTTTTTTCAACAACATAGGGCGGGACTGGTTCCTGACGGCATCAGCCATTATAGAGCGTTTTTTCTCCAGGAGCCCGGCTGTGGACAGTAGCTTTTACGCACTCCATTCCACAGGCTCAAAGAGGTCGCAACTGAGCCGCAAATATGATTTGTCTTTACTATAGTTTTGTGTAAAATTGCATCGTCTGATTCGTAAGGAGGACAAGAATTGGGTTCAACGCTTGTTTACAAGATACTTGGACAGCACCTCGCCGAAGGCAGGCTTGCCGCGGGTGAGCAGATTGGCATTCGTATCGACCAGACGCTGACACAGGATGCCACGGGGACAACTGCATTTCTGCTGTACGAATCCATGGGCCCCGGCCGAGTCAAGACCGACCTTTCGGTCAGCTACGTCGACCACAATATGAGTCAATTCGGGCCTGAGAATCACAACGACCATCTTTATCTGCAAACGGTCGCCGCTAAAGCCGGTGTTTATCATTCGCGGGCGGGCAACGGCATCTGTCACCAGGTCCATCTGGAGAGATTCGGCAAGCCGGGCGCCACTGTTCTCGGCAGTGACTCCCACACTCCTACCGGCGGCGGAATGGGCATGATTGCCATTGGTGCAGGCGGGCTGGATGTAGCGGCTGCGATGGCAGGGGGGCCTTTCTTTCTGAGCTGTCCGAAGGTGGTTGGAGTAAAGCTGGCAGGTAGGCTGAATGACTGGGTAGCGGCCAAAGATGTAGTTTTGAGGCTGCTGAGCATACTAACGACAAAAGGCAACGTCGGGTGGGTAGTCGAGTATTTTGGCCCCGGCGCAGCGAGTCTTTCGGTTCCGCAGCGTGCGACAATAACCAACATGGGAGCTGAGTTGGGTGTGACGACAAGCATATTCGGCAGTGATGAGCAGACGAGGATGTTTCTGGCATCGCAAAAGCGCGAAGATTGCTACAAACCATTGGCGGCCGACCCTGACGCAGAATATGACCGGGTCATTGAGATAAATCTATCCGAACTCGAACCTTTGGCGGCGTGTCCGTCTTCACCAGACAACGTCAAGACGGTAGCGGAAATTGCCGGCCGGCAGACAGGCCAGGTTTTGATTGGCAGCTGTACCAATTCGAGCTTTGCGGATTTGATGATGGTCGCCGCTATGCTGAAGGGCAGGCGAATCAATAATATGGTTGAGTTCGGGATAGCACCTGGCAGCAGGCAGGTATTGAATATGCTTGCGGCCAACGGCGCCCTGGCAGAGTTAATTTCGGCAGGCGCACGCGTTCTCGAGTCGGGCTGTGGCCCCTGTATAGGTCAGGGTTTTTCGCCGGCCGACGGCGTAGTGAGTCTGCGAACATTTAACAGAAACTTTCCGGGCAGGAGCGGAACCGCAGGTGATATGGTTTATTTAGTCAGTCCCGAGACGGCGGTTGCATCGGTTTTGACCGGCAAAATCACCGACCCTCGCAAGCTTGGCGAGTTGTTTGGGATTGAATATCCAGGTATTGAATTGCCGGCGGAGTTTGCCATTGACGACAGTATGATTGAACCGCCGCCTGACGAAGCCGAAGCGGAGACAATAGAGGTACTGCGGGGGCCAACGATTGTGGTGCCCGAAGCGCCCTCGCCTTTAGGCGACAAATTCATCGGACAGGTGCTTGTCAAGTGCGGCGACAAGATAACCACAGACCACATAATGCCGGCGGGCCAATACCTGAAGCTCAGGTCAAATGCCCCGGAGTATGCGAAGGTGGTTTTCAATTGTTTTGACGAACCGGGCGAACCGACGTTTGCCGAGCGTGCGCTGGAACTCAAAAAGAAGGGAATTGCCGGTGTGATTGTTGCAGGTGAAAGCTACGGCCAGGGTTCATCGAGAGAGCACGCAGCACTTTGCCCGATGTACCTGGGCGTAAGAGCGGTCATCGCAAAAACAATCGAGCGGATTCACAAGGCAAATTTGATTAACTTCTGCATTGTACCGGTGGAATTTGCCGAGCCGGGCGACTATGATAAGATTAAGGCGGGCGACAAGCTCGAAATTAAGAACCTGCTCGAAGCTGTAAGAGCCGGCGACCATGTTACGATAAATAATAAGACCGGCAAGTTTGATTTTACAGGCAGGCTTGTATTGTCGCAGCGAGACAGGCAGATTCTGCTGAGCGTGGGGCTTTTGAACTACACTCGCCGGCGGGCAAATGGCTGAACGAATAGTGACTATTTTCGGCAGCGGCAGGGGCACCGAATCCGACAATGCTTATGAGTTGGCCGAGCAGATAGGCAGGCAACTGGCCGAAGCGGGTTTTACAATTGCCAACGGCGGCTACGGCGGGACGATGCTGGCATCGGCGAAAGGGGCGGCCAAGGCGGGAGGAAAGACGATTGGTGTTACGTGCTCGGCCTTCGGGCCCGGCAAGGCAAATCAATATATCAGTCGCGAGATAGTCACCGCATCGCTTGATGAAAGGCTTGAGACTTTGGTCAGACTGGGCCGGGCTTACGTGGTTCTGCCCGGCGGCACCGGAACGTTGCTGGAGCTGGCAAAGGTCTGGGAATTGAAAAACAAAGGCTTCCTTGAAGCCGGCAAACCGATTATACTTACCGGTGAATTCTGGAAGCCGTTGGTTGAGTTGATAGCGACAGAGGACCCGCAAAGCTACGAGTACGTGCGATTCGCAGCGGGCCCCGGGCAGGTAAAAAGCTACCTGCTGGAAAACATCTAAAGTTTTTTTGCTCTTTGCCGGAGACTGTTACGGCGATGACATTACGAAAAGGTACGATTGCTGTTTTAGTTATTGGGGCCTGCCTGAGCTTGTGCGTAAAGGTGCGAGCGAAAAGAACAAGATTGATTGCGGACGGGCTTACGATGGCGGGCGTTGTGGGTAAGGTAAGTTCAGCCGGGCAGGACAGGTGGTTTTTTGAGCCGGCTTTAGACCTTGCCGATGAACGAGGGCGGGTTTTCGCGGGTCGCAGGCTTGAGCTTCTGCCGTCGGCACAATTGGAAAAAATAACTGCGGATTTTAAGGCCCGAGGTGTGTCAAATTACAAAATCTGGGGCAGGGTGACAAGATACCGCAATGAAAACTACCTGTATACATCGTACTTTCTGCCTTTGAGCAAGGCAAAACAAGCCGAGCCCGAAGGCGAAAGGTCGGCACAACAACAGAGCCGAGAGTCGCTTAAGGTCAACGAACCGGACGACCCGCTTGTCATACCGCAACATATAGTTGAAAGGCTCTCAAGGGCCAGGCCGGCCCGCAGCGGGCCCTCAGCGGTCGTGACAGACGCAGCCAAACTTACATGGCAGCCCAAGAAGCAGCAGTCTACCACAACAGATGCTATTGTTGCCGACAGAACAGGCTTTTTTGTTGAAACAGATGGTAGATGGCCCGAGTTTTCTTTCGATGCTATCGGCCGGCGACGAATAGAGAAGACTATAAAAATACTGGGTTGTGAAGTGCTGGAAAGGGCCGAGCAGAGTCGGGCGGCCGAGGCCGAACCGGTCAGATTCAAAATCGCCGGCGTCGTTACAAAATACAAAGGGACCGATTTTATTCTGCTGCAAAAGGCGACCCGCGTTTATGACCACGGTAACTTCGGGAGATAATTTTACACCGTTAGATATAGAAAATTATCTAACGGGGTGAACCGCAGAGAACGCAAAGAGCGCAGAGAAAGAAAAAAATAGTGGCAAGCCAACTCGACAAGATATTGATTTCATATCAACAGCAACAGCTGGATTTCGATAAAAGATTAGACGAAGTCTATCGTTCCAAAGCGGGCATGTCACATTTTGGTCTTGGTCCAAAGCATATTGAAAACCGGCAGAAAGTTGAAGAAATAATAAAAGCCGTCGTTGTAAGGGGGGACGAAGCTGTTGGAGAGTACACAGAAAAATTTGACGAAGTTAAACTGGACCGATTCAGAGTTGGCGTAAGCGACTTAGAGAATGCGCATCAAAAAATTGCCCCGGAACTTTTAGACTCAATCCGAAAGTCCATCGAGAATGTGAAAAGACATCAAAAAGAAATTTTTGTAGGTAAAGATAAAAAATGCTCCGGCGGCACAGGGATAAAATACACACCTATAAAGCGGGTTGGTATATGTGTGCCGGGGGCATCTGCTCCTCTGTCGTCGACGGTAATTATGACTGCGGTTCCTGCCCAAGTTGCTGGCGTCGAAGAAATAGTTGTTGTTTCGCCCCCAAGATATAACAAGGATATACATCCTGTAACGCTGGCGACCTGCTGTGAGCTTGGAATCAAGGAAGTTTATCGAATTGGCGGTGCTCAGGCGGTAGCGGCCTTAAATTTTGGGACCAAAACAATCCAACGCGTTGACAAGATTGTCGGCCCGGGCAATCAATGGGTTCAAACGGCTAAACAACTGGTTTTCGGGGATGTTGCAGTTGACTCAATAGCCGGACCAAGTGAAGTCTTGATTATCGCCAATGAAAAAGCAAAGCCCGAATGGATAGCAGCGGATATGCTCAGCCAGGCCGAGCATGCTCTGGGTTGTGCATATTTGTTTACAATTTCACAAAAAATCGCAGAAGAGGTTCTGGATGAACTTAAGGAACAGGTTGAACAACTGAAGCACAAAGATGAAACAATCGGATGTCTTGAAAAATCCAGCGGCATTGTTGTTTTTCGGGACATGGAAGATTTAATCGAAAGAGCCAATGAATTCGCAGCAGAGCACTTGCAGGTTCAGTGCGGCAGCGAAAGTAAAAAAGTTGCTGATGAAATTGTAAATGCCGGGGCAATATTTATCGGCGACTATTCACCGGTTGCGGTGGGTGATTACTGGGCTGGACCCAGTCACACGCTGCCAACTGGAATAAGTGCGAAATTCTTCAGTGCGTTAAGCGCCAATGACTTCGTCAAATCGACCAGCATTATCGAATACGATAAAGAGATGTTAGCTGCAAGTGCCGCCGATATTATCAGGTTGGCTGAGGCGGAAGGGCTTGATGCACACGCAAAAAGCGTCAGGATTCGCCAGCAGGGCAAATAAAAGTATAGCCTGTCATACCTCCCAGTTGAGTTTGTTCTTATACTGCCAATAGAACCTGCCCAAAATATTAGCAAGTATCATTGCCACATAAATTCCCGCCCCCTGGACGACTAAGAACGAAGGCCACGAAGGCGGCAGGGCCATAGTTGCCATGGTAAGCGAGACAGCAATCCCGTAAAACAGCAATGCCATTCCAAGATAAGGCAGGAACGCGGAAAATATTGAGGCGATGATGAGTACCGGATTTAGAGCAGCATACGAATCAAAAAGAATCGTCGCCAACAATATCATAGGAAAGAAGAAGGCTCCACCTGTCAACAGCAGCCAAAAAACCAAACCGGTTTTTCCGCTAATCAAAAAATATATACAAAAGGGCCCAAGGCAGACCGCAAGACACACAACAAGACGCAATATCGCCAAAATGCAACCCAATTTGTCAAGGCCGTCTGACTGCATTTCGATACCTGGTGCGCGGCTGCTCCCTGCGGCGCTATCACGAACACAGTCCGCGAGGTAGTAAAAAAAGTATCCGATAACTAAGATCCCAAAAGACAAAAGAAAAAGGCGAGGAAAGCAAATTCCAACGGTACTCAAGAATAAAAGTAGTAGCATACCCGAGAAGAAAATCACAAGATGGATAACACCCGATAAACTTGTTGGATACAAAAAGATGTCTACGAACCACGGCAATTGCCGTTCGACGACGGGCTCCGGTTCAACCGTGCGTATCTGGCCTCGAAGCGCATCAAGACTTTCGGGCCCATTAGGCTCCACTGCCTGAGTCGGGCTTAGTTTAAGCTCTTTGGGAATGTCGAAAAGATTCGGGTCCAGCAGTGAGTCTTTGCGGTTGGGGTCGGTATCAGTCGGCTGGGCTTGATTTGTCGGTGGAGCCGGCTGTTGCCCGGATGGAATAATCAGAACGTTTTTGCACCTGGGACATCTGCCCTTTTTGCCGGACTGGCTTTTAGCAACGCGGATTTTAAGTCCACAGGATTTGCACAAAAAGGTAAACGAGGCAGCCGGCTTTTGAGTATTTTTCTCTCCGTCCACTATTAAGCTGTCCTCCCAATCCAGCAGAGAAAAACCAAGGCGGCCTTTATGGTGTCGATAGTTTTTGTTTTATCAACTCACTTGCTTTAGTGAGGGCCTCGTCTATTTTTTCGGGGTTTTTTCCGCCGGCCTGGGCCATCTGAGGCCGACCGCCACCACCGCCGTCAACAATCGGAGCAATCTGTTTTACGATATCGCCTGCCTTGATGCCCTTTTTGATAAGGTCGTCGGTGACGCCGGCAAGCAGAGTGACTTTGGAATCTTCTGAAAAGGCGAAAACCACGACGGCGGATTTGGCCTTTTTCTTGAGCATATCAATTGCCTGGCGGGCCTGCTCAACAGATGTGGCCGGTATTTGTTCAACTATTATTGAGGCAGCGCCGATTTTCTCGCATTTATCCAGCAACTTCTTCGCATCGGCCATGAGGTCGGTGCCGGCCAGCTTTGAGGCTGATTTTAGCTGCTTGGTGAGTTTCTTATTGTCCTTTACGAGCTTTGCAACTCTTTCGGCAACTTCCTCGGCAGGGGTTTTGAGTGTGACACTCAACCGGTCAACTATCTCGCTTCGTTTCTCAAGATAGCCGGTAAGGCCGGCCCCGGTAAGGGCGGTGATTCTTCGCACGCCTGCGGAGATGCTTTCTTCTTTTATTATTTTGAAACTGCCGATGGAGCCGACCCTGTCGACGTGAGTGCCGCCGCAGAACTCCTTGCTGAAGGCTGAAGCTACCTGCTCGCCGCTGTCAGTGCCTATGGCAACGACCCGTACTTCGTCGCCGTATTTTTCACCGAAAAGCGCCATTGCGCCGAGCTTTTCTGCCTTTTCTCTGGGCAGCAACGCAGAGGTGACAGGGGCATCGGTTGCGATTTTTTCACGAACCGCTTTTTCCACGTCTTTGATTTGCTCAGCAGTTAAGGCTTTCGGATATGTGAAGTCGAATCTCAGATAATCAGGTCCAACCAGAGAGCCCTGCTGCGAGACGGACTTGTCCAATATCGTTTGCAGTGCCCATTGCAGAAGATGCGTTGCAGTATGATTTTTCCTGGTAGCCTGTCTGTCTTTGCTGACGAAAGCCTGAACGCTATCACCGACAGCAAGTGTCCCTTTAGCCAATTTGCCCTTGTGAATTATGCAATTGACGATTTTGGTTGTGTCGGCAACGATAAACTCGCCTGATTCGGACCGCAGGGTACCACAGTCACCGACCTGTCCGCCGGCCTCTGCGTAAAAGCAGGTTCTGTCGATTACAACGCCGCATTCCGTGCCGGGCTCGATTCGTCCTGTATCCTTGAAACCCTGCGGGTCAATAAAGCCAACAACTTTGGCTTCGCAAGAGTCTGTCGTATATTTGTGCAGGTCTTCGGTCGCCGGCAGTTCAGTATCGGCCAATGTCATAACCAAAGAAGTGTCCTTTTGGGCGGCCCTTGCGCGCTGTCTTTGTTGAGCCATCAGTTTATCGAAGCCGGCGGTATCTACACCGAGGCCGCGCTCAACTGCCATAAGCTGGGTCAAATCGAGAGGGAAACCGAAAGTATCATAGAGCTGGAACGCATCGTCGCCGCTGATTGTTTTGAGGTGCGATTTTTTGGCTCGTTTGGCGGCGGATTCGAAAATTTCGATGCCTCTGTCCAGCGTCCTTCCGAAAGCGGCCTCTTCAGCTTCTATAACGGTTGAGACATAATCGGCCCTTTGTCTTATTTCGCCAAAGGCATCGCCGAGGCAGTGACAAACGGTCGGAACAAGTTTGTAGATGAAAGGTTCGTGCATATCGAGCTGCCTGCCGAAGCGGGCAGCCCTGCGAAGAATTCGTCGAATGACATAACCCCTGCCCTCGTTCGAAGGTGTTGCGCCGTCGGTTATAGCGAATGTAAGTGCGCGGATGTGGTCAGCGATGACGCGAAAGGCGTTGTCGGTTGTGTCGCCGATTCTGCCGGCATATTTGTGCTGTGTTAATTGCACGGCGGCGGCGATTACGGGCATAAACAGATCGGTGTCGTAGTTGCTGGGTTTGTCCTGCAGGACGGCGACGATCCTTTCCAGGCCGGCTCCGGTATCGACATACCTGGCACCCAGCTCGACGAGCGAACCGTCCTCGGTGCGGTTGTACTGGATAAAGACAAGGTTCCACAATTCGATGAATCGGGCGCAGCCTGCGTTGACGGCGCATTTATGGTGCGGCACGTTTTTCTTATCGCAATGGTCGGGTCCGAGGTCGATGTGTATTTCGCTGCAGGGGCCGCAGGGCCCGGCCTCGCCCATCTCCCAGAAATTATCCTTTTTGCCGAAAGCCCCAACGTGCTCGGCGGGTATCGATGTAGCCTTTGTCCAAAGCCGACGTGCCTCGGCATCTTCCGGCAGACCGTCGGCCTTGTCGCCGGCAAAAACCGATGCCCATAGTTTATCGGGGTCGATGCCCCAGACTTCGGTCAGCAGCTGCCAGGCCCACTCTATGGCCTCAGCCTTGAAATAGTCGTCGAACGACCAGTTGCCGAGCATCTCGAAGAACGTGTGGTGGTATGTGTCTTTGCCAACTTCCTCAAGGTCGTTGTGCTTTCCGCTGACGCGAAGGCATTTCTGGCTGTTGACCGCTCGCGGGCTTTTCGGCGGTGTCAGGCCCAGAAAGATATCCTTAAACTGGTTCATGCCTGCGTTAGCAAACAGCAGTGTAGGGTCGTCGGCGGGGACAATCGGTGAGCTGGGGACAAAATCGTGGTCTTTGTCCCTGAAAAAATCAATGAACCCGGTTCGTATTTGCTTTGCTGTTAACATCTTGTCAGTTTCCGCAAATCCTTTTTAACTTACCATTCCTTTGGCGACGAGGATTTTGTTTTTTATCTCCTCGCACAAGTCCCTGTTTTCAATCAGATATTTCTTGGCGTTTTCTCTTCCCTGGCCGAGGCGGATCTTGCCGTAATTTAGCCAGGCGCCGCTTTTTTCGACGACTTCACAGCTGGTACCCATATCCAGCAGGTCGCCCTCATAGCTTATGCCGGAATCGAACATAATATCAAATTCAGTATCTCTGAAAGGTGGAGCAATCTTGTTCTTAACGACCCTTGCACGGATCCTGGAGCCGATGGCGGTGCCGCCGTCTTTTATGGTAGCGATTCGCCGCACATCCAATCGTATAGAGCTGTAAAACTTAAGCGCCCTTCCGCCTGGGGTGGTCTCGGGATTGCCGAACATTACACCGATTTTCATTCTAATCTGGTTGATGAAGATAAGGGCGGTTTTGCTTTTATTTATGACTCCGGTCAGTTTTCTCATCGCCTGGCTCATAAGGCGGGCCTGCAGGCCGATGTGTCTGTCGCCCATCTCGCCTTTGAGTTCTGCGGCCGGCGTAAGGGCCGCGACTGAATCGACCACTATTACATCGACCGAATTCGACTTTATAAGCAGCTCTGCTATATCGAGGGCCTGCTCGCCGGTATCAGGCTGGCTGACAAGCAGGCTGCCCACGTCAACACCGAGTTTTTTTGCCCAGGTTGTATCGAGGGCGTGCTCGGCATCGATAAATGCAGCCACGCCGCCCGCTTGCTGGGCACCGCCAATGACGTGAAGAGCAAGAGTGGTTTTGCCGCTGGATTCCGGACCGAAAAGCTCAGTGACCCTGCCGCGCGGAATTCCGTTTCCGCCCAGGGCGAGATCGAGTGAGAGCGAACCCGTGTGTATTCCTTCGATACGCGCATAGCAGTGCTCATCCATCTGCATAATCGACCCGGTGCCGTATTGCTTTTCTATCTGTGCTATCACGCGTTGCAGTGCAGCTTCCTTGGATGTTTGAGACGGTGTCTTTTGCGGCTTTTTTGCCTTTGCCATGTTTCTGTTTCTCCAAATCCATATAGTTATCGAAGACTATACCTGCCAAGTGCAGTGTAGATTGGGCCTTGCGGTGTCAATTGGCTCTGATAAAGACAAACCGAATCAACTGTTACGGTTCCGAGTTTAAAGTCTTTATACTGCTCGCTTATTTGCGCCAATTGTCGGCTGACTTTCGGATTCTTTATCCTGCAAAGCGTAAGATGGCCGGAAAACTTTCTTGCTTCAGCGGGCCAGCCGGCCGTCTCAAGCTGTTTCTCAAGGTCCTGCTGCAGCCGACATAAATTGTCACGACCTGCCTCGGAGCCAACCCAAAGGACGCGGGCAGCTTTGCCGCCGAAATGGCCCACATTTTCTATATCCAGCTCAAAGCTGTTGTGTTCTGAAGCAACCTGCTCAACTATATCACAGACCGTGACGCTGTCACTGTCTCTAATTTCGCCGAGGAACTTTAGTGTAATATGCATCACTTCGGGCCTGACCCAGGAGCAATCTCGCCTGTCCAGGTTGGCCCGGCCTTGCATTTGGCGCTGCAAATCGCCCACTGCGGCCCGTATGGCGTCATCGAGATCTATCGCTATAAAACACC
>Ga0114923_10003041_pt1 | contig 11320 bp, 19 predicted proteins | sample SumtaG_FD_89578 | JGI IMG/M metagenome (GOLD analysis project Ga0114923, IMG submission 89578) | Deep subsurface microbial communities from Indian Ocean to uncover new lineages of life (NeLLi) - Sumatra_00157 metaG | ecosystem: Environmental > Aquatic > Marine > Oceanic > Sediment | place: near...
ATTCCTGTTACGTGAACTGTTCGCACCATTTTGTTCACCTAAAACTCTATGTGGGTGCCCCACATCTGCATTTCAAGGTCGTTAGCGATGATGGTTGTACCTGGATCTGCCACTACTCTGAGTTCTGTGAGGTTGTCGTAAGCGAGGATACCTGGAGACATCTTAGTTGGCCCTGTGTACATTCCGGTAGCTGCAGGAGCGCCGCCACCAGGCAGCATTTGTGGGAATCCTGCGTCGATGACTCTGCCTGCGAAGAGTGATCCGTGTCCTGGCCTTCGTGCATTGGTCTGGTGCCACCATACATTTCCTGCTCCCAGAGCAATGTAGGCAGCCCAATATTTGAGAACCATTGCACGATCAGTTGTCAGTCTTGTCCAGTCAAAGCTCATTTCTTCAAAGGCTCGTCCAACGTGTGCGGGATTTCTGAAAGTCCACTCGTACTCCGGTGTGGCTGGAATTACAGCTGAGTTTTGCCCCCAAGTCATGAAGGGCGTGATCTTCGGTGCGTTCTGAGCAGTGGCCCCTGTCATGCGTTTGACGTTGTCAATGGTGAGAGGGAAGCTCTTATCGATGACAGGTGTAACCTTCCTTGTGATTTTGTCCGATAGTTGGACAGGTCCAACGCCGTACATCGATTGCCCGCCATAAACCTCACGGAGCTGTTCGTCACTGTCTGCAATGCGCCCAAGGAGCATTACTCGAGTAACGGAGTCTGTAGCCAGTACCCCTGCGGTTGTCCCAGCTTCGAGACGAACAGAAAGCCTCTGAGCCGGAGTCACTTTGATGGTAGTGTCTTCAAGAGGATCAACAGAGATCTTGCCGAAGGGAATGGTCGTCACATTAAACCTTGAGTCGTATGGGATTGCCATACATCTTTCAGCCATAGCCCTAATGTACAGCCTGCTTGGTGAGGCTGGGAAGGGCTCGCCGTCGATGAGGATCCTTACGGTGTCAAGGTCTGCAGGTAGACCTCCGAGGTCATACGGGGAGTAAATATGTGCTTCTTCAAGGATGAGAACGTGTTCTTCAGCATCGAGAGTTGCTAAGTCAACTTGGTTGCCGGCTGCTATAGCGCCGGTCACAGCTGGATCGTAAGCATCGTTGTAGATAATTACTTTATCTCTTAATGGAGTTACCATTTTACCCATTCCTCCTTAGGGGGTATAATATTTAAAGAAGTGTAGCACCGGTTAGTACGGGGCTACAATATTTGACTCGAAAAGAAAAAATGATACGTATTCGCAGCACTAAAGAAACAAAGAAAGATTTCGGTATATTCGTTATAAAACACGACTTCAAGGACTCAGAGGACGCAATTAAAACACTTATGATAATGGCTGAGAACCATCCAGAGTTACTAACCAGGGCTAAAGTTCGATTTGTTTAAAATTACAAGTGGAGAAGAGACCCCTAAACGATTTTTAAAAGTTGGGTTTAACTAGGGGAATCAGACGAACCTGATCTGGGTTTGACCTTGCGGCGCTACCTTATCTCCAGTATCCTTCAGTCTGAGGCCGAGGCGACCTTTGCGGAAGCCTGAGATCCCTGTGTAGTGCTTTATGAATTGCCAGACGGTTTTCTCGAGGAGCGGTAAACCACTGATGACCGCGGGCTCTGTAATATCTTCGTCATATCCCATGTGGTTCGCGACATAGCCCCCACCAGTGTACAGGACACGAGCCCAATCTGTGATGTTCTGGAATGGCTTTGTATATCCTTGCTTCGCGTCAACCTCTTCCGTGATTATGTCAATGACACCGACGCCGGCACCGACACCAACTTTCTTTAGACCTATAGGCATGATGTTCATATAAAATTCAGTTGAATTATTATAAAAAGGTATGGGGTTAAAGTGTTCTTATTTTCGATTGTTTTTCCTCTTGTTTACCTGGAGGTTGATTTTCTTCGCTGATTTCTTCGGTTTCAGTTCTTTTTAAAACAAGCCTAGTTACTTCAGGTGGCCACAGTTGATTTTTTACGTTCTCCGTTTGATCTACAAGCCAGAGCTTTCCCTCTTTTCCCATGTTCACTATTAGGCTTGCGAGATCTATCCTGTCTTCGGTAAGCCACCCAAGAACTAGCTGAGCGTTGATTCTATCTTTGAAGCGTCGAACTTGATAAGCCCATTTACTCCCTCTTTCTTGAAGAAGTTGGGGTGAGATAGTCCATAGATCGGTATTTTCTTTTATGGCCTTATACAGATCATCGGGTGTGACGTCTTTCATAGCCTCATTTAATGCGCCTCGAGCAGCATCTAGGATACCCTCAAAAACAAGGTACTGTCCAACACGTTTTACTCTTTGACGGGCAGACAGTTTTTATTCTTCCTGGAAGGTCTCAAAGATAGAGTTGCATTTTGGACAGGATACCGTTGCTCCTAGTACTTGACCTTCAGGGGGAATGTTCAAGACGACTTCACACTCAGGACAAGGAATCTGTATGATCTCTGTACCTTGGGGTCCTTTTGGGCTAGTTTCTTCAAATCCCTCATCGTCGACGAGGGCCTCGGTGATTGTTGCTCCGAGTCTCTTCAGTCCTTTGTCTAAGAGTTCGGTGCGTTCTCTTTCGACGCCTAGTTTAGCCAGCTCGAGGTCGTGTTGTTTGTCTATCTGTCTTAAACGAAGGGTCCATGCTCTATCTCTTGTCTTTTCTAGTCTCTCTTGTTCAAATTTCCATCGGTCATGTTCTGTTTGAAGTTTCGTGGCTTCACCGTCTCCTGATCCCATACTATAGGTTTCTTTGACCTTGTTGACAAGGGAAATTACTCTGTCGAACTCTGCTAATGGGCTTTCAGGATCCTTAGCTTTTTGTAGCTCTTCAATCGTCTTCTGCATAGTATCTAACTTCTTTGTAACCTCTGAATCGTCGCCTGTGAGACCTCGGACCTCTTTTATCAGAGTAATTACTTCGGAAGCTTGACTTACTGTACTTGTTGGTGGTTGACCTCCACCCTTTTTCAAGGCCTCTGTCGCAAGCTTTAGTGCTGCAGCTGTAACGCCTTCCTCAGATCTACCTCGAGGATCTCCTTGAAGCCTTTCCTGGACGATAGGTAGCACAACCGTTTCAACTATTTTTTTGCTGAGAGTGTCTTCCGGTGCCCTTGGAGGTTCATCGTTTCCTGACCGAGCTCTCTCGAGAGCTAGTCTTTTACGCTCTACTCTTGCTTCTGCGTCAAGCTCTTCAGACGCCAGATCCAAGTCCTCTAGGATCTCTCTCCTTTTTTCAAGAGATGTTTTTTGTTCCATTTCATTTTCTCCTCTAAGGATGCTTAACCTCACCGCCGGGATACTGACACGCATTGTCTTTCTTCTTCGTTGACTCATCCGACGATCACCGCTAATTTAATGGGTGGGACCATGTTATTATAGACATCCACTACACAAGCAGTTATCCACTCGTTTATATCCAAATCCCCATCCGGCTCTCGAGCCTTATGTCTCTTTCGAGCTATGGCATAGTAGAACTGGATAACGGGATTAGTCACGACGTTGCGGCCTACTATCTCCATATCGAGCTCTAGTGGTTCGATGAAAAGCTCTTCAATACCCATCATTTGATCGGCGTTTTCGATAGCTGTCATGTTCAAACTTTCTAAGAGTTGAATGAGGTCCTGCTTGTTTTTACCTACGAAGAATCCTTGACCTTCAGCATAGCTTATCACTTCAGCGATACTTTTGAAAACCAGTTTTTCTTCAGGGGTGCTTGGGGTACTATCTTCATCTTCGATTATTTCCACAGGTTCTTCTTCGATGTCAATTACAGAGCTTGGCGGTTCATCTACCTCGAGGGGAGTCTCAATTTTCCCTGCTAGACCGGCGGCTATGATCTCCTGAATGTAGTCGTCGGTTATTCCGTACTTGGCCTTTTGATTTACCCTGTCTGAGCTCCAGTTACGAAGGGTTTTCGGTTTTATGTCTACACTAAATCGATTGTTTAGCAGGGTCGCAATTTCACTATATTTATAGGATGTCCCGCCAACGCCCTCCATGAGTCCAAACGCAAAAGCCCTGACGTCCCTAGTGATGGTTCCCGTTCTCTTTTTTGACATGTAGATATCCCTTTAGGTGCATCCTTTTCTACGTCCCCCATTGTTCGGTAAACATTTAAGAGTTTGCGTCCCGTTCACGTCCCTTAGGGTGTTTTTTGTCCCTATCTGCGTCCTTGGATATGTCCTCGGGATTATGTGAGGATATTGATGCGTCGCTGAAAAAATACGTTTAACAAGCGTTATATGGTTTTCAAGGCGACAGTGTCCCTCCCGGGGTTCGATAAACATTTAAAGAGTTTATATCCTTTACACTATTGAGGCTCATGAGCAATCTCAACGAAATATTTAGAAAAGTTGTACCCGGGATAATTGATCTTAGTGTAGACGTCATCAGACATCGTCGAGAGACACAAGGCGTTATAGAAGCTGAGGTCATCGACTTTACGCCTGTTTTCGATGTTGATGGAGATATTAAACAGCTCGAGGGAGATCCTTTTTTGGAAATGGCACGCATGTACGTGGATCCTTCCGATTTAGACTTAGGATACAACCCGAACACGGATACCACCACGATCGAGAAAGTCGTCGACGTCACATTGTCCCACGTGGGACAAGACGAGCCTAGGCCTCCCCAGGCGGTAAAAACCCCTGCTTATGGTGGTGAGGCAAAGAGTTTTGCCGGTCAGTCTGACGAGGATTACTGTATCGAGTGTATTGTTAAACACAGTCAATCAGCTGCTATGGCTTTTAAAGAAGCGATACAGAGGGCTGAGGCCGGAGACCCTTCTCTTCCAGGTGTTCAGGAAAAGGTGAGAGCAGCTGTTAGGCAGATTACAGGGATTGAGGAGGACGTCGGCAACGTTAGCGATACAACGATCTCGGCCTTGGACACCATGGGGAGAGGGATACGCAAGTATATTTACACGACGGGAGCAGAGATCGGGGGGGCTTCAAAAGAAGAGCTTTATGAAGCTCAGTATCTTATCGAAGAGCTCGTTAAATCCTCTTATCTGGCCCGGGAGGCTCAAGATGGTGATTGTCCACATTGTAGACATGCTGTAGGTATCAGCATGGGTCTCAACGTCGGTAAATCTCTTGAAATGCCAGAGATCGATGAACTGAGAACCCTGGTTAAAGAGGAAAGGGTCGACCCTGTTGACGCAATGACTGCGATCATAGGCCACGCGGAGAACATAAATAACGAAGAGGCTGCAGATTATCTTAAAGGCGTCAAGAAGATGATGACCACCGCCCTCTGAGGCGACTTTCAGGTGCCAAATAAAGATCATGTCTTAACCATTGTAGAGACAATGCAGAAAGCGGATCAACCCCTTATTCTAAACCACATAGCAAAACGGTCTAAGCTATCCCCTCAATTAGTAGATTACCATTTGGAGCAGCTGATCAAGAAAGGCCTGGTCCTTCTCGCAGAAGAAGAGGGGAAGAAGTATTACCTGCTGCAGCCAATTTTCTACGATGAAAACTGGCTTGATGCTCTTTACACGATGCTGACACCCTTCGTAGACGGGATGAGCGGTCGTATCGGCTTTGAGCAATTTGACCTCGAGATTTCCAAGGAACGGGTTATAATCAATATTTTGATTATGTTCCTAAAGCGCTTTGAAGGTGAGCTCGAGGCCACTAAGCTATTTAAGACATCAAAATAGTTTTGAAAAAGTGTTTTATTATCTCTCGTCGAATAAGTAGTGATTCACATGGTATCTCACAAGAGTTTTGGTGGAATCATGCTCAGCATCGGAGGCGGGGGTCTCCGGTTCAAGAAAAGGCCGAGCGCATACAACATCTGCATCGGAAAGGCGTTGAAGGGCAAGAAATACTCCAGTGGTGGGCGCTACAGCAAGGAAGTCCAGGCCGCGTTCAAATCAGCCGTCAACAGTTGCAAGTAAACCTAGTCTCTTTTTTCTTTTTTAATTAAGTCTGTTATTCGTGTTTTTTCTTCTCTTTTTTCCAGAGGACAGCGCATTCTTTGAAGGTCATTCCGGCGCCTCCTTTTTCCTTGGAGCGCGCGCAGTCGCCCATGAAAATGTTATAGTCGCTTAGGGGCCTGTTCCTCGAACTCTTTCCTTTTTTAGGTAGGTCGCAGGCTTGTAGTTCTCCTTTGAGGACCTCAAGGTCGAATTGTGCTCCTTCAACCCAAGCTCGAGGATAGGTTTTGAGCCTCTTGAGCTCCTGGTTAACAAGGTACACTAGGACTTTGCGAGATCTCTTATCCATGCAGTCACAGTCAATCACGGGAAGCGCTACATTGGCTATATGCTCATTTCTTCTAACTGAGGCTTGCTCACTCATGTTTTATCCTCCAGCTCCTTAACCATGACACTCAGAATCTTCTCCTTGTGAGGATCCTCTACTCCCTCGAGCTTCAATCTTTCAAGCTCTCGTCTGCGTCGTCTAACCTCCTGGAATAGAGTTACAGCAGTAACGGCTTTTCGTTCTTCTGAGGACATTTCTTAGGATAGTTATTTAAATCCTGAACTTATAAGTTATTCAGGGTATTTGAGGCGAGAAAGTTAAATGAGTACTGTTATTATCTGTGCCAATGATCAGGTTAGGCGCCAGATTATTGAGACCGTCAAGAATAGCGCCATGGGGAAGGAGATTAAGGACGCTACTCTTGCTGAGCTCGAGGCGCTCCCCGGGTGTGAGGGTGCTCTTCTCGTTGACTTCGAGGATGCGGATAAGCCTAAGGGAAAGAAACCTGGGGCAAAGCGAGGTCCTTCCGCGTACAATTTATTCGTAAAGGATTGCATGGCAAGCCCCGAGCTGGCTGGGATCGAGAAGGCCACTGATCGCATGAAGGAATGTGGGCCCAGGTGGAAAGCGGGTGGCGACGAGCTCAAGAAGAAGTATGAGCTGCAGCTTAGCAAGCTCAAAGGATAAATTTTTAATAATCCTTTGACTGAACCGGTATCAGCATGGTTCAAGAGAGAGTAGTCTGTCCGGTGTGTTTCTGGACCAGGATGCTTAGGACGTCTAACCATTCAACGGAGGGCTTCGTTTATGGAGATTATCGGGGGAGACCGGGGGACGTTCCGATAATTCAGCTTAGGGACATTCAGGCAGGCCCGGGACGGGGTCATAAGGGGGTTAGGGACGGGGGTTTTCAGTTAGCCGGTGAGCTCTCCATGGCTGAGGCTCTCCAGGATCCAGCTTACTCGGATACCGCAGAGGGGATGAGAGTTCGTTTGATTGATCTGGTGCGTGACTACATGGCCTTGGGGATCATTGAGATATCCGAACTCAGCTGATATCCAGTGTTAATACCCATTATTCAAATATTCGGATTTTGAGCCCCTTTTAATTAATAAACATTTTAAAAGGCGTTTATCGCGCCTTATTGATCCTATTATAAAATTATTTTCAAATTATTTTTAAAAAAATTATTTTTAATTTTTCGTTAAGTCTGTGTATTTTGGATGTTTTGATCTGTTTTCCGTGTCCTGAAGGACATTTTACATTCCTATCTAAAATGTAAAGTCCCCCCACAGGCATAAACCATATATGGTTTTATTGAAAACTGTAAAATATCCCGTGTTTTTCTCCGGATCTAGGGTGTTTTACATTCCATATTAGAAAGTAAAGATCAAGGGAAAAAGTATAAATAGGATAATCGGATAATCCTTTATTGGATGTCTGAAAATGAAGGAATCAGAAATCGCGATTATTGGGCCCAATTCGGCCAATAATCCCGAAATAGAAGGGATAGAGGATAGAAAAGCGGATCTTATATCGGTTCGGCCGATTGGTGAAACTAAACGGGAATCAATCGAAGCCATTGAAAAAGAACTAAAGGCCGGAGGTCTCCAAGTTGAAAGGATCTCGATAGGATCAACCCAACCAAGCGGATCGACGCTATTTTCTATCTATCTGAAAAGGTGAAAAACGAATGAACACAAAAAAGATAACTCTTAAAGAGTTGATCAAGCTTGATCCGGATTATATCGCTATAAATGAACTTGATAAAGAAACGCCTTGGATCTATGCTTCAAAAGATTTTGAGGTTAATGTAAATGGAGACATTGAAAAAATAAACAAACAATTCCGCGTTGATATGCCAATATTGATCACAAACAACACGCGAGACGCGCCAAAACCTAGATCAATGGGATTTCATCAATACCGTGATCTTGAAACCCTGTTGTGTCTATTAGCTCACAAACCGGAAAACTTGCATATCGATTATCACTATTCAAACCAATCTGATAACATGCGAAAACACGGAATAGATCAAGAAACCATTTCAATAAACGCCTTTAAAGGGAAAAGAGTTTTCCGCGTAAGATTCACCTCCCCAAGATCGGTTAACAACATTAACCAATTTGCCTATATTGCACACTTCTAAAAGGTGAAAAACTAAAATGCGAAATGTAAGAGTAAAAAAAGGGGTAAGTAAATATCGTTTAATGAGCGATGAAAAACGATTTATCGGAATGCTTGAAATAAACTTAAAGTCTAATGTGTGCAGTGTTGCAATCACTGAAAAAGGAGAAATAGACGCGTTAAGCATCGGAGTTAAATCGACTTGATTCAATTAACTAAGAGCCAAAAAATCAGGTTAGGCACAAAAGAAATTGCGCGCCGAATTAGGCAACAACTAAAACAGGAATTTAAAGGGTGTAAATTCTCAGTCAGAATATCGCGTTATTCCATGGGGAGCAGCATAACAGTTAGTTTAATGAAGTCAGATATACAGATAAAAAAAGACTTTGATAACCTTTCAAAGTATTCTTTAGCGTTTTACCTAGATAATCATTATACACCTGAGAAATTAAGGAATCTACAAGAAGAAACCTATCATCAATTAAACGAATACATCCTAAAACAAAAATACAATCCGGATCATTGGTGCAATGGTGTTTTCTTAACTGCAGAAGGACACAGTTTTCTTAAACGTGTTGTAGAAATAGCGGATCAATATAACTATAATGACAGCGATTCAATGACTGATTATTACAGTGTAAACTTCGCTTTTCATCTAAGTTTAGGGAAATGGGATAAAGCCTTTATGGACGCGCAAAACTCCGAGACGGATCCAATAAAGACCGATTGGTCGACCGTCATCATAGAGGTTTAAAAAATGATTGAAAAGAACTTGAATAAAATAATATCCTTGATAGGATTAACTTCTATTCTCTTTTTCTTATATTGGTTAAAAGTGGTGTTTCAATGACTGAACAACAATTTGCGCAAAAAATGGCGGCGGCCTTGAAAAAGGGTTTCGAGTCCGGCTTTATCGAGGACATTAACGATCCTTGGGAGTCTCTCCCCTGTTTTGGGAACTATGATCCGTATTCAAACACGCGGTTTAACTGTGATAAATGCGATCTCTGTGGTCTCTGTTATGAGACATACACAGAGACATCACACAATCACTAAGATCCCACACTCTTTTTTATTAAATTCTTACTGCAGCAACATACATTAAGGGACATGTCCCTAGGGACATATCCGAATATCAGATAAGCTTATAACCTATATCCGATAATCCTACTATGGCTTAAAATGGAGATAACAATTAGCAATGGAGTAAACACTTACACGGTTGATCCGTGTAAAGACGCTTTAGCCCCATGGTGCCGCGTCTGTGATAATGCAGACTGCCAAAAAGGGTTTATACCCAAAAATCACATTGGAGTGAGATCCTAGAATGGGATTCTTATTAACTTTCACCCATGTTGATAATAAACAAAATCTGATAACCCATGAACACGAAAAAGGTTTTCCTTCAATGGATGCAGTGAAGGAATACCTTAAAGACACATTCGGCAACAGCAAAAAAACAAAAATGTACATAGACAAAAAAGACGGTTCAAATCCTCATATTGGATATGTCTTTAACCGATGGAATCATTATTATGAAACCGGAAAAAGATTCAGTGAAAGTATATGGGTAACCTTCTTTAACGTTGAACAGGTGATCCTGAGTGAGTGAATTAAACACCTTAATACACGGAATACCTCTAACCTTCGCTGAAGTAGACAATCCCGATCAGGTGTTCGGGGGTTGCAACAAGTCATTTAATCAGCTTAAAGAAGAGTGGATCGACTACCTGGTAAACTCCGACGCGGTCAAAAAAGCAGCCCCCAGGATTGAACGTTTGCACATAGGATCCCACGCACACTTTTACTTTAGAGACTCCGAAATTCCTTTTCACTGTGAAAAGCACGAGAAAACAACAACGTTGGATCGTTGCGAAGGCTGCCCCGATTGGTTCAGACCGGATAACGTTTGCACAGCTGATGCAATGGGGGCATACATCGAAAAGCAACCCAGATCTAAGGATATGGCCTTGGATACAATGCACGTATTACGCGTGACACTGAAAAGTAAAACATGATAAACGGAGGTGAAAAATAGGATGGAATTTACGTCGGTTCAGTGTCCTGAATGTGGAGAATATACGGATCAGTGTCCATGCTTGAGTTGTGGACATCAATTCTGCCCAGATGAGGACACCCATAAAGGGATACGTGACTAAAACCCCTTCTTTTTTTTGAATCTTTTAAAGCCCAACCTGTTAAACCCGTAGTCATAAGGTTATCCGATAATCTTATATGTGTTCTCCATTCCCCTTCTTAATGGATGCCAATGTCAGAACAGAGTGTAGAGAAAACACACACACCACCCAACTGTCCGAAATGTGAAAAACCACTTGATAGAGTACTATGCAAAACTGTTGAACTGTACTTTTTTGAACCTGAATCAGGAACTTACGATGAAAAACCCGACGATATAGGCAATAGCCACGAATGCCCTCACTGCAATGCAGATTTAAGCGATGTATTCCCCTCGGGAGTAGTTAGTTACAATACCGAGATCGATGAATGCAAAAGTTGTAACCATACAGCCAGTTACGACGAAAATTGTGAAGGCTGCAGAACCTACCATAAGAAGGCCACAATATGACAAAAAAAGCCTCAGAAGAGCTAACGAGAGATGATCTATACCAACTATGGAACCTAGTCTTTCATGCAGAATCGTGGGATGAAGAGACCATGGAGAGCGTAAAAGCCCTTGAGAAAAAGATGGCTTTCTTCTACAACCGTGCTGTTAAAACCGACGATGATCTTTCCTTCAAACACTATCTTTGTGAATCCTATAATTGCGGTGTCTTTATTCCCCAAGGTCAAGAGGTCCGTCTTGAAGACGGAGACACGATATACTGTCAAAAATGCGCTGATGAGCTAAACCCACCCATCGCCGCGGAGGACTAAAAATGCAGGTAGCCCTAAACAAAACTGAGATCGTCGACGTGCGCCCCGGTCGGGTGTTCATCGTGATCGGACAGCAGGGCACCGGTAAATCTAACC
>Ga0114923_10003042_pt1 | contig 11314 bp, 10 predicted proteins | sample SumtaG_FD_89578 | JGI IMG/M metagenome (GOLD analysis project Ga0114923, IMG submission 89578) | Deep subsurface microbial communities from Indian Ocean to uncover new lineages of life (NeLLi) - Sumatra_00157 metaG | ecosystem: Environmental > Aquatic > Marine > Oceanic > Sediment | place: near...
AAATGACTGCCTCTTTAAAACATCGGGGCCCTGATGACCAAGGTTTCTATATCAAAGACAAAATTGGATTAGGTCATAGGCGTCTGAGTATTATTGATCGTAAAACGGGCCATCAGCCAATTGCCAACGAAGATAAAACGGTTTGGCTGATTTTTAATGGTGAGATTTATAACTTTTTAGAATTAAAAAAAGATTTAGAAAGCAAAGGCCATCGATTCCAGACTCAGACAGATACCGAAGCGATCGTCCATCTTTATGAAGAAAAGGGTGACGATTTTTTGAATGAGTTAAACGGTATGTTTTCCTTGGCTTTATGGGATGAGAAGAAAAACAGATTGTTTTTAGCTCGAGACCGCTTGGGACAAAAGCCGCTTTATTATAGTCTGGTAAATGATACACTTATCTTTGGCTCAGAATTAAAGTCTTTATTTAAGCATCCTTTAATTAAAAAAGAGATAGATTTCGATAGTTTAAATAAATATTTGATTTATGAATATGTGCCTACACCGCAGACAATTATTAAGGGAATTAAAAAACTGGAACCGGGTCATTTTTTAGTTTATCAGGATGGTAATTTTAAAAATGACAGATATTGGGATATTCAATTTAATCAGATAGATCAAAAAGATTATCTGGTTAAGTTCGAAAATCTGTTAGAAGATTCTGTTAAAAAAAGATTAATCTCTGATGTCCCATTGGGCATATTTTTGTCAGGTGGGATTGATTCATCGACTATTTCATATTTTGCCCAGAAGAACTCGCCTCAAAAAATCAAGACTTTCTCGATTGGTTTTACGGATAAATCTTTTGATGAATCAAGTTATGCCGCTCAAGTGGCTAAACATTTAAACACAGAACATTATCATCAGGAATGTGGCCCCAGAGATTTATTGGATTTGATAGATGATGTTTTTCAGATTAATGACGAGCCGTTCGCTGATGCTTCAATTATTCCTACTTATCTGTTGTCAAAATTCACTCGTCAAAATGTAACAGTTGCTTTAGGTGGCGATGGAGGAGATGAATTAATGGCTGGTTATCCTACTTTTCAGGCTTTAAAGTTTGCCAAAATCTATCGTTATTTTCCAAGAGCATTTAGAAAGCTTATCTTCAAAACGGTTGGTCTTTTGCCGGCGTCTTTTGATAATTTTAGCTTGGATTTTAGGATCAAGAAGACACTCTCTGGCTATGAATATCCTTTGGAAATTCAGAATCAAATCTGGCTAGGTTCTTTTACGTCTCAGGAAAATCAAGGTTTGTTTTCACAAGAGATAGCTAATCAGATAGAATTTAATCAAAGCTTTTCAGAGCTTGACCAGTTTGTTGAGAAAAACAAAGGTCAGCCCTTAGAAAATCGTCTAATCTACTTATATCTAAAACAGTATTTATCAGATGATATTTTAACTAAAGCGGATAGGGCTTCTATGTTTGCTTCTTTAGAGGTTAGAGCACCATTTTTAGATCATCGCTTAGTAGAGTTTATTAATTCCCTGCCTTATAATCTAAAGTTAAAAGGATTGACCACCAAGTATGTCTTGAAGCAATTAATGAAGGATAAATTGCCAGATAACATTATCAGTAGACCCAAGAAGGGTTTTGGTGTTCCAGTTGCCAAATGGATTAATAATGAATTAAAAGATTTTACGTTTGATTTGTTAAATAAAAGAGATATTGAAAAGCAGGATATTTTTAGCTATCCAGAGATTAAAAAGATGTTGAATGAGCATATGGATAAAAAAGTCGATCATCGCAAAAAAATATGGACTCTGTTAATGTTCCAAGGATGGTATAGGAGATGGTATTTATGAAGATAATTTATTTAGCCAATGCTAGAATACCAACTGAAAAAGCTCATGGTGTCCAAATTATGAAAATGTGTGAAGTTTTTGCGTTGTCTATTCATGAAATATAATTAGTAGTGTCTTGGCGATTAAATCATTTAAAAGAAGATGTTTTTAAGTATTATGGAAGATTATTATAAAGGATTACAAAGAATATATTTTTATCGAGTATTAAATCAATTGATTAAAATTGGTAAGTTAAATGATAAAAAAGTTTTAGATTTTGGATGCGGAATAGGAAAGCTTGAACAAAAATTAGGTAATAATGTTGTTGGTTACGATATTAAATCAAAGTATACAAAAATTAATGATTGGACAAAAATAGATTTCGATATAGTTGTTGTTAATGGAGTATTGTATGCTATGTCAGAAAAAGAAATAAGGTGTTTTTTTGATTTATTAAAAAAAATAAAACCAAATACAGAATTAATTATAGCTATTTATAAACAAAATTGGTTAAGTAATTTTGGAAAATGGATATTAAATAATAAAACAGCTGTTGATGAATTAAAAACAATTCATCAAAGGCGGATAAAAATATTAAGAGAAGAAATGAATATAATAGTTAAAAAAAATATTTTTTTTATGTGTGATATTTATTTAACAAAATTTAAAATTTAAATTTTAAATAATAATTTAGATAATTTATTTTAAGGAATAATAGAATGCTTTTAAAAAAATAATTAAAAAACAGCTATTGAATTATTTGTTAAAGAAAACGATATTTTAAATAAGGATTTTTCTTGGAATAGTTATTATCAAGATAAAAAATCAAAAATCACAGGTAAAGATCTAAGTATTTCATATATGGAATGAGTAGGAGCTGGATTAGAAAGAATTGAAGTTTTTATAGTTAAAAATATTGGTAATAGGAGAAGTATTTTTAAGAAAGAATAGTATAAATTGAAAAAAGTTAAAAATTTTAATGAATTAAGAGGTTTAATTAAAACAGAAGTAAATTATTTTAAATCATGAAAATAATCTATTTGGCTAATGTTAGAATACCAACTGAAAAAGCTCATGGTGTTCAAATTATGAAAATGTGCCAGGCTTTTTGTGATTTGGATCATCAGGTTAAATTAGTGGCTGCTAAAAGAATTAATCGGCAGTTTAGAGGGATTGATGTTTTTGATTATTACAAAATACCTAAAAAGTTTCTTGTTGTTCGGCTTTTCCTTCTAGATCTGGTTGATCTGCCATTACCAATAAGAGGTATTTGGGTGTTTATTCAAAATACTAGCTTTGCTTTATCTTCTTTTTTCTATTTCTTATTTAAAAAAACAGATTTGATTTACTCTCGTGATGAATTTAGTTTGTTTTTCCTTAGTTTTTTAAAAAAGAATCTAGTTTTAGAATTACATACGTTTCCCGGCTCAAAATTCTTTTTATACAAGCGAGTCTTTAAAAAAGTTAAAAAGATCGTAGTAATCAATAGTAAGCTTAAAGAATTAGTTGTTGGCCTAGGAATTAAGCCAGACAAGATTTTAGTGGCTCATGACGGGGTTGATCTGGATCAGTTTGATATAGGGGAGAATAAGGAGCAGGCTCGTAGGAAACTAGATTTGCCCTTGGATAAGAAATTAGTTATTTATACTGGTCAATTGTTTGAATGGAAAGGTGTTTACGTTTTGGCTCAGGCTAGTCAGTTTTTAGACGGTGACTGTAGAATAGTTTTTATTGGTGGTATGGAAAAAGATGTTAAAAATCTAGAAAAATTTATTCAAAAAAAGAATTTAGGTAAGATATCTGTCTTAGGTCATAGACCGCCTGATCTAATTCCTTTGTATTTAAAAGCAGCTGATCTGTTGGTATTGCCTAATTCAGCCAAAGAAGAGATTTCAAGGCACTGGACTTCACCTATGAAAATGTTTGAGTACATGGCCAGTAAAAGGCCAATTGTTGCCTCTGATTTACCTTCTTTAAAAGAAATTTTGAATGATTCTAACGCTGTTTTAGTGAAGCCTGATGATCCAAAAGCACTGGCCAGAGGGATTAATTCTTACTTGAAGAAACCTGATTTGTCTGCTAAAATTGTCGCACAGGCCCTTGAAGATGTTAGACAATATACTTGGACAAAAAGGGCTAAAAACATCATTAATTTTATATCTACGAAATGACTCAATTAAAGAATAAGAGGATTCTTTTTGTTGTTCCGCCAATAACTATGACCGAGGTTTTTGGTGAAATGGCTGAGGCAGGAAATATCCTGCCTTTTCAAGGCATTCTTTCTTTAGCTGCTTTAACCAGGGACAGGGGATATGACACATATTTTGTTGATGCTTTTGCTGAGAAATTATCCCAACAGGAAGTCTCAGGTAGGTTAAAGGAAATCAAACCCGATTACGTTGGTCTAACCGCCACTACTCTAGTAATTCCTAAAGCTGCCTTAATTGCCAGTTTAGCTAAAAAGGAATTCCCTAATTGTAAGACTATTGTTGGTGGCCCTCATTTTACTGCAGTGCCTGGAGAAACTATGAAAGTTTATTCTGATTTTGATTTTGGAGTAATAGGAGAAGGAGAAGAAACGTTGCTCGAGCTTTTATCTTTTCTTGATAGCGGTCGCAAAGATTATGACAGAATAAAAGGTGTAGTTTATAGAACCGAAGATGGTCAAATTACTGAAACTCCTTTCAGGGACTTAATCCAAGATTTAGATCAGTATCCTTTGCCAGCCTGGGATCTTTTGCCAGAATTGAAGAAATATTATATTCCTTCGCCTGAGAATATTAACAGATTGCCGGCTGTTTCCTTGATCGTTACCAGAGGTTGTCCGATGCAGTGCACTTTTTGCTTTAATTCGGTAGACTCAAGAAACAGGATTCCAAGATGGTACAGCACAGAGAAGATAATAGAATTGATTGATAATTTAGTTGACCAGCACGGAATTAAAGAAATATCGTTTCTAGACGATAATTTATTAGCTAATCGGAAAAAATTAAGAGAGCTGTGCGAGGCTTTAATTGAGAAAAAATATGATTTGACTTGGTCGTGCTTGGGCAGCTGCAATTTTGCTGATGAAGAGTTGTTTCGTTTAATGAAAAAAGCGGGCTGCTGGCAGATATCTTGGGGAATTAAGCATGCTTGCCAGGAAATACTAGATGTTTACAATAAGGGTATCAAAGTAGAACAAATGGTTGAGGGTGTTAAGTTGGCTAAAAAATGTGGATTAGTTAATCGGGCCTTTATCATGCACGGTAATTTTTTGGAGACAAAGGAAACAATCGAGAAGAATATAGATTATCTTCTTAAATTGCCAGTGTCTGAATTTCATGCCGGGTTCTTTATACCCTTACCAGGCACAATTGCTTATCATCAAGTTGAAAAGTACGGTCGTTGGAATAATGGCGATAATTCTTGGGAGGCTTATGGTCTGTTTGATAAGCCCATTTTCATTCCTAAAGGATTGAGTGAAGAAATTTTAATTAAAACATTGAATCAGATGTATCGGAGGTTCTACCTAAGACCTAAGATAGTTTTCTATTATGTCTCAAAAATGATTAGACATCCATCAACTTTTAAAAGGCTGCTAGTCACTGGATTAACTTTTTTAAAAGTTTATTTAAAATAAATGAATTCTATTAAGATAAAAAAAATAGAAAAAATTATTAAGTTCCAGCCAAAAAAGATTTCAGCTGGCCAGTATATTTTTTCAAAACAAAACAAAAAACAGGTAAGTTCTGTCCAAGGCCTGTTTAAAAAGATCCCGGGTCTTTACAAGTTTTTGGTCTATTCTTTTAGTCCAGTTTTTCTATTTAATGGATTAAAGATAAAACATTTATTGGAAAAAACCCCAGCCGATAAAAAAATTGTTATTGATTTAGGATCAGGGCCAGTTAAGCTGGATGAGGATATTATTCAGATAGATAAAGCTATTTTTTATAATATAGATATTGTAACTGATGTAAGCGAGTTGCCTTTAAAAGACGAATCAGTTGATGGAGTGATTTGTCAGTCATTATTAGAGCATGTCGAAGATCTTGATAAAATTCTATCCGAGATAAAAAGAGTGCTTAGACCAAAGGGGTATTTATTGGTAGTGGTTCCATTTTTAGAAGGTTATCATGCTGCTCCAGAGGATTACCGTCGTTGGACGAAAAAAGGAATCATTAGTCTTTTGAGGGATTTTAAAATCATAGATTACAAGCCAGTTGGTGGGCCGTGTTCAGCTATGGTCTGGATCATGCATGAGAATTTAGCTATTTTCTTTTCGTTTGGTATTGATGGACTTTATCAGATTTTAAGGTTATTGTTCATGATTGTTCTTTCTCCTATAAAATACTTAGATTTTATTTTCAGCCGTTACAGCAAAAGTCACTATATCACTACTGGCCATTCTGTTTTGGCTCAAAAGAAATAATATGTTGGCAAAAAAACAAAAAGCCTCTGATAACTATTGGTATGAAAAGAGTAAGAACTTTTCTGATCAATACCAAAAAGAAAAAACAAGCTTTTGGCAAAGATTTGTCCAGAATTTTTTAGATAAACGTTTCAAAATTATCTCAAGACTGATTGAAGGTAATATTAACTCAGATTCTGTGGTAATTGATATAGGCTGCGGTTCTGGAGTATATATCAAACAAGCTGCCTTATTTAATCCCAAAGAGATTATTGGAATTGATTATTCTGATCAGATGCTTGAAACAGCCAGAACAGAATTAGCCGAGATTAGAAAAGGTAAGGAGATAAGGTTGATTCGGGGAGGGGCTGATAAGTTGGATCTAAAGGATAGCTCTGGCGATTTAATTCTAGCTATTGGTTTGTTTGATTATTTAAAAAAGCCAGAGCTGGCTTTAGCTGAGATAAGTAGAGTTTTAAAAAAAGATGGTCGAGCCATTGTTTGTTTGCCTAAAAAGTATAGTCCGCTTGGTTTCTTGAGGTATTGGCCAGGACTCCTTCTAAGAAAGTATCTTTTAAAGCTGCCTCCAATACTGAATTCCTGGTCAAGAAAAGAAGCTTCGAATTTTTTTAATCAATTTAATTTAACTCCGGTAAATATCTACCAGGTTCAAAAAACGATGTGGATTTTTGAGCTAAGGAAATAATTATGACTGATAAGAAATACGATCTGTCAATTATTGTTGCCTGCTATAATGAAGGATCTTATTTAAAAGATAACATTAGAGAAATAGAGGAAACGCTTAAAAGAACCGTTTATAGTTATGAAATAATCATTATTGATGATTGTAGTCAGAATAAAACTGGAAATGTAATTAAAAAAATCTGCCAGGGAAAAGATAATTATAAATGTTATTTTCATCAAGAAAATGTTGGTCGGGGTGGTACAGTTAAAGAAGGATTACTTAACTCTAATGGAAAGTATGCTGGTTTTTTGGATATTGATTTGGAAGTTGGTGCAAGATATATTTCGTCCATGATCAGATCATTGGAGCGGGGTACAGATGTTGCTACGGCCTATCGCTATTATGATCTAGCACAGATATTGCAATTAAGAGAGATCTTTAGAAATTTCCTAAGCTATATTTATCGTTTTATCGTTAGAGGGTATTTAGGTTTAAAATTGTCTGATACTGAGACCGGTTACAAGTTTTTTAATATGAGAACCATGAAGGGGTTAATCAAAAAGACACGAGATGACGCTTGGTTTTGGGATACAGAAATTATGGCTTTATCATATTATAATCAGAAAAAAATTGAAGAAATTCCTTGTCTGTTTTTAAGGCGTAGCGATAAAAAATCTACGGTTAAGCTTTTTAGAGATGTTTATCAGTATCTGGTTGCTATCAGGAAATTTAAGAAAAGTTACAAAAAAGGAATTTATGATTAAATACTTTTTCCATAAGATTCCTAGAGTTCAAATATATCTTGATTTATCTGATTTAATTTCAGTTTTTTTTAAAACCCTATTTTCTAAATTAGAGCGAGGTCAGAAAACCGAAGAGTTTGAAAATGCTTTTAAAAGCTATTATCAAGTAGAACAGGCGGTTGTTCTTTCACAAGCAAGAATCGCTTTGTACTACATTCTTAAGAATTTAAACTTGTCTAAAGGTGATCAGGTATTAATGACTCCTTTAACTATAGCCGATATGGTTAACATGATTCAGCTTTTAGATTTAGAGCCGGTTTTTTGCGATTTGGCTAAACAGACCTACAATATTGATTGTCAAGATCTGGAAAGCAAGATTACTGACAAAACAAAAGTTCTTTTTGTTACTCATTTAAACGGTCTATCTACTGACATGGATAAGATCAAGAAGATAGTTAACGAACATGATTTGGTTTTGATTGAAGATTGCTCTCAGTCATTTGGAGCTAAATTCAAAGATAAGTATTTAGGCACTTTTGGTCAAGCAAGTATTTTTAGTCTGTCTGTGACTAAAACCTGTTCAACTCTTTTCGGTGGTATGATTATCTCTAATGATTCTGAATTAGTACGTAAGATTACAGACGACACTAAGGATTTTAATAAACCTAAAAAGTCGGTTTTAATATCAAACATCATTAAAAACCTTATTTTAAAAATTGCCACCAATAGATTTATTTTTTCTGTTTTTACCTATTATTTAATATATCTGTTAAATTTGATGAGCGGAAATTTAGTTAACCGGTTCGTCATTAGTAATCCTAATACTATTTTAAAAAAAGAATTAGATCCTAAAATACTCTTTCATTATACTGATCTGCAGGCTAAGATAGGGATCAAGGTTTTGAAAATAATTGACCAAGATGATCAGAAAAGAATAGATAATGTTCAGTTTTTGTTTAATAGTGTTTCCTCTAAAGTGAAAGATCGTTTGCCGGTAGTCGTTCCTGGTGCACGAAATGTTTATTGGCGTATGCCAATAAGAGTTAGCCGGCCTAAAGATTTTATCCGCTATATGTCTAAAAAATATATCGATACTGTTTCAACCAACTTGGTCTTAGCTAGCCAAGAGCCGGCTTTTGAAAAATACAAAACTGATACGCCGGAAGCGTTTGAGTCAAAGTTTAACTCTGTTTTTGTACCAATCCATTCTAGTTTCAGTCGATTGGATATAAAATATATTGCTGAGGCGCTTAATAGCTATTTTAAAGATGAATAAATATTTATTAAATTTTTTCTTAGATTTTAGAAGTTTGATTAGACTAGCTCGTCCAATGATGAGTAATTCTTTTTCTGTTATGTTTGATCGGCCTAATAGATTGGCGCCAGTATATATTACTTGGTTAGTAACCTATAAGTGTAACTGTCGTTGTCTCCACTGTAGCAATCGGTATGATAGCGATTGGGCCAACAACGAAGATATCGCTAAAGAATTAAAAAAAGATGAAATTTTAAAAGTGGCTCATCGGATTGGAAGGTCAAAAATTTGGGGCGTTTCACTATCTGGAGGAGAACCACTAGTGCGTGACGATATTTTTGAAGTAATTAAGATTTTGAGAAAGTATAACAAGGTGGTTAATCTAAGTACTAATGGGGAATTTTTAAAAAAATATGCTGATCAGATAATTGACTTAGGCGTTAATACGATATCAATTAGTTTTGACAGTCATAAGCCTGAAGTACACGATCATTTAAGGTCTAACGTTGGGCTTTTTGAAAAAGCGGTAGCTGGGATAGAGGAGCTTAAAAACAAAAGAAAAAGGAGTGGGCCCAAGATTAAAGTGAGGTGTACCATTTCTCGTAAGAATTTTTTGGATATGGAAGAGTACATTAAGTTTTGGCAGGATAAGGTGGATCAGGTTGTTTTCCAGCCTATTCAGAATACTTTTATTCATCAGGTTCAGAATAATGAACTGTTATTTAACAAAGATGATTATCAAAAGCTAGACCAGATGATCAAAGATTTAATCAAGAAATATTCCTTTATGAACAATTTGTATTACAAATATATTCCTTTATTTTTACTGGATCCGCAGAAATTGGTTGAAAAGAAAATTTTTCGGTGTTTTTTCCGTTCTAATTTTAATTTATCTATTGATCCTTATGGAGTAGTTCAGCCTTGTCATGGGGTAAGAAGTCAGGTAATTGGAAATGTTAAAGAGGAAGACATTATTGATCTATGGAAGAAGCAGCAGACTTTCGAATTCCAAAGAGCTCTGAGGGCTAAGAAGTGTAATTGTATTTGTTGGGAAGATGGTAATTTTTTTAATTTGTATTTGGTTCGTTTGTTTAATTTGACCGAGAAATTATTGTTTTGGAAAAACTTTCCTGAACAAGGTGTTAGGGTTGAACAAGAAATAGAAAACGAGCCAAATAGGTATAAATAAATATTAAAAGGAGGCTATATTATGAACAATCTTGGATTAATCTTTTTGCTAATTGCTGTAGCTTTGGGTTCTTTAGCTCAGGTTTTACTTAAAAAGGGCGGCAGTGTTATCAGTCAATTAAGTATTAGTTGGCAGGACTTTATTATATTAATAAAAGAGGTATTGACTAACTTTTATGTGATGGGTTGGGTTATTTTAGGGGGTTTGAGCGCTCTTTTTTGGATCGTTGCTATTTCAAAGCTTAATTTAAGTTTTGCTGCTCCGGTTGCTTTATCTTTAGGTATTGTTCTGACCGTTATTTTAGCTAAGATTTTTTTAGGCGAGAATATTTCTTTTATGGGTTGGATTGGTGTCTTTGTTGTTATTTTAGGAATTCTTTTATTGGTTAATAAATAGGGTTGGTTATGAACATAAAAAAACATTATTTGTTGGTTATCGGGATAATAATTGTTGGACTTTATTCTGTTTCCTCTCAGTTTGTTTTTGAAAATAGGTTGGGCGACGATTACGAGGGTATATATTTTTCAGCTACTTCAGACGAGCTGTATTATGCGGCTCGGGTTCAAGAAGTAAAAGATGGTCACTACGGTGTAGGCAATGCCTATCTTTATGAGAATAAAAACGACCCATATCTTCTGCCACCGATAGGCGAGATGGTTATGGTTGGTTTTGGAAAGTTATTCGGACTAACTACGCCCCAGATTATGGTCTATGGTGCAAAACTGTTCTTTCCCGTTATGCTGTTTGTAGCGATTTATTTTTTCGCTCTGCTACTGCAAAAGGATAAAAAAGTTGCTTTTTTGTCTTCTTTAGCCATATTTTTAGCTTCTAATCTAGTCTATGACATAGGGGATCTATTTAATATTTTGAGAGGCTTTACTTCGGCTCCGGTTTTCAGTGTTTATCTACAGCCAATTAATCCCCAGATAAGTTCTTTGTTTTTCTTTTTATTCATGATTAGTTTTTATCTAGCCTTGGATAAAAAGAAAACTTATCTCTGGATTATAGCCGGGTTACTCTTGGGGATCGTCTTTAACTTTTATTTTTTCACCTGGGCTTTTATTCTTAGTTTCTCTGGATTACTTTTTTTGTTTTTTGCCTGGACAAGGGATTCTCAAAGATTGAGAATATTGATCGGCGTTTTATCGATGGGAATCATTCTTTCGGTTCCTTATTTCTTGAGTCTGTTTCAGGCTATGAAAACGCCTCAGTTTTTGTACGCGGTTAACAACCAAGGAATGATCTCAACTCACGCTTTGATTTTG
>Ga0114923_10003044_pt1 | contig 11313 bp, 28 predicted proteins | sample SumtaG_FD_89578 | JGI IMG/M metagenome (GOLD analysis project Ga0114923, IMG submission 89578) | Deep subsurface microbial communities from Indian Ocean to uncover new lineages of life (NeLLi) - Sumatra_00157 metaG | ecosystem: Environmental > Aquatic > Marine > Oceanic > Sediment | place: near...
AAACGCTATCGGGCTGTTTACGACAAGCGCTCTAACATGGTGATCGTCGACCTGACTAAGGTTATTTCTTAGGCTGCGTAATGTCTGATAAAGGGAGAGAGGCACTAGGCGGCAGGGAAGAGTTATTAAGTAAAGACCCTAAGGCAGCGCTCAGCCGCATGCATCAAAAAGTGCGGAATGATGAATATTTTTTAACTGGCGATGACTTTGATATTGTTGCTGAACATTTGACTCGATACACTAAAGCCTTAGACCGACTAGACGAGCTGGAAACAGTTGTTACCCAACAAGCAATAAGTTATCGCCAACTAGAGGCTGATCACGACGAGCTAGGAAACGACCGAGACACTGAATACGAACGGTTCCAACAAGACCTCACCACATCACGCGAGCGGGAGAGGAAGTTGATAGATAAGGCAGCAGAATTATTAATGTTGCGTTCTGCCGCTGAGACTCTAGTTAACCGTCCAGCCGTCACGGTTTTGAATGAGAAGAAAGACGAAATTAAAGCATGGCTCGATGGAGGTACTGATGGCTGAGAGGTTGGAAATCACACTAATTGAACGTATGAAAACAAGACGGAAATTATTAGGAATGACCCAGACAGAGCTTGCCGAGGCTTGCGGGGTAACACAACACACTATCTCACGAACAGAAACCGGCAAGACAAGTCCATCAATGCGCCTATTGGTGCGTATCTTTTGGACGTTGGGAATTGAACTGCGTATCGAATTAACAACCCCGGACACCCCATGATTTGCCCCAAGTGCGGTTGGCCTATTCAATATTGTCACTGCGGCCAGGAGTTGAGCCGAGAATGAAGTTAAGAGATTGGCGATATTTATATCATCACACAAGGGCTGAACATCGCGCTCAGAAAGCTTCTCACTTGTTGGGCAAAGCCGCCAAGAGTTATATCAAAGCAGACCAAATAGAACAGGCAGAGATTTGTCGAGACATTCTTGAGTTGGGTGTGAAAAAAGGATGGAAATGATTCTACACGAAGCAATCACCCGCGCTATAGAGGGGGGCTGGGATGTTTTTGGGGATTTGCCGCATGTCACCAAGTGGGAAGTCCAAGAATTAGGGGATGGTTCGCAAGAACTTGTTTATTGGATTATTCCGAGACATGAAGAATATCACGACTGCTCCCTTGAACAAATCATATTCAACCACGACTTCGCCAAGGCGCTGTTTGGGGAGAAAGACGAATGGTATACGACCAAGTGTTCTTGTGGCGGCAACGTGAATCACGCTATGGGGTTTGACACACACCATGATTGGTGCGCCAGGGTGAACTCAAATCGAGGACACGAATTTCACTTAAAACAACTAGCCATATCAATAGATAGATTGGGGTATCTTGCAAAATGGATGGGGGTTGCGGAGTGATGTTAGGGAAGAAGGGATTCACTAAGCCAGACAGGGAAAATCCGATGTATCAAAAGCTTTGGGCGCAGTTGAATAAAGAGCAGTGCAAGTGCTTGACGAAATATAATCGGATTCCGGTTTACGGAAAAGGCGATCGTCTTTTTGTAATCCCTTATTCTCGATTCCATAATCGCCAATATACTATTGATGAGCGAGAATTGTTCTATCATGTATCTGTACAAGTGTTTACAAAAGTTAATGGTGAGTATCTGTTTCAATACCTTCGGTGCGGAGGGTTGGCGTATGCTGATGCACCGACCAATGTTTTAGGGATAAAGCTTTTATTGGAATCAGATCCAAGTATATACACTGGGAGAAGCAGTGCTCTGGATAGCCGGTTTGACGGCAAGCTTGTCAAAGGGATGACTTTAGAAAAATCATATAAACTGCCGATAGATGGCATAGGTTTATTGGGGGAGAGTGCATGAAGTGTTTGCTGAACTAGAGTTACATGTAGGGGAAGAAGTAGTTGTTAGGCATGTTTGGTACGGCAGGGGCGATAAGACCAAGAGCGTTCTTCGGTCGGTTAAGCCTTATCGAGGAGTGGATTTAGAAGACAGCTGGATACCGTTTATCGGTTATGGGTGTGCGATTAGAGCGATTCATTCAAGCGACGGTGGGATGATTTATTTCAACGATTGTATTCCCAGCGATTACGATGCTCGTTCGCCGGAGCAAATTGATCAGTACAAGAGATTGGGTTTTGGTGAGGATGTGGCTAGAGAGCACCGTGAAGAGGACTTGGCGGCCAAGCGCGAGCGGGATGAGGAAACTGCCAAGTTGGATAAGGAAGCAAAGGCTAAGGGGCCGGAGTTTATCGAGGCAGGCAAGGAATTAGTTAAAGACGAGTTGGTTGAAGAATGGGTAGCGTATGCCAAGAAGAACACGGACGATGCTTATTCAGCGTGTGTAATCGAAGCGAGCATTAAGATTATGTCGGCGCTGAACGAGGGTAAGATGTCAGAAGAAGCAGACAAGGCTGCTGATGGTCTGGGGATAACCGGATTCCAAGCTGGGTGTGTTGCGCAAACAATTATTAAGTATCATGCTCGCGGTGAAGAATACAAAGTTTATTGGAACGGCCTGTATGGACAACCAGAAGCCGAAGGTGTAGTTAATCCGGCGGTAATGACAATTGGGGGGAGTGGATAGTGAGTAAGTTTATCAAGCCGGATACCGATAACCCAATGTATCAGAGGCTGTGGAGGAATTTGAACAAAAAAACAGCAGCAATGCTTGGTTAAGTATAACCGAATCCCAGTTTATGTGAAGGATAGACTTTTCGTAATTCCTTATTCAAGGTTTCATAATCGTGATTGGTCTGGAGATGAGAGGCATTCGTTCTATCATGTTTCAGTGCAAGTGTTTCATAAGAATTCTTCAGATGTGTATAAATATCAGTATCTGCGGTGTGGAGGGATATTAAATGGTGGGGCAGCAGAAAATGTACTTGGCATAAAGCTTTTGTTGGATGCAAGTTCGAGGCTGTATACAGAAAGAAGTGAAATGCTTAATAGTGGTTATGATGGCGAACTAGAGTGGAACATGACCCTAGAAGAGACATATGAGATAGCGGTCGATGGTGTTTATGAGTTGGGGGAGAAGTGTGAGGAATGAGTAGGTTTACGGATCAAAAGCCGAGGATTGTATCCGAGGAAGAACTTGAAGCACCATGGGGTGGGGATAAGCCCGGAGAACGTTTTCGGTGTTGGCTTTGTGGGCATAAGTTTGAATTGGGCGAGTATTGGCGTTGGGTGTTTGGCGGAAACCACGAACCTCCGTTGGCTAATTTTATGGTTTGCATGAAATGTGATGATGAAAATGTGATAGATCATTTTGCTGCTGCAACCGAAGAGGCGAAGGAAAGATTTTGGTGGTTGTATGGCTAACAGGAACTGGATGCTGCGAAATGAATGACTTTACTTTTTAGAACTATGAGTTATGATAGATTATTGTAAGTTAAATAATAACCATATTATACTAAGAGTATCCTTTTCAAAAATCAGAGAGAGTATCGTAAGGGTTGAATAATGCCCTTTCCTGGATAAGGAGAATCTATGTCTTTACGAGGGGATAAGCAAACAAAACGTCAACGCAGGATTGGTTTAATCAAGAAGGTGACAGCATATGTGGTCATCTTTTCTTCATTTGCGGTCTTGGGATATGTTGCCGATCGTCCATCGAAGCCCAATCCTAAGATCATGAAGCAGCTCAGGGAGATTAAGACTAATCAGAAAACGTTGAAAGAGAAACAGAAGGTGATTAAGGAGGACATTAAGGAATTGAAAAACACTACTGAAGCTCCGAAATGGCTAGACAATGAGGTTCGTGGTAAGATACGAGGCCGAAGGCGTATTCTGGCAGACCGTCGTGGAGGTAATTGGGTAAACCGAATTGACAATTATCTTGTTGGCACACCGCTTGCCGGCCACGGACGAATCTTCTTCTTGTCTGCCGTAGATAATGGCTTGCCGCCTAACTTATCGGTTGCGATAGCAGCAAAGGAATCCGGAAAGGGCCAACAGATACCACCGGGAAGCTACAATCCCTTCGGTATGACGGCTGGAACGGCTCCAGGATACGGCGTAGTCAACGCCAGAGGTCCTGATGGTACTAGGGGATACCAAGCTTTTCCGAGCTGGGAGACGGCTATCCGAGAGCACAATGAGTTCATCGCCAGGCATTGGGGATCAGTGTCTGGCCCACGGCAGATGAGGGGATATGCTATGGATCCAGCATGGGCGAATGGCGTACAAGCTAACATGGGGCAGATATGAGCGAAGACGAAGACGAGCTTGCGCTTGAAACCCTAGCAGTCAGTCTGGGTGAGCCGTTTGGTAACAGCTTAAAGCAGATGTTTTATTTCCTTAGTGGGGTTAAGCGAGCGCCCACACAAACAAGCATAGATAGGGTTAAGGAGTTGGCGTCTATTGTTAACTCCTTGTGCGTAGAATGTCTTCAAGAGTTGAAGGGCAAACGAGAGGAATAACCTACATTGCCGTTTGGTTATTCGACAATGTCCGCCTCGGCAGGTTTGCTCCGTGGGTTTTGGGGTATATATTAAAGAGTAGACCGAGGAGGATTAGATGAGACTTACAATAATCGCATTACTAATTGCCATTGGGATTACGGTTTCGGGGTGCACTCTGTCGCCTGTAGACGATGAGGGTTATTCAGAAACTAATCCCAAGCCTGTTTTGGAGTTAGTCCCCTCTGAAGCTGAAAATGTTGTAGAATTAATGCCCGATGTTGCTATGTATGAGGTTAATGGGAAATGCTTTGTCATAGATAATACTTGGAATCAACCAGAGTTGGAAAGTTGTAAGAGGTACTTCAAATGAAGTTTTGGCAACACGCAGCAATTGTTGTGGTAATATTTCTAGGAAGTGTCATTATAACAATTGCAGCATTTGCTGAAACATCAATCAAGATTGAGCCTGAGCCTGAAACCGTCTTAGACTTCTTACCCGCTGAAGCAGAGAAAGCAGTTGAGGTGGTTCCGGGAATTGCGATGTTCTATATCGACGATAAGTGTTTCATCTTAGAAAACGATTATTCGCAAATGAAGCTTAAGGGTTGTGGTGAATATGATGAGTAAAGAAGAGTACAAAGATGCACTTGATGCATTTTTACCAGCATTTAAGCTAGTGGGGCTTTTTATGCTCTTGGCGATTGATATTTTTATGGGAGTTGCGGGGCTAGGGGTTTCAATGTTGGGAAACTCCCTGGTGGGGGGAGTAATGATGGTGGTAAGTGTAATTGTAGTGATAGGTTTGTTTGTTTATATCTGCTTGTGGATAGCGGTAAATGGAGATAAATTATCATGAGGATTAGGATTGGCCTATTAAGGGTATGAATAACTTATGAACGATCAAGAGATATGTGAAAAACTGAAAGAAATAGGATTTCCTCAAGAAGGAATAGAAAAGTCTTGGAAGAAATATGACATTGACTTCCTTGAAGGTAAAATCGATCAAAGTTCAATCGATGAGATAATAGCCCGACTGCCGAGATTAGGATTTAATTTTCTTAAGCCTGAAAACGCCAGAGATTGGGAGGTAGATATTTGTGCCGCGCCCGACATTCAGAACCTTCTTGATTATCTAGGGGAACGGTTTGACCAGATCAATCTAGAGCTATATCAAGATGATTGGGAAGCTTGGGTGCCAGTTGTCAAAAACAAACACGGAGATACAGAAAACTTAAATCAAATGGCCAATACAGCGTGGCGAGCACTAGCACTATTGGTGATTGCGCTAGAGCAGTCTTAGTGGATGACGACGAGATTGCGATTATCATAATTATCTTTCTTGTTTTAATCTTCTTTCAAGTGGTTTAGATTCTAGCCGTGGGGGTATAATTACTTTATGAGGAAAATTGAAGGCTAAGGGGAAAGGAAACGGATGAAGATTATTGAAGGCATGAAGCAGATTAAAGATTTGCAGAGGAAGGCAAGCGATTTGCGTATTAAGATAGGCAATTGTTCTGCCGATCTCGACGTAGAGACTCCGCTTTATGAGGAGCAGAAGACAAAGGTTCGCGGGTGGCTTCAAGCGCATGACGACATCATTCAAGAAATCTTGAAGCTGCGGGTTGCTATTCAGCGGACGAACTTAGCGACAGACGTAACGGTTGAGCTTGGCGGCAAAGCGGTCACAAAGAATATCGCCGAGTGGATACATCGTCGGAGAGATCTAGCTCAAGAAGACTTGTCGGCATGGAAACAGCTCACTGATCGTGGCTTGCGCGAAGGGACTGTCAAACAGTCTACTGGCGAGTCAAAAGAGGTTAAGATCCGTAGGTACTATGATCCGGAAGAGCGTGATCGCAAGCTAGATATGTATCGGTCTGAGCCGCTGTTGATTGATTCAAGACTTGAGGTCATCAACGCGATAACGGACCTAATTGAGTAGATAAATACCTGGACGTGCGGAGATAAAAACCAGAAAACAGGACGCGAGAGCAGCGATATGCTCAAAAACATGGTAGCCTAATTGGTAAAGGCAACATCTCTTGAAAAGATGTAAGTTGGAGGTTCGAATCCTCCCCAAATGATCGCCGCGAATGAGCGGCCTCCTTTTCAAGGCTCAAGGCTCAAGACCCAAGGTAGTAAGGTTTAAGATAATCAAGGGAGCCAGGGGCAAGGATGCAAGGATGTAACACGGTATGACCGTGAACGACCTCCGAAAAGTTTTGTTTACCTGTTTGTTTGGAACTTCGAAGGCTTCCTGTATGGGCCAGGCTTTATTCTGATGGGTGAGGGGAGGGATTAAGTCGTGGGATTCAAGAAGCACGAAAAAGTCAGACCAGGCAGAAATCATGACGGGATATGTATTTCGGCTCGAGGTATCTATTTTTCAAAATCGATAACAGATTTGCTTGGCGGGGGAAGAGTTGATTTTTATTATAACGAGGACACAGAGCAAATTGGCATAATGTTGGGGGGTTCATATAGTTTGTCGAAAGTAGGTGCAGGTTCAGTCACTGGTCCGGCATCTTTTATCAAGAAATACAACCTACCCTTTGGGCGTTGCCCTTATGTTGATAAAATTGACGGCATGCTCATTTTTGATGTGAAGCGTGACGTGCCAATGGTTTAGACTTTGGTTGTTTGGGGTATATACTAATTGAGGAACGTGTGTTCCACAAGCGACCAGAGGAGGACCATATGCTGTGTGAAGTATGCGGCGAGCGTGAGGGAAAACACCAAAAGTGTAACGGTGATGGGAAGCATCACCACCACGGAGAAGTCCACGCTCACCCAAAGACACAAGAAATCTCCAAGAGCGACTCTTATCTTCAATGGATGTGCGACGAATGTCATGAACTCGACGAGGCCAACTGGGCATCTACTAGACCTCGAAGGGAGGAGAAGCGGTGACAGATCAAGAACCAGCAAAAGACACACTAGGTTATCATCGCATGATGGCTGCGGCAATCTTCAGTGAGGACGGGCCAGCAGTAGTTTATCTTGACAAGCAGATAGCTGATGCACCGAATGGTGAAGACGAGGGGTGCATTATTGATGAACGATTTGTCGTTATGGTTCTTGGCAGATTAGAATTTGGCGGTCAAGAGATTCAAGGCGATATGTGGGCAAGTGAGACGCATGAGGACGTCCCTAAGGAAGTTTAATTCAGTGGCTAAGGGGGTATGATCAAGCTATGAGCGACGAACTCACAAAACAAGCACATAATCTACTTACATCTGGGCAGGTATCTGTTAGTCATAGTGGAGGTAGTTCGCTTTGGGTCAATGTCGGCGAATTCGAGGTTACAGGCACAAGTACATATCATCCGGACGGAGAATTTGTAAGTTGGCGATGCACTTGCGGAGAATGTGATTACAATCCCAGTTTGCATTTGAAGCCTGAATTTCGTACTTATAAAATGTGTGCTCACGCTACTGCTGTCTCGTTGATTTGGGGGGGAAAGTGAATAATCTCACCAGAGAAGACCGGGCAGCATTGAGGATAGCCACTGGCAAGACGAAGATTATATGCCGGGAGTATGCGAATTGCACCGAGAAAGAAACTTGCAAACACGCAAAGCCTCACGCATACTCAGAGACTTGCGCAAAGGTAGGCTGTACGTCCGTACCGGGCGCTAGAGCATACTGTATAGATGTGGCTCAGCACGAGGAGGGGAAATGAGCATAAGAACCAACGAAATTATATTAGACTTATTGTCCGAAGGTGAGGAATACGAAACGTCTCTTGTAATACCGTTTTCGCTTATAAGGGCCACTGTGGCCGAACGCGGTCACGAATTTGAATCAATGAAATTATATGATGCCTTGCTGCAGGCGATAGCGGATACTTTAGGTTTGGATGTGGAGGTAACAGATGAAGATAATAGATAAACTAACGCAAGGTATTGAGATAATCAAGAAGTATAATGCTGATCCCGAGATGGGCCCAGGGCTGGAAAGTGGCACCGTGTTTTGCAGTGTGGATAATGATGACATGAAAATAAGTGATGAAGACAGAGCAAAATTAGAAGACTTACATTGGTATGTCGACGAGGAAGATAACAGTTGGTGTTTGTGCTTATGGAAGTGAGCGTTTAGCCCAACATAATCAGGGGTATGAATAAGTTATGATTGATGTAATTGTCTATAAGCCGATACGTGGTCAGCGGCAAGCATTGCTTATAAGAAATATGATGCTGCCTGGCATGCCTTTCTCTGGATTAATTCTTGAAGGCAAAGGTTTTGAAGAGATCGTAAAGAAAGTGATTTGGGATGAGGAAGTTAGGCAGTTAGGAGTTTGGGTGGAAGAAACACTTGCCGACATAGGGCAATTATCTTTTGAGGACACGATAAAAGAAGAGTTAAGTTGTGGTTGGAGAAGGTATATAGAATAATGACACCAATCTTTAGAGCGTGGAGCCAAGAGGACAAGGCTATGTTCAATACTGGCTTTTTTGTATCGCCACATAATGGTGTTGCGTGTTCCCTTAAATATATCGGTAAAGAATCAGAAGGTTATTATCGCAATGACGACCTCATCCTTATGCAATCAACCGGCCTCAAGGATAAGAACGGCAAGGAGATATTTGAGGGGGATATACTGCGGTATGTATCAAGTGTTTGTCCTGAGTGTCGCCATGAGTCAACTGAATATGCGGGAGACACGTATCAAGTTAGCTGGCAGCAAAGACCTATGTGTGGTTTTGAGGCACACAATAGCGATCAAAACGATATTGACAGAAATTGGATAGACCCCGATATTTGGGATAAGTCAATGGAAATCATTGGCAACATACATGAGAATCCGGAGTTAATTAAACAGTCTGTTGATAAAGAACATCCATACTTGCTAGAAGGATAGCGATGTCAAGAACGTTTATTATAACGGATACGCACTTGGAGCATAGCCTTATGGTTGATGTATGCGGCAGGCCGGAAAACTTCAACAGGCAAATTGAAGAAGGACTGTTGTTCCTGACTAAGAATGACCTGTTGATTCACTTGGGGGATATCGGGCTAGGGAAGAATATAGATATCCACAGGCGATATATTGAATCCTTGCCGTGTAAGAAGGTGCTTGTTCGGGGCAATCACGATAGGGAAACCAACAGTTGGTACCTTGAGCACGGTTGGGATTTTGTATGTGACAACTTTGTTGATAAATATATGGGGAAGTGGGTGTTGTTTTCACATGTGCCTATGGGGATGCCTTCGGGAATTGATCTAGCTGTTTATGGTCATTTTCATAACAACCCGATTAAGACAATCCTCAAATATGATAGAGAATTGCTTGAACGGGTAACAACATTTCATGTTCAGTTAGTGCTTGAGGATATGAATTACAAACCGTTGTTGTTAAATGACGTTTTGAAATCCTATTTTCAGGGTAAAAAGGTTAAAGGGATTAGATTATTGAGTGAGGAGATGGTATGAGCCGCCAAATGCAACCAGATGCACCAGTGTGTAAGAAGTGTGATAGATATCGGTGGGCGGTATCAGTGCGCACAACGGAGCCTGATCATTGGTGCGTAATTTCCGATAAAGAAGTTGTCAGCCAAATTACGGGAGAGAAAAAGCAAGATACAACGATATCCCGTTGCGTAGTGACTCGAGGGACTGATCGTTGTAAATACATAGAGCCCAAACAACTCAAACCACCCACGAAACCTAAGCAATCCAAACAAGGTTTCTGGGGAATGGTTAATAGATTGGTGAACCATGGATAAATTCGAAGAAGAACTAGCGGCCTTCCGGGAAAAGTGCTTAAATCCTAATTACAGTGAAGACGATGTGAAGTTAATCGACCAAACAATAGCCTTAATTCTGGAAAAAGAAAGAGCGGCCAAAAGGGACGCCATTATTGACAACATAATCCCTAAAAGCAAAATTGGCGGGTTGCGATTGGGTCAAATAATAGCCAATGTTGCCAGAAGGCAAGGAATCCCAGATGAAGACGTTCACAGTTGGCTATTCTATATAGAGAATAAAGATTTGGCCCAGCGCATTAAGAAATTCTTTGAGGAGTATTGATGAGCAAGATTAAAGAGCTGGCGAAGGAGATAAGGCGCAATTATGCGCCTGCAATCGAAGCTGCCCCAGTGGTCTATAAACCAGGCGGGTTGCTATGTCAGATTCTTGACCTTATCGAAAGCGCGGAGGAGCAGCAGAACGATCTCAAGCATGGCACTATTCTTTTCTTCCCTGATCCTCAACCAACATTGAAAGAGGCAGCGCAAGCGGTTATAGACGCTTTTTGCGGGGAGGTTCAGCCGATGGGCAAGGAAATTGACAAGCTCAAAGCAGCCCTAGAAGCAGCAATAGAACGGGAAGACAATGACAATTAGCTTTGAGCTAGCGAAAGAATTGAAAGAGGCTGGTTATCCGCAATGGTTGAACGTGTCTCCTAAATCGGGCAGAGGGTGGTTCTGTGAATGCGGCATGGCAGTCGTAGTAGAAGCAGTTCACCATGTTTATCCCGCTACTGGCGATATGGAAGTTGAAGAAATATTACAATGTTCTGTGTGCGGCGAAGATGCAGAATTATTTTATGCCCCTGCATTAACTGAACTCATGGCTGCCTGCGAATTGGAATTAGCGAAATGGGATATATATGAGCTTAATTTAGCACACTCAACATATTCAGGAAGGATAGTAGCATGGGCTGACTATCGGAATAAAAATGATGACGTGGGCAAAGTGGTTCATTCTGATGGCGACCATAAGCCTATGTATCCAGGATTCAAAAGTGAGAGCAAGGATGCCTTGCCGCAGAGTTACGAAGAAGCGGCAGCAAGACTATGGTTAGCATTACAGAAAGAAGGCAACACTGATGGGTAGACCAGATATTGAGGGGATAGAAGCCGGCAAGCATTGGGGCGATAGTCTTATGAGTTTACAAAAAGGCTTTCGGGG
>Ga0114923_10003045_pt1 | contig 11313 bp, 7 predicted proteins | sample SumtaG_FD_89578 | JGI IMG/M metagenome (GOLD analysis project Ga0114923, IMG submission 89578) | Deep subsurface microbial communities from Indian Ocean to uncover new lineages of life (NeLLi) - Sumatra_00157 metaG | ecosystem: Environmental > Aquatic > Marine > Oceanic > Sediment | place: near...
GAGATTCAACTGGTTCATCAGGTGTACGCAGAGGCCCTGCAATACGGAGAGTTCCTGTCCAGAGGAGAACCGATCAATTTTAGCGTTCCTAAACAGCCGGGAACAGTTATCTCCGGGTTGAAGTTAGCAGACCGTGTTTTGCTACGTCGAACGGACTTTGGAGAATCAAGGGAGCCTGTAGGAATCGGTATAGCTAACAGGCGGCTCAAAATCCGGTCCGCCCCACGGCAGTGCCAGATTGTTTCGCTGCGCTAAGCCATATGGGCCATATTGCTTGGCCTTGGCATCTCGCGGAATTACTTCAAAACAAAAAAAACCTTGAATCCAGTCGCTTTTTGATTTAACCTGGTGCCATAGCTAAAATCAAATTTACTATCAGTCTGATAACTGTAAACTAAGGAGGTAACTAATGAATCGACAAGTGAACCGTCGTACGTTCCTTAAACAAAGCTCTGTGGCTGGAGCAGGATTTATGATCCTGAAGTCGGGGATACTCAAGGCCGGCCAGTCACCGAACGAGAAGCTGAACATCGCCGTCATCGGCTGTGGCGGGCGAGGGGGAGCTAACATCAAGGGCATCGAGGGCGAGAACATCGTCGCCCTGTGCGACGTGGATGAGCAGACCCTCGCTGCGGCCGCCGAGCAGTTCCCCAGGGCCAGGACCTACGTTGACTGGCGCAAGTGCCTTGACCAGAAAAACATCGACGCCGTCGTCTGCTCGACGACCGACCACACACATGCCTTCATAAATGTCTGGGCGATGAACCGCGGCATGCACGTCTACTGCGAAAAGCCGCTTGGCAACTCGGTGCATGAGGCCCGGGTGGTACGTCAGACGTACCTTAAGAACAAACGTAAACTCGCAACACAGATGGGAACACAGATACACGCCTCGGACAATTTCCGGCGCATGGTCGAGCTGATACGGCACGGCGCAATCGGCACCGTGAAAGATGCTCGCGTCTGGTGCAGCCGCACGCCGATAGGCGGAAACTACCTGCCGGCGGTCAAGCCCGTGCCCGAGCACATCAACTGGGACCTGTGGATTGGCCCATCGCCGTTCCATCCGTACAATCCGGGTTATTTCAGAAGCGAAGGAATCGCGGGCTGCTTGAAGTGGAACCGCTTCTGGGACTTCGGTAGCGGACAGGTCGGTGACATGGGCAGCCACCTGATAGACATGGCGTACTGGGCGCTTGACCTGCGATTTCCCACGAGTTGCGAGGCCAAGGGCACCCCCTTCCATCCCGACACCTGCCCGCAGTGGCTCACTGCTGAGTGGGACCACCCATCCAACGACTGGCGGCCGGCTGTCAAGGTCTACTGGTACGACGGTGGCAAAAGGCCCGGCATGCCATCGAAGATCTTCAGCCGCGACCGCGACGACATGTTCAGATGCGCTATCTTCACCGGCGACAAGGGCTTCCTGATTGTTGACTACGGCTACCGGGTCCTGATGCTCAAGGGCGACATGACGCACTTCAAGTCGCCTAAGCCCCATGAGCTGATTCCTCCTTCGCCCGGCCACCACAAGGAATGGATCATCGGCTGCAAGACGGGCAAACCAACTCTGTGCAACTTTGATTACTCCGGTGCGCTAATCGAACACAACCTGCTGTCCCTGGTCTCCTACCGCGTGGGCAAGAAGCTACGGTGGAACGCCCAAAACCTAAAGGCCACCAACTGTCCCGAAGCCGACCGGTACATCCGAAAGACCTATCGCAGAGGATGGGTGCTGAACGGTTAGCTCGTTGGAAGAGCGCTATGTCGATGAGTACTGTCAGGACATTAACAGCTGCCGCTTTTCACTCGACTACGCTGAAAATCCCTGCAGCAGAGATGGAGACCTGCTTTTCAAGGCCTTTGGCGGAGGTAAACCGGTACTGGTTCTGCCCTTTTAATGTTACATCGTTCTTGTCTGTGATTATTTCGATATCTTGCTCTCGGTTTCTTTCGTGAATTACGTTAGCCACCAAAAAGGCCTTTTCGAGTCCGTCGCCGGTCTTGTAATTTGCCACTTCATCAGGTTGCGCCAATCGCCTGCCATCGTAGATCGAGATATTTTTCATTTGTCCGAGCCACGCATATATTTCTTCGACCGACATTGCCTCTGTCATTTGAATCGAAACAGGATTACGCTCGGTTGCTGCTTTTATAAACGGGACCCAGTCGCAGCTTTCCATATCACGATATGAATAAAAAGCAAGGTCGGCAGTCGGGTTGTTTCGGCGCACTTGTTGCAGATAGTCGATTATCTGTTCTCTACTTTGCTCTACAGAGATTTCAATCGGACTGGTAGGCAAGAAATTTTTGTCCAAAGCAGGCAGCTTTGCTTCAGTATGAACAAAATCAGCTAACCTGTCTACAAACTTTTGCGCCTCAGAGATGATCGGCTCAATAAATTTTCTAAAGGCCGTTTTGCCCTCGAGACTTCTCAAGTCGGGCTTTTGCTTTTCTAAAAATTCATCAAGTTGGTCACAGCGAATTCTGCCGGGCAACTGATATGGGACAAAATCCTCATCGGAAACCTCAGCGAGCAATTTATCGAAAGTCTTGTCGGCTATTCTGTAATTACTGCTGTGTTCGTAATGAAACAGAAGTTCGGCCTTTAAGAACTGTGGTTGTCCGTGGCAGTCACGGCAGACCTGAAAGAATTTTTGGTAGTCGTGGTTGGATCGCAGAAAATTTGCAAAGACCTGCAGTGTTAACTCTGCTGACAGATATGAGCCGAGTCTCTTGGTAAGATGTTGGTAAGCTCTTCTGTGTATCGTTGCATCTTGATACAAACAATGTATATAACCGCTACGATGGGTCACAATTGTAACGTTTTCGTTGCGCAGCGCCCGCTGGGCCTTGTTGGAAATGGCGGTTCCGTTGAACCACATCGTTTTGGTAACGAGCCTCCTATTGTTGGTCAGGACCCCGTCCTGTATGTCGATAAAATTCTGTGAGTGGAGCGGCGTGAGTATCATATAGATATCTTCCAGCGGTATTCCACACACGATAAACGCCGCCGCCGCATACAAAGCCGATAATGAAACGCACTCCCCCGCCCATTTTGTGTAGCCCTGCCTGTGCCGAAAGGCATTCATAGCCTCGATTGTTTCTGTTTTCCAATATGGGATCATGTCACTATCATACTTATCCAGCCCAAAGTGCTTTCTGATATCGACATCAAAATAATATTTGTCACCCTCATAGCCAAATAGAGCATTGCTTTTAGCGACATCATCAGGCGAGACAAACTTCTCAAACCGTTTGAGTTCTTTAGCTTTGCCGGTCAGTCCCCAGGTTTCAAGATCGAGATTAAACTCAAACTCATCGATTATGAATTGCTTGAGCCGCATCAATTTTTTATAGCTGCTTTTGCTCTGCAGCTTCTTGAAAGACTCCAGCTCTCGCCACTGCCAGATAATCGGACTCATAATATCAGCCAGAACCAGACTATACATCAGCTCCGGAAACACAAAGATTTCCATATCCGAAAGCGTTATCGCAGAGGTGTATTTTTCCAATTGCTCTGAATTCATTTATTAGCCCTGATTATTATGTAGTTGAGTATTGCTCATTACTCAAGCGCAAGTCCAATGAGCTTGGCCATCCTGCGAAGAAAAATCTTCGCTTTTTAACCCATATCCTTACACCCTTTGGAATTTCCAACAGAACGTGCTTGCCCTGCACCAGAGCGGCGCGGGGCTTGGCCGGTTGTTTCCAAAACAGTCTGCCATAAATGGCCATCAGGGTCAACTTTTTTCCTCTTCAGGATAGTAAGCGATATGGGGATATGGACAAAGTATTGATTCCAGTAGCCTATTACCATATCTGTTCGGCCTGACATGCCGGCATGTACGGCATTTTGTCCAAGCATTACGCAAAACGCCGAATCGTTGGAATCGGCGGGTAAGCTGCGAATCATGTAACTGGGGTCTATATATTTCAGAGATAATGGCTTTTTCCTGGCTTGGAAATATTCCGTGATTCTTTTCTTCAGTAAAAGACCGATATCCTCACGCACAATATTACCGGAAACGTCCTTCTTTTGAGTACCTTTTTTCTCGGTCAAGCCTCGGCCTACACCTTCGGCTACTACGATAAGTGCGTGATGTTTTTCATCCAATCGTTTTTCCAGGGAATGTAAGAACCCATGTTCCCCCTCCAGAACAAAGGGCACCTCCGGGATAAAACAAAAATTCACATCGCTATTGGCTAAGGTGGCATAAGCAGCGATAAAACCTGAACCCCTGCCCATTAGTTTAACTAATCCCACACCATTCCAGGCACCTCTGGCTTCTTCATGTGCGCCGCAAATTGCTAAACGCGCCGCCTCAACAGCCGTTGAGAAGCCAAAAGACTGCTCTATGCCGGAGATGTCATTGTCAATTGTTTTCGGGATGCCAATTACCGAAATTCTTAACCCTCTTTTTTTTATCGCTTTGGTAAGCTCCAGTGCCCCTCGCAGTGTTCCGTCTCCACCGATGGTGAATAATATGCCAATCCCCATCTTTTCCAGATTATCAACCATATCATCAACGTCTTGGGCCCCACGGGAAGACGATAAAATATCCCCACCTTTAAGGTGGATATCATTTACCAATTCCGGCGTTAACAGCAGAGGTTTCTGTGGAGCCCTCGAGGATAGCCCTGCATATCCATATCGCAAGCCAAGAATTTTCTTGACGCCATACTGCCAGATCAGACTGAGGGTAATAGTCCGTATCACATCATTGAGACCGGGACACAATCCACCACAGGTAACTATGCCGCAGTTTAGTTTCTTGGAGTCAAAGAAAATCTTCCGGCGGGGCCCCGCCCTCTCGAACATCGGAAGCTCTTTGTCCGAATTTTCGTACCCTTTTAGATTTTCAGAATGTGAATATAAGACAATCTTCTCGTGATCATCAGTAAAATGACGCTTACCTTGTATCAAGGGAGAATCTATCGTCGGTGGGCCAAGTTTCTCGATGGTTAAATCAGGCAACTCATCCGGTCTCAAGCTATAAGCATCCATTTATCGTTTACTCCAGTGGATATTTCCTACTTTCCAGGTGCGCCGCTTACAATATCTATCCCAAACATGAGAGGTCCTGAACTTTGGAATTATGCTCTATCAGGTGCTATCCTGTCAAAGAGTTTTTGCAGTTCGATTTGGAATCGGTGCGGCTTGATTTTCCTGTGGGACGTTCGATGAAGGAACATTGCAAGTCTTGCGAAGATATTGCCGTGTAGGGGCAGGCCTATGTGCCTGCCCAGGGCAACCACATCGGGTTGCCCCTACATGGGTCTGTTTCGTCTAATCTTCCGACGAAAACGACCACCAAACTCCAGTAAGACGCTGAGCAAACCAAAAGACGCCCCGCCGAAGGCGGGCCAGAGCGAAGCTCTGGACTGGATCGTACCGGCCTTCGGCCGGTACTCACGGAAGCTCCCGCTCAAGCTTTTCCATAGTGGTTTCTAACTGTTCTCGGATGTTTTTCAGTTTTTCCTTCGGACGTTCTATTTCCTGTATTGTCTCAGGAAGCATCTCGTCAGGCTCATCTATTACATAGGGCGTTATAAATACGAGCATTTCGTTGTTGACTGCTTTAATCTCGTTGTGCCGGAATAAGGCGCCGACCCCAGGCAAATCGCCAAGTAGCGGGACCTTTCGTACGATAACCCTGTCTTCCTGGAAGAGGATGCCGCCGAGCATAATTGTCTGGCTGTCTCCAATTATCATATTGGTTTTTGTTTCCATTTCGGTCCTCACTGGTTGGCCATTTACTTCGTCCGCGGTGAGTTGTGAGATTATAATGTTTATAATCATGTCCACATTGTTTTCGGGAGTAATACTTGGCCGGACCGCGAGGGTCATACCTACTTTCTCAAAAGCGACATCTTGCGTGACGCCGACGTCGGCCTGGGTTGTCGTGGCCTGGAGGAATGCAACTTTTTGACCCTTGAAGAAGCTTGCTTCTTCGTTGTCTTCCGTCCACAGTGTCTGTTGATTGAGAATCTTTCCATTAGTTTCCTTGACCAGGAAATCGACCATCGCAGTAACGTCTGCTACCGCACCAAGTGTAAGCGAGCCGTGTTGTTCCAGATACGTAAGAGAGTTGAGAATGGTAGCTGTATTTTCATCCAAAGTGCCGAACGCCAATCCGGACGACGCAGTCGGCGCAAGTTGCACGCCAAGAGATGTCATACTACTGTGGTCGACTTCCACAATTATCGCCTTTATCATCACCTGTTTGCCGGGTATGTCGAGTGTTTCAATCAGCTTTTCTATCTCCGGCATAAACTCCGGAGGGGCAAGAACAAGAATGGCTTTGATGCGGGGCTCCGGAACGAAGCGTATCCTGCCTATAACGTTGCTGATCGGCATCTCTTCACCGATGCCGGTGCGAGCGCCGGACCCCGACCACCACGGCGTATATTGGCCTTGGCTGGCAGTGCTGTCCTCGGAGCTTATGTCCTCTGATTCTTCCATTGAGTACTCGCTCAGGCCTGTTTCACTACGAACAATCACGGCCGATGTTCCCGCCTCGCAGAACATGGCATTTAGACGTTCACTAAGGTCTTCCGGGTCTGCGTACTTGAGCGTTACGACCTTGGGCACTTCGCCCATCTCCTGCTTGTCAAGGTCTTCGATCAACTCCTCAATAACATCGTATGCCTCGGGAATCTTGCTTATTACGATAATCTTCTTTGTCCCCGGCACATCTTCAAAGGTCAATTGGCCATAGAGCGGCCCGACAATTTTTGCCTTTTCCTCAGCACCTGAGCCGAACAAAAGGTCGTAGAACGACAGGCCTCTACTGCTTTCTTCGCTGAAAAGCGTTGTCAGCAAATCAGCCATCTCAATCGGATCGGAATTACGCAATTCAATTATTCTCGGCTTTACTTTAGCCACATCGAGCGGAATGTCCCATTCGACTATCTGCTCAGCGATCTTGAGTATATTCTCAGACGATGCAATCACAGTTACCTGTTGCATCGTCGAAAATGATATTACTTTTACAGTGTCCTGAGATTCAACCGTGCTTGAGCGTCGGCTATAGCTGCTACGACTATAACCATAACTAGAAAAACTACCGGCTTCTTGTTCGTAAAGACCTTCGAGGTTTTCCTTAATCTCATCAGGGTCAGCGTATTTCAATTTGAAAACCCTCGTTTCAAACATACCCGCGGGAATATCCACTTCTGCAATAAGTTTCTTGACCATTTCGCGCATGTCTTCTCTGCCGAAGATCACAATCTGCCTTGCCTGGACCAATGGCTGAATAAGAACACTCGCCCGTAATTCGCTTCCCGGCATCTGCTGCAGCGCCTCGTTAAGACGGTCTGCCACTTCGCTGACATCAGCATATCCTATTGAAATTGTCTCGTATTCTTGTTCGATCGGCTCTTTCTGGTCGAGCTTCTCTATCCACTCGGCAATCCGCTTCATATCTTCAGCCGATGCCCTTGCAATAATCCACTTGCGCCTTGGCTCCGGGATAAGCACAATCGGGAACTGGCTCGTCCCAACCACAACGGAAGACGATGACCCGGATCTGGAACCGCCATAGCTGGATCTCGACGGAGACCAGGACATGCCGCCTCGACCGTAACTACTTCGACTGGAACTGCTTCGACTGGAACTGCTTCGACCGTAACTGCTTCGACTGCTACTGCTTCGGCCGAGACTGCTTCCACCGGTACCGTCGGCACTTAGAAGCATCCTCAACAACTGAACAATCTCAGAAGGGTCACCATTGTAAATATCAAAAATATCCGTCACGGTTTGCTCGGCTTCGGGAACATCAAACTGTGCGATAATCATCTCGATGCGCATCAGATTCTCAACCGTGTCAATCACCAACAGGTTGCCGGTGCTTTCCTCAGCGCTTATATAGCCGGACTCGCCAAGCAAAGGTCCAATGACCTCGCTCATCTGTGAAGGACTGTAGTTCTCTAACTTAAAGAACTTCTGAACTACCTGATTCTTATTTTTTATTCTCGCAAGTGGATAATCGACAAGTACTGTTGAAACCGACTTGTCAAGCTTCTCTATCCACTCGCCAATTATCTTTATATCCTCAGGCGATGCTTTTGCAATAATCCAATTGTGCTTCGGTTCCGGGATAAGTACGATCGGTGCCTGAGTCGTCCCAACCGTGATCGAAGTTGGTGCCCCACCCGTGGTTTTACTTTTCTTAGATGAAGTGCTGCTCGTAGGACTAGGTCTTGACGAAGAACCGGGCCCACGGCCTCCGCCGGGACCCCTGAAGCCGAAACCCCTTGACCTGCTTAAACTGCCCTCACTTAACAGTGTCTCCAATAACTCAACAATCTCATAAGGGTCACCATTATAAACTTCAAAAATCTCCGTCACGGTTTGATCGGCTTTGACCGCATCAAACTGTTCGATAATCCGACCAATACGCATCAGATTCGTGACCGTATCAATCACCAACAAACTGCTGGTGCTTTCGTCAGCACTCACATAGCCGTACTCACCGATCAACGGCACGATAATCTCGCTCATCTGTGAAGGACTGTAGTTCCTTAGCTTAAAGAACTTTTGAACCACCTGGTCTTTGTTTTCGAGCTTCGCCAGAGGATAATCAGCAACTATCGTGGGAACCACGCCGAATTTCTGCTCGGCAATAGGTTTGATATAAATCGTGTCATCGGTATGTTCGGTAACGTAGCCCTTCATACGCAGCGCACTGTAAATCTGCGAAAGAGCCTTACTTCTCGGCAACCTATCCGGCGCGTATATGGTCACTCTTTGTTTCATAGACTCATCGGCGGGAATAATCACCTTACCGGTCCAATCTGCAAGCTTCTCAATAATGGTTTTCATCTCCACATTTTTGAGGTTCACAAATTCCATCGGCTCATTCGGCTCAACAGGCTTCTCCGGCTCCCTAACGGCAGCTAATCTCCGGGGCTCTTTAACATCAGCTAATCTTCCGGGTTTATCAACATCAAAGGCCACCATAGGCTTATTTGCGTCACCTGGCTTTTGAACCTCACCAGGTTTACCGGGTTCGGTAGCTACTTCGGTTTCACCTGGCTTTTCTGCTTGTTCAGGCACCGGGGGGTAAAAACCAACCCTCCAGATAATGAGAACCGTTGCGAGACCAACTACTATCGATATTTTTAATTTTGACCGTTTCATTTTACTTACCTCATTTTAATCATTCTCTCGGCGTCTGGCACCTGGTCGCCGTCTGCCACCTTCTCCGTCACCTTGCGGCCGTCGACCACCAAATCTTTCGCGCATTTGAACTCTAAATTCTTCCCTTTCCTCCTCAGACATATTCTCCAATCTCTCTCTCATGTTCTCTCTTTCGGCTCTTTCTTCTTCAGAGAGATCGCCAAATCTATCACCGCCTTGTGGCCGTCGACCGCCAACTCTTTCACGCTTTTGGGCCTTATACCCTTGCCTTTCTTCCTCAGACATATTTTCAAATCGCTCCCTCATCCTTTCTCTTTCTTCTTCAGAAACATCACCGAACGGTCCTCTGCCTTCACCGCCAGGCATCGGCCCTCTCGCGGGCCGAAATTGAGCCATCTCGGCAGGTTCTCTTTCAGCCTCGATGCCGGGTTTCCCAACCTCAGTAACTGCCTTGGATTCGATGCCGGCGCTGCGGAACCTGACTTTCCTGATGCATAGACCAGTCCCCCAAGCCCCAAGAAGCACCGCAATACAGATTATTACAAATACTGTTGTTGTTCCTGACTGTTTCATTTTACTGACCTCACTTCAATCATTTTATTACCGTCTGCCACCCGGTCCTCGTCCGCCACCTTGTCCGCCGCCAAATCTATCACGCATTTGGGTTCTAAATCTGTCCCTTTCCGCCTCAGACATATTCTGGAATCTCTCTCTTCTTTCGGCCATGAATCTTTGCCTTTCTGCCTCAGACATATTCTGCAATCTTTCCCTCATCGCATCGAATCCCCCCCCGAATCCTGGCCCACCTCCCGGGCCGCCCCGCCCTCTGTCTCCACGGCCAAACATTGGCCTTACCTCGAGCTGAACCGAGACCATCTCGGGACCGGCCTTGGCTGCTTCTTTTTGACCTGGTCCTGTACGCTTCGGCCCACCGGGCGCCGAAGCAACCACCGCATCAATAGGGGCAAAGACTTTTTCATTCCCGTCCCACTCGATCTTGACCGAAGTAGGTCCGATTGCCACAATTTTCGCGTCTCCTACCGTGTCACCGACTTTGTACCATTTGTCTTTTATCAGCACCTCATCACCGAAGATACCCCATACCTCTTTAACAGGATGCTGCTTTGGTGGAGGCGGCGCAAACAAATTTTCCCTCTTTAACTCGTCAGCAATCGCTTTGGATTTAGCGAAATGCTTTTCCATATCTTTGGTATCCGTGTTATTTTGCTCAATAGCCATCTTAACCAAGCGCTCTGCCCTGGCCGAGGTCGCAAAGAAGCTCCCCACCTTAATCAAAATCAAAACTGCCAAAAATGCTGAAACCCCAAGCAGCACAACTGATACAACCTCTTTCTTTTCTTTCAGATAATTAAGATAATCAAGTTTCAAAATCTGCATTTCTCACCTCACAAATGTTGACACCGTCAGATCCAAGTCTACTTCCTGCGGCTTTTTCGGATCGCACTTTATACGCATTTCCTCGATGCCGACCAGATAAGGATTCTCTTTCAGGTTGGCAAGCAAATCGAGCACCTGCCCGAACCTGCATTTGGCGCTGCATTTCAAACGCAATAGCTTATACCCGGCCTTCGAAGATTTTCCGGTCGACACAACCTGCAGAGGCTTGCTACTTATTCCCGCCTTCTTTAGTTGTTCGTTAAGCTTATCTCTGAACAGAAACTTTTGCGTCTCTTCCTTCTCCGGCATCTCAAAGGCAGGCACAATTGACATCAAGCCTGCTTGCTTAGCCTTGCCCACATCGAGAAGTTCTAATTTGTCCTGCAGCTCAGCAAGCGATTTTCTCGCCTGTGTCCAGTGGTCAAGCCACTCTGATGCAAACACAAACACCAGGATAGCTGCTACACACACAGCACCAATCTTCAACATCCGTATATCTTTTTGGCTTAATTTTTCTATCATAGCTTCTCTAATTTTCTATTTGGTAAAATTCTTGTAATGAAAAGTTATAGTGAAGCGGAGCCCCCTACCTCTGGTGTCTCTGGTCGAGCTTCTGGTGTCTCTGGTCGAGGTCATCTTCACGCCTTTTATACTGGTTCTGTCCTGTAGACTTTTCTCAAATCTGTATAGCTGCTCATTGCCGGGTGCCTGGCCGTTTATGGTCACCAGCTGGCCCTTCTTAAAATACAAACTCTCCAGCTTTATCCCTC
>Ga0114923_10003047_pt1 | contig 11312 bp, 8 predicted proteins | sample SumtaG_FD_89578 | JGI IMG/M metagenome (GOLD analysis project Ga0114923, IMG submission 89578) | Deep subsurface microbial communities from Indian Ocean to uncover new lineages of life (NeLLi) - Sumatra_00157 metaG | ecosystem: Environmental > Aquatic > Marine > Oceanic > Sediment | place: near...
ACTATCATGCTAATTACATTATTTTTACTACAGAAGAGGATGGAATTTATTCATTTACAGTATTATGGGAAATAGACGTAGAAATAATCCAGCAGAAACAACTTCTTTGATAATTTTCTAATTAATAATTTAAACATTCTATATTCGCTGTTTTTCACTTTTTATTAAAATATTTCCTTATTTCAGACACGGGTTAGGCAAATGGTTACTTATAATTGTAAATAAGTCTTTTATAGAACAATAATTTAACTATAACTACAGAAACCAATTTACCTTAAAAAAACAATGCGTAATCACATAAAATCTGCATAAAAAAACTAATATATTTCCCTTTTAAAAACACCGGAACCTGCAGTTCCAAAATAAAGAACAGAATTATCATAGGAAATTACCAGACACCTTGTTACATTATTTCCATTTGTAGCAGGTATGTTATTTATTAAGCCCTGATTGTAATCCTCCCATGTTTCTCCTGCGTTTATGCTAATCATTATTCCCTGTTGTTCTGCCGCAAGAAATATTGTATCCGGATTATTTTTAAATACAATTATTTCATAAAACTCCTGTCCCAAATTTAAACCATCTGTTATTTCAAACCATGTTTCTCCGCCATTAATAGTTTTCATAACTGTTCCGTGAAAGTCTGGACTTCCTGTACCTTCATTCTCACCGTTTTTTGAACAGGCATACATAATATCCGGATTATCCGGATTAAAATCTATGGAAAATACCCATTGTTCCACAGGCCATCCATTATTCCACATTTCCCAGTGTTCACCGAAATCAAGAGAACGATTAATACCATTATAAGTTCCTGCATAAACTATATCCGGATTTTGCGGATGACATACCAGTCTAAATACTCCATCCATAGTCCAGCCAATATTACTTTCATGCCAGTTGTTACCGCCATTTGTACTTTTATATATTCCCTGGGGAAATGTACCTAATAACATTATTTCAGAATCTTCCGGATGAATTAAGATAGATGTATATTGATACATGGGCCTATCATCCCACATTGGCCATGTTGTACCAAAATTCCCGAATATATTCTGAGCATTCCATCTTCCATTTTCCCATTTGAATAGTCCATAACCTCTTGACCCTGCATACAAATCTCCATGAAAATTCAAATATAAAATTCTGATATCTGTAGTAATAAGATTGGCAGTAATATCTTCCCAGTTTTGGCCCCCATCTGTGGTTTTAAATACTCCGTCCTCCGAAGATACATAAACCAGATCCGGATTATTATGATCTATTACCAGGCCTGTAATTTTTTTACCACTCATAATCTGATTTATCCCGTTTACAGGATACCAGGTTGCAGAACCATTAAAGGAGCGGTATACTCCCACACCGTACAATCCAATATATAAGAATTCCGGCGAAGAATCACAAATGTCCATTGCATAGTATCCCTGTCTTAATGGATCCTCGACTGAAAAACTTGCCATTCCGAAATTTGCCTCATGCCAGGTATTTCCCTTATCAGTGGATTTAAAAACACCTCCGGGGTATGCACTTGCATATAACACACTATTATCCAGAGGATCTTTTAAAATCTGGGCAAAATAAATATTTGTTATTATTTTTTGATCGTCGTCCCATGTAACAGATAAATTTTCATTAATATTCCCGGTAAAAACACCGGCTCCATTTGTAAAAGCTATTATCCTGTTTCCTGTAATTCCTATACCGCCCAATGTCGAGTAAGGCGGAGAATTTACACTTTTCCATGATACTCCTTTATCTTCAGATACGTAGATACCGTTTTCACAGCCTATATAAATATGTTCTTTGTAAAAGCACAGGCTTTTTACAGGGCCGCTTTGTTCTCCGAGGACTTGTCTGTTAATGTTTTCCCAGGATAGTCCGCTGTTTGTGCTTTTATATACACCGTTAACGAGATCCGGATCCAGTCCGGCAGAATCAAATGTTCTGAATTTCACATCACAGCCTCCGATTAGATAAAGAGTATTGGAGTTTTCCGGATCTATAATTATATTATTAAATCCACTGGCTATTAATCCCAATTCCGGTAAAGAAACATCCTGCCAATTACTGCCGCCATCCGTTGTTTTATATACACCGCTTTCATGAAGAACCGTATACATAATATCCGGATTACCCGGATCTATTGTAGTATTTAATGCAAGCCTTGGAAGGCTGCCTGTTATATCATTAATATTGTTACCATCATACTTAATTACAGAACCATTCATTCCGAAATTACCCATCTTCATAGCAGTTACAATTACTTTATCCGGATCTTCCGGAATTATAGAAACACTCATAAGCCTGTAGTAATTCTCCGGCAATTCAAGATAAGTGTACCATTCATGTCCCCCATTATCACTTCTGTAAAGAACAGGTTTGGTTCTGTCTGCAATATAAATAATATCGGAATTGTTTTTATCCATAGCAATGTATGCTGCTGATTCAGCTCCCTCAAAATCAATTTTTTGCCATGTTCTACCCGAATCATCTGTTCTATATGTGCCGCCGCCCCAGACACCTGCAAAAGCATAAGAAGAATTAATGGTAAATGAATGGATGGTTGTAAAATTAAAATAAGGATTTGGATTATCCCAGGTTTGCCCTCTATTTTCACTCATATAAACAGATGCACCATTTCCTCCAACAGCAACAGAATAAAGCTCTTCAGGATTCAGAGGATTAAGTACAATAGACGTAATTGCTTCGGCACCTTCTACTTCTAAGGATGTGAACCATGATTCACCGCCGTCATATGAAATGCGTATTTTAGCATGGTCCTCAAAGGGTTTCCTGTTGTATCCGGAATATACTATATCAGGATCTTCCGGATCTGTTAAAAGAGTATAAGTATAATCAATTTCGGAATGTTTTAAAAACTCCCAGTTCCAGAAATTATCCTCCACATAATAACCTTTAAATATACCGAAACCTTTATTTAACGCATAGATCATGTGATCATTTTTTGATTGGCTTATTGCATATACAGAACAAAAGTTCAGGTTGCTGGATTCACGTGGATCTAAAATTACTTCCCAGCTATCACCTCTGTTTTCACTTTTTTGTAAATAAGGAACATCCGCAGTATACCATACAATGTCAGGATTATTAGGATCGATTGTAATCTCATCACCCCATGGATGTACAATACCGCCTTTATTTACAGCAGACCAGTTTGTTCCACCATCTAATGTACGGTATAATCCATCTCCGTTTGTTGATGCACCAAAAACAATATCCGAATCATCCGGACTTACAGCAAGCAGGTTAATAGTAGATGCTATAATACCATTATTTACTAATTTCCATGTTACACCACAGTTGGAAGATTTTGCAATTCCGCCGGATCTTAATGGAATAAAAAGCTCATCCGGATTCAGAGGATTAATTAAAATAAACCGCGGATCTACAGGACGAATTTCATCTTTCGGCAATGTAATGGTAACGAATGAATTACCATTATTTTCTGTATAAAAAAGATCATTTCCTCCAAAAAAATAAACTTTTCCATCCTGGTCGGCTCCTGCAATTCTAACCTGGGTGCTGTCAAATTGAACATCAATATATTTACGCTCAAATTTATTACCACTATCCTCACTTAAATATAAAAGAGGTTGAGTCATTGGTTCATTATATACAGGGCCCTCGCTAATCCATAGATGACCGGGATTATACGGGTCACTGTATAAACTTATAATGTACCTGTTTTCCGATGCTCCGTAATCAATTTCCTGCCACGTATTTCCATCATTGTCCGTATAAAATAGCCTGCTGTTTTCATCCGGTCTGGAGTTTACAGCAATAAAAAGCATATTATTAATAATTACAAGTGATTCCACCCAGTTAGGTGTTGGAACTTCGAGATCCCTACTTATAATTTCCCATGATTCACCACCATTGCTTGATTTGTAAATACAAAAGCTGTCATCATCATGATTTACAGCAGATAAGTAAATATTTTCAGGATTAACCGGATCTATAACAAAATTATTGCATTTTGCTTCATTTTTAAAATCCGTATTTTTTTCCTGCCATGTTCTGCCTCCATCTGTACTTTTGGAAAAATTATTATAGTCTGAATAAAGAATATTACCATTATGCGGATTTACCTCTATTAATTCATTCCTTTGTGTTTCTATAAATGGCAATAATTCCCAGGTTTCACCGCCATCTGTTGTTTTATATATACCAACAAAAGAACCGGCGGCATACAGGATTTTCTCGTTATCCGGATGCATAGCTATATCATTTATAAATCCGCCGGTAGGCCCGCTTGTTTGAACCCATTGGGAACGAAATAAATTATCATGGTTTAAATTAATATCACTTTGATGTTCACAGAAAAAAAGGGGAAATTGAATCAATATTATGATTATAAACTGTAAATACTTTTTTAACATAATTATTTCCTTATAATTTGTTTTTAATTTAAAGAATATGATAAATTTTAAAACAATCAATAGAAAAATATATAGAATTAAAATATCTGTAGAACATTATAATTCAAACAAGAATTATATTATTAATTTTCAGGATAAATCCGCACCTGACCATTAAAACGGCATGATAGATTTAAATAAAAAAGATAAAGCCCTCGCGGAAGTGACTGCACTCCATGTTATGAAAAAAAGCTGTTCTTGAAATCGCACCCTATTAAGTATATATTGCATATATGAGTTTTGTTCTATAGTATAATTGAATGCGTATAAAGCTGTTTGACTATTTTGCGATTATTACAAGTATAGCTATTATCACATTATTTTTAGTATTCAGCTTAGAAAACCAGTCACGTAAATTACAGGCGCACATAGTTTCAAGCAGTGCAGAGTGGTATTATCCTCTTGATGAAAACAGGACAATTAATATACGCGGGCCGCTAGGGACTACAATTATTGAGATAAAGGATAATGGTTCCAGAGTTATAGATTCACCCTGTCCTGATAAAATTTGTATTCTTCAGGGGATTATTCGAGAGTCAGGTCAATGGATAGCATGTCTTCCCAATCAGGTGCTTATTTCTATTAAAGGCAAAATAGAGGAAAAAATAGATGAAATCAGCTTCTAATAATTCTAAAAAAACTTTAAATTTAGTATCTTTCTTATCCGCTTTATGTTTATTTCTCTCTTTAATAGAGTATATTATCCCAAAGCCCATACCATTTATGCGCATGGGCTTTGCTAATTTTCCTATTCTCATAGGTTTATATCTATTAACACCACAAATGGTATTTTTACTTATCCTGATTAAAGTGCTCGGTCAGGCTTTAATCCAGGGAACCCTGCTCTCGTATGTTTTTCTTTTTTCCTTTTGCGGCTCCTTTGCAAGCGGCATAGCGATGGTGCTTTTAAGTATTGTTTTTAAAAAAAATATTTCTTTGCTCGGGCTTAGTGTTTTTGGAGCACTTGCCAGTAATGCAATGCAGATCCTGCTGGCAGTTTACTTTGTATTTGGTGATTCCGGATGGATTATAGCTTCTCCGATTTTAATAATTGGTTTTATAAGTTCAATTATCCTTGGCCTTTTTGCACAGACTTTTTTTGAAAAATCAATATGGATAAAAAAAGTTCTTAAAGCAGATTAACAAAAACTCTGATCTGATTATTTCGAACTTTTACAGTTTTTTTTGACACAGTTTTACAGGATTTTAAATTAGAAATAACCAATATCTTTTTTAAATATCAATAAATATCCTAAATTTAATTTACACCCCATTGTTTTTGTTAATCGACTATAATAAAACTATCATCTGTAATACTAAACCTGTTTTTTATTCCGGAGGTTAAATATACTTTTCTTTCTTTAGTAATAAAAACAGCATCTACTCCTTCCATATTTTCTATCATCAAAATGCCGTCTTCATATCCAAGTGCAAATATACCTGTAGATAAAGCATCCGCTTTTGTAGAACTATTTGTAATAATAGTTACACTAACCAGAGAATTATTTACGGGATAACCTGTGTCTGTATTTAGAATATGATGATAATGCACATTATCTTCTATAAAGTATCTTTCATATATTCCGGAGGTTACAATTGATTCATCTATTGCTTCTACTACGCCCATGACAGTTCCGCCCGGCATAAACGGATTCTGTATACCTATTTTCCACGGCCTTTTTTCCGGATTCTCACCAATAACTAAAACATTACCACCCATGTTTATTATTGCATGCCTCACTCCATAATCCAGTAAATAAGCCTTTACTTTATCTGCTGCAAATCCTTTCGCGATTCCGCCAAGGTCTATAATCATACTCTCGTTCTTTAAATATACAGTACTTTCATATGGGCTAACCTCAATATCATTATAATCAACAAGCTTCAGTTTTTCTGCTATTTCCGAATCTTTTGGTACCTTTGCATCTAAATTTCCAATATTCCATAATTTAACCAGCGGGCCTACTGTAATATCGAACCTCCCCTTAGATATTATGGAATAATGTATACTCTCTTCTATTAGAAATAAAATATCATGTGATACTGTTACCGGCATAATTCCGCTATTATTATTTACAATTGATATTTCACTATCTGCAATATTCACACTCATCCGTTTTTCGATGTCTACCACTATATTAAATGCTTCTCCAACTATCTCCTCTGAATCATAATCATCCGATGCTGTTTTAAAAACACTTATCCTGCAGATAGTTCCTAAAAGATACTCTTCTCCGTTATACGCTCTATCCGCGCAGCCTGATAAAAAGTATAGTATGATTATTAAAACTAAAGCTTTTATTATTAAAAACTTATTATCAATTCTCAAGTATTTTAATTTCAACACGCCTGTTTCTCTGTTTACCTTCCTCTGTTCTGTTATCTGCAATAGGCATATCCGGGCCCATACCCTGAATTATCATTTCATTGCTCTCCCTTGCACCGAATAATAAGAGAAAATCTGCTACTGCCCTTGCCCGGTCTTCGGACAACTGCTGTAATCCTCTCATTATGCCTGCAAAAGCTGTGTGCCCTGTAATCAACAGGTCTCTGCCAGGATAATTACCTAGTATTAAAGCTACCTGCTCCAATTTTTCTTTTTCGGATTCCATAAGTTCAAATGAATCCGGCATAAATTGAATATTTTCAAGAGTAATAATTATACCGTCATCATCTGTTGTTACAGTTACATCCTCCAGGCCCTTTTCATCTATCTCTTTCTGAATTTCATCTGCAACTGCATCTTTGTCAAGTTCTTCGGAAAGGATAACCTCACCGCTTGATGTCCCTTCAAATTGAACTATATTTCCATTAGAAAAAACATAGAGAAAATTAAATTCATCCATATATGAATAAGGCCTTCCCCTGTCCAGATCCCATAAATATTCCTGTTTTGAATTCCCGGCAATCTTAAAAAGTTCAATAACGCCCGGAGGAGGTATTTCATTAAAATTCTTTATGCTTATATATTCAATGTTTAATACACAGACATTAGTACCGTTTATATTCCTCTTTTCTGTGTACTCATAATACACATTTATTGGTATTTTTAATAATTCCTCATAGCCAAAAGCACTTAAATCATGCACTTCTTCTCCCATAGCAGCCCATGTATCACCTACTTCTAGCTCTTCTTCCGGAAAAACAGGAAGGTTTCTTACAATAGGATACAAATACTCCGGTTCTATATCATACACTCCATACTGATCCCTCCAAAAAACAGAACTGTATGCATCATCTGCCATCACATATATGTCTGAATTCCATGTTTTTTCAGAAACCTGAAAATCACCGGATAGTAAACCGGAGGTTCCATCTGTATCAATTATTTCTACAGATATTTTATTTAATATTTCAGCATAATTTAAAATCTCATCATTTATATAAATTACTTCATTAACTTCTGTTATTAATCTGTACTGATCTCCCATATTGTAATTAAAACGGAAAAGTTCAGAATAAGCTGAATTTATTAAGAACAAGAATAATAAAATAAAGAAAGCATTTCTTTTCACTTAATACTCCTTATTTTGCTTTTCGGTACCGGCAATTGTATAAATAAAGGCCTTATAACAAATAATAATATATTTTTAATTAATATCCTCTCTTCGTCGATATTTCTTGAAAATTTTAACAATTTATGTTATATTTAAGGCAAATATTTGTTCTTTGGAAATTATTAATGTTAAAGAGAAGGCAAGCTAACTTTAATGAGGAAGTGTTAAGCTTAATACAGGGTGCAGGATATAATAACCTGACAATGTTTCAAAAACAGGTTATGCCTTATATATTTAGGAATAAGAATGTTATTGTAACAACATTTGATTATCCAGGAAAGACTGCCGCATTTATCTTACCTTTAATTGTAAAACTGGAAAGGAAATTAAAGGGGATTAAGGCGATAGTCCTTACCTCGAAGGCTTTAGATTTAAAGAAAATATTTAGTGAATTCAAACTGTATACGAAACAAAGAAAGCTTAGTGCTGTAATACTTAATGAAGATGATGAAATTAAAGCTGAAATAAAATATCTTAACAAAAAGCCTGATGTGGTTATTTCCACACCAAAAAGATTGATAGATCATATCAGGCAGAAAAATCTTGAATTTCCGAATCTTAGCACAGTTGTTATTACAGACACTCAAGATACTATAGATTCTTTGTTTTATGATGATTTACAATTTATTTTCTCGAAATTTCCTCAAAAATTTCAAATAATACTCTATGCTCAGAATAATAATCTGAATATTAAAAATCCGGTTATTATTACAGATAAAGCATTTAATAAAAACAAGGATAGACATTATAATTTACGAGTAAATTTGGAGGAGAAACAATTTCTATTAAGAGATTTAATTATTTCAAAAAACTTTGAAAATTTTTTAATATTTTGTGATTCAGAAAAAGATGTAAAAGAAATACAAAAAAATATTTTGAAGCATAATATTAGAACAGTTAAACTTCCTTTAAAAAAAGGAAGTATTCCATTCGAAAAGGGTTTTATTACAAAGAGCAACCTGTTATACGAACATTTAAAACATATTCAGGTGTCAAATATTATTAATTACTCTATACCCCGGGATGGAAGAGAATATTTAAAAAGATGCAGATTAATGCAGGGAAAAATAAAACAGGTTTTTAATCTGGCATCTGAAAAAGAAATGATATTTCTAAATAAAATACAGGAGACATGTAAAGTGGATACAAAAAACGAAAAAAAACCAACAAATAAAGATGTAATAAAGGGATTAATCAAGAATATTATTAAAATCATTAAAGAAGATGAAGATCCGGAGGAATTAAATAAGTACAGAAAAATAGTAAAACAAAACGTTCCTATTTACCTGAGAGCATACTTTAGTGCATATCTATTTAAACAATCACTAGGTAAAGATAAACTAATAATAGAAGAAAGGAAAAACGGATTTACAACATTATTTATATCAATAGGTAAAAACAGGCGAGTTTTTCCAAAAGATCTTATTCAATTTTTTATATCAAACTTACAAATAAAGCAAACAGATATAGGAGAAATTAAAATATTGGATAATTATTCATTTTTGGATATTTCTGTTAATCACGCTTCTAAAGCAATATCAAAACTGTCAAATATAAATTTCCGCGGCAGGAATTTAAAGGTTAACCTTGCAAGAAAAAGAGGAAATTCTAAATAGTTTTGCAGACTATTACAGACATTAGTTATATCCGTAATATAATAGAGAGTAATTCCCGGTCTCTGCCCATTGAAATAGAAATAGGCTGCGGAAACGGCCATTTCATTACAGAATATAAACAAACTAATCGTAATATTTTGATTGGTATTGATATTAAAAATAAAAGATGTCTCAAAACATTAAAAAAAATTAAAAATAGAAACCTTGCAAACATATTTATTTTTCGCTGCAAAGCAGAGGAATTTATAAGCAATACTCCTCCTCTATCTATAGAGAAAATTCATATATATTTTCCGGATCCCTGGCCGAAGAACAGGCATAGAAAAAGAAGATTTTTTAGAATGCCTCAACTGGACAGTATGTGCGCATGCATTAAACCTAAGGGGTCCATATTGTTTGCAACTGATATGTTTGATTATTATCTGCAGGCAAAAGTTTTAATTGCCCTTCATAAAGATTTAATTATTAGTAATTCCATACCGCCAAAGGAGCTGTATAATTCTGTTTTCGGGAAAAAATTTGCAGAAGATAATAAAATGATTTATTTTGTCCAGGCGGAAAAAAAATAGTTTCTTTAAGGTTTCCGATTTTTGGGTGGGAACTCGATAACAGGTAGAAGAATCTGACACATAGGGCTATGTATACTGCGCCCTTTTGTCAACACATAAATTAATATATTTATAGTGGTAGTAGTAATTTCTTTCTTTTTTTGCTTCTTTTTTTCTTTCTTTGTGGAAAATGTTAATATGTGGAAAAGGAATGATGGTAGAAAAGGAATTGATTTCTGCATTAAGATACAGACCACCTCCTTTAAAGATTGCATAATTTCCAGATTTTTTTTTAACGACATAGTACTCATATACAGCTTGCAGGAGTTATGTGTCCCAAAAATAGATTATTGATAAAAAAATAGCTTGTAAGAATAAATAAATCCGGGTTAGTATAAGTCTTATAAAATTTATTTGAAATAAGTAGCGAATAATCTGCTTATTTGAAAAAAGAAGTTGGATTGAAACTCCAAGGACCATCGTCAGAGCAGTTTCGTTCAACTCGAAATGTATATTCCGCTGTCGCAAAATATACATTCCTAAGTGTTAGGTGACATTTTTATATAATATAATTTCGAGATATACAATATGGCTAATGAAGAAAAATTGGGGTTCACGTAAAATCAGAGAAATCTATTCTAATAATCATCCAGAAGAAAGCATACCGGCAAGAAGTACTTTTGACAGAATATTAAAAAAGACAGGTTTAGTAAAACCAAGAAAGAAAAAAAGAAACAGCAGTGGTGTAAGAATTGTAAATCGGATTTCAGCGTTACATCCAAATCATGTATGGACCGTAGATTTCAAAGGCTGGTGGTATACTCCGGATAAGGAAAAAGTAAATCCATTAACTGTAAGAGATGATTATTCTAAGTATATTTTATGTATAAAAGCTTTAGAAAAAGGTGATATTGCCAATGTACAAAAGGAATTTGACAATTTATTTAAGATATACGGTCTACCTGAAGTTATACGTTCGGATAATGGACCTCCCTTTGCAAATATGCAAAGCCTTTTAGGTTTAACAAAACTCTCAGTTTGTTGGTTATCTTTAGGTATAAACTTAGACAGAATAGAGCCTGGTTGCCCATACCAAAATGGAGCACATGAGAGGATGCATTTAGACATGAGTCGTGAATTAGAAGGCCAAAT
>Ga0114923_10003048_pt1 | contig 11312 bp, 28 predicted proteins | sample SumtaG_FD_89578 | JGI IMG/M metagenome (GOLD analysis project Ga0114923, IMG submission 89578) | Deep subsurface microbial communities from Indian Ocean to uncover new lineages of life (NeLLi) - Sumatra_00157 metaG | ecosystem: Environmental > Aquatic > Marine > Oceanic > Sediment | place: near...
AGGGCGACGAACTCGCTGCTGTCCATGGCGGTAGATTACGATTAGCGCAGAGCGGTGAATACGTTCATGCAATCGCACTCGAACCGGCGTGCGCTGGTGGAGATATCATCCGAGCAATGGTCGTGAACTATCAGAAGAACGATTAGCTCGCATCACTACCACGCTCGGGCGCGGGGTCGCACTGGCGACGATCGGACGCAGACGTCGGTTCAAAACTCCCGCGCCCGGCGCTACACGGAGGGCATCATGACCCGCAACCAATCCAACGGTATCCACTACGCGATCCTGGTATTCGTTGCGCTGATGCTGATCCTCGTGTTGACCAGCGAGTGTTCGGCACCGGACGTATCGACGATCCACGGAATACGACACACCAACATGCGCGGCCAATGGTACGCGCTGAGTCTGCCCCCGGGCGTCAGCGAAGATCGAACGATACTCGGCATGATGGCACCGGACGGCGTGGAGTGGATGACGGCGCGTGGGTACGTGCGCAAGCATTCGGCGTGTCAGGTGCGATGGTACATGGAGGCGACGATATGAGTGATACACCGAAGTGGAAGCGAGGCGATCCGCACCGAACGACACACACAGACGATGCGGACGTTCGATTCGTTTGCACAATACGGCGAGATGCCAGGATTCACAATGTGTACGGCGAATCGCAACGATACGTCATAATGAAGTCGGAGGATCTAGCATCCGACATGGATAAGGCCGACGCGCACCCGGCGCTGCTCGACGCGGCACAGGCGGTGTGTGATCATCATGACAAGATACTATCTAACGCGATGAACGCCCTGCGCGAGTTGATATCGAAGGAGACGACGCGATGACGGCGCTGACAACATTCAAGAAGGGCGATCTCGTAATGCCGATGCCCGACACGGGCGCTGGTGGCATCGTCGTACGCGTCGCGCGTGACCAGTCGTGGGTCGATGTGCATTGGTCGCAAGGTGACGAGGATTGGCGCAAGCGCATGAAGCCGGACAAGATCGAATGGATCGGGGAGGTGTGACGATGACACACGAAGAAGCGTGGACGATGTTCGACGGATGGACGTTCGAACTCAGTTGCAACAGGTCGGCCAATTCACCAGACGGAACGCTCATGATGCTGGAGGTAGGCGACGATGGTACATGTGAACCGTATGTGTTCAAATGCGACGAAGAACTTCAGGATGGCGGATGGCCCGGTGAGTTGGAGGGTGACCGCGCCGAGTCATTGAAAGAAGCGTGGGTTGTCCTGTGGGACGAATGCACCGACGGGGCACCGCAGCAGCCGACGGTCGGCGGGGAGGGGTGACGTGAGCGAAGCGACGGCGATACGTAGCGCGATCTGCGGAGTGGATGACCCCACAGAATATGCGGAGGCGATAGCAGAGCTCGACGCGCTGGAGCGGGAACGTGCTGACGCGCTTGGCGATTTCACTATGATACGCGGATCAATCAAGCATGAGGCAGCCAAGATCGAAGGATACAAAGACGCGATACGCTGGAATCTGAAGCAGATCGAAGAGGCTGTATCCAGGATCATTCAGAACGCCGGAGTTGAGTTGGACTAACTTTACATATGGCGCATTATGAGTTGTAGTCTCAAAATGATACGGAGGAACACATGGGTATGCTGATAGATATCAAGATCAACGACGAGACGCTGCATCATATACTTGTGCGAAACGTCGGCGAGTCTGACTTCGATTGCCACAAATATGAATGGCAGGTAAGGAATCACGTTGATCTCCACGGATTCGTAGAACATCGGCGCAAGAATGGTGCGCTTGCACTAGCTCGCGATGTGGTAGAAACGGTTCGTATGGCGATGGACGCCGCCGACGCGGTGGAAACGGAGGAGTGACGACATGGCTGATACGCAGTGGGAACATAGCGACTCGTATAGCGATCCACCATTAAACAGCGGGATGGTTTGGATAGATGATCCGCAAGGCGACATCCGGGCGTACGCTCTGAGCCATTCGGACGCCAGTGCGATAACGACACGTATCAACGAGCGCGACGCGTTGCGCCAGGATAGGCAGACGTTGTGCAAGGCGGTGCTCGACTACGGTGCAGCCAAGGAAGCAGTCGCGGAAGCCGAGAACAATCACGGCCCGATGGATGCGAAGATGACCGCACGGACGGACGCGTTCATGCACATGATGAAGACCGCAGCGGATCAGCAAGACGGAGGTGGATCGTGAGCGAGACTAGCGAAGTCAAGTGTGCCAAGTGCAATTGTGTGTCGCATTGTATGGATACACTTGAAACGATGGCAGGACGATTGTGCATGATATGTGTTGTTGATACAATCGCCACGCTGACCCATGAGCGGGACGACGCGCGGGCGGAAGTCGAGCGGCTGCGTGAACTCGGACAGGCGGTTGTCGATGCGTACCCATGCACGACGTGGGATCCGATATTGTCGCTTGGCAAATTCCTGAGAGGTGAAGCATGACTGAGACGATGGCATGCCGAGAAGCCTTGGTTGATTCGTTTTACGAGAACGCGCACCTGATGAATAGGTTGTTCGACGTAGAGCTTGCTCGCCATGAACGCGATGCGTTGGCGATAGAAGTGAAGCGCCTGACCCAGGAGCGGGACGACGCGGTGGCGGCGTTGGCGGAGGCCGACGTAGTGTGTTCATGTGCTGATGCACTGTTAGATCAATGCGCGGGGCATGCAGTTTCTACGTACCCAACTAAGGCGGCGATCAAGGCATACAAGAATATCCGTGACGGAGGTGGATCGTGAGCGAGACGACGGCGAAGGAGCGCGGCGAGGTCCGCACAGTTCTGCACCAAGCGGAGCATTATCTGAGAACCGGCGAGTATATCGGATATTGCGGTACGCGGGATGCTGATCACAGAATGGCGGTGGCGGCTCAGAAGACTCATGATTACATGGTAGCCCAGATCGCCACGCTGACCGAAGAGTTGCGCGTGTCGGGGATGAACCTGGATGAGTGTCGCGGCATGCTCGACGAGCTGACCCAGGAGCGGGACGAAGCGCGGACGGAAGTCCTTTCATACATGGAGACCGAAGGCAACGCAGAAGCGTTGATGCAAATGCTCGCTGCTGTTTTCAAGGTGAAGTTACCAATAACTACAGGGCCACATCCAGGATGCTCTCAATGCGGAGGATCAGGCAGCTTCGCTGTGCCGAATGGTGGGTATGATGGATGGGGCACGCCGGAAGCGATACAGGAGCAGTGCCAATGCACTGTTATGCTGTTCGATGCCGATGGTAGCGAAGTCGAGGCACCAAAGGTCTAGATAAACATAATACACCTTATCTGCTGTAACTTACGGAGGCGACATGACGATCCGAACGAATTATATCCTCGAAGTGCTGGAAGCGTGCATAGTCGAGCATGACACGAACTCTCAGAGATGTATCATCTGCAAGAAGGTGTGGGTCTTCGAAAGAGACATCACCGAGGTTCATGTTCCACAGCATTGGGGAAAGTGCCCAGTCCCGGCTGCGCATGAGCAAGCCGCCGCCATGGTCGACGCATCCACGCCGTACGATGTCGAGTGGGCACGGGGCGTGCTGCCGCGCACTGGTAATCCCAGATGGTGGAAAACGGATCATACTTGGTACAAGCATGGACGTAAGATGGCTTCCGTAACAACATCTGGACTTGCGGTGCCTCATGATCCGTCATTGACACTTTCACAACGTAACGCTATCGAGACCATCGAACATGCCATGCTGACCGACGAAGCGCTACGGGCGGAATACATTGCATGAGATACCTCAGTCTATTCTCCGGCGTTGGCGGTGGCGATCTTGCGGCGCAACACCTGCTCGGTTGGGATTGTGTCGGATACGTCGAATGGGACGCGTTTTGTTGTGACCGGTTACACCGCCGGATACAAGATGGAGCTTTACATGACGCCCCAATTTGGTGTGTTGACATACGAGAGTTCAACGAACGAACAGCAGAGCAGTATCGAGACGTGGTTGACGTCGTTGCGGGAGGCCCGCCATGTCAGCCGTTCAGCGCAGCAGGAAAGCAGCTTGGTGCCGACGACGCTCGCAACATGTGGCCTGCTGCCATCGACACCATACGCCGAATACAACCAACATGGGCATTCCTGGAAAACGTACCAAGAATCGTTACGCTTGGGTATCTCGACGTCATCACAGCCGATTTGCACCGAGTCGGGTATGATGCTCGGTGGGAGCCTCTATCGGCTGTCTCCGTGGGCGCATCACAGAAGCGAAAACGAGAGTGGATTGTGGCCCACTCCCAAACTGCGGAGCGGTGGCGGGATGGCAGTCCGGACCACCCCCGGTGGTGGAATGAGAAAACTGGAGGATATGTGCGTAGCGGTTGGCCGCCGGGATTTAGAAGTGTCGGCGACATTCCGAGAAGCACTGATGGGGTTACCGGACGGGTGGACCGATGCAACGCCGCTGGCAACGCACAGTCTCCCGTCGTGGCTGCGGTCGCATGGGATTGGCTGCACCGAGACCTCGTAACCACGTTAACATAATGCCGTTTATCGGTCGTAGGACCGGAGGAGAGAATTATATGAGATGGTTCAAAAGGAGACCAAAACCGCCGTGGATTCATTTTGCATGGCTTATGGAGACCACTGTCACATTCGTGAACGGAAGCGTTGTCAAAATGTATATCTTGCACACTGGTAAGAATCGTGGCAACGAATTCGAATACAGCCATGGAATGGGTAAGGGTCAGATACATCTTTCCGGGGCTACAGGCAACGATATCTCGGTCTTTGCAGAGAATGCCCTAACTCAAGAGACGGATATAATATTCGATACAGACGACGTGTGGCTCGCATCACTAGTAAATGACGACACACCACAGCCGGACTGACGCGGCGCGTGCCGTAGCGGTCGTTACACACTGGAGGATGGCATGCCCGTTTTACCTACACACGCTGATCAGAACGATATCGAGGACTGGTCAGGCATAGCTGATGGTGCACGAAAGATGTCAGAACCATTCAAAGAGCGAGTCTACCGGTTTGGTCGCATGATCGTGCGCAATTTGCTTTTCAATTACGAGAAGGGTGGATGGTCCCCGGACGAGACGCCATTTCTAACCGCCAAGATGATTGAGGAAGTCGGAGAGCTGCTCCAAGCCGTAGGGCAGAAGTATCCTGGTTCTGTCGACCCTCGTGTAATATCGCATCTACGTGCAGCAGTTAATGCGCAGATGTCAAAACTACACGACGATCAGCGTCCACACATTGGGCTATTCACCGAACCGTTCGGCGATGTTAAATCAGAAGCAGGCGATGTGAGCGCTATGGCGATGATGTTCTTTGACAACGAGCGTGGCGGATTTACGTACGAACCGAACGGGCCGTATCCGGACGACGACACCGCCGACGCCCTGCGCGAGTTGCTACCGAAGGACGCGCCATGAAACACTGCGGCAACATGGACGACCACACCGACTCGGTGCGCATGCTCATCGATGGGCGCGTACGAAGTATCGACCCGTGCATCGCTCCTATCGTTGCGGCGTTGAATGCTGATGGCGCTGACCCTACAATTGCTACAACTGCTTCGTGTTGCGGGCATGACGACACGAAGCTGTACGGTAGCATCAGGCTCAAAGATGGACGTTGGCTGATAGTCGTACCGGATCATGCCACGTCACAACGGCTGTGGCGTGTGGAAGCGACGACGGGGCGACCCGAGGGAGGGTGACGTGATTCGAGACTTGGAAGGCACGTTCGTTCGCTACGCCGGACGCGAAAAGGTGCATCGGGTGATTGCGGATATTGATACGAACGGTTCTGTTGAAGAGCGGTTCCTGGTGATGTCCAGATGCGGCAGAGAGTTCTTTAGCGGACAGGGCGACGTCCTCACGTTCGGCGCGATCAAAGCCGATGAATGCGAGAAGTGCACCGAATCATTCGCCCTGATAGACAAGTGAGCAACTCTTAACAGATCATATGTAAACCTAGGAGGAAGTAATGAGAGCATACCACGGCACATCCCCATCTAACGCGGCTTTGATACGGATATATGGGTTCCGTAAAGGAACTTGGTTCGCATTGAAACGCGAGGATGCTCTCGCCTATGGAGGACCGTACGTATTCGAAGTTGAACTAGACGAATCCAAATGGGATCAAGATGAAAACGATCCGACAAAAAAGGCGTGGCAGGTCCATGCAAATACAGATATTCCACCATCTGTGATTATTCATGGATGCCACTACAAATGGGCTAGATCACAACTCAACCACCGATAACCGCCATTATTAAAACAGACTTATGGAGGTGCGAACATGGCGAAGAATTTACGTATCGAAAGGTGTGGGGTTATCATGATGGACATACTCACACAAGACCTAACATTCGTTGGAGATTGCCCGGATCTGTCGGGCATATACGATGACGATCCGAGTGGCGATAGATGCGTCCGTTGCACTTCCAACCTACGCGTTAGCGACGAATCGGACCCGCTCGTTACGGTGCGTCCTTCGGAGTTCGAAAAAGCAGACATGAACACGCGGTGGGATGTCCCGATCCCGGACGACTGCCCGCTCGACGCCGCGTCCACGCCGCACGATGCGAAGTGGGCAGAGGGCGTGCTGCCGAGCGGGGAGTGGGAGTTCCGCAGTCGGTATCCGCAAATCTTCGCCCACAGATCGGGCATGGGGTACATCGGTATCTCTCATTGTGGCAACGGCCTCGTCCTAGATTGGGGGAGGCCAGACTGGGATAGCAACATGACACGCGATCAGCGTGACGCAGCGGAGATCCTGTTCGCCGCGATGCAGGGCGACTCGCCGGAAGTGGTAGCACTACGAGCGGAATACACGCGCTGACCGATTCGTGATGTCACGGACGGCGCACACGGAGGACGCGAACATGAACGACCGACCGATCGGATTCACTGGCCAAATGATGCGTGCCATACTCGACGACAAGAAGACGCAGACGCGACGCGTTGTGAAGATGCGAGCACGTTCAGTGCAAACAGGTAAGATGATTGACGTACCGGTCTACTCCGTAACGAAACGAATGAATGAGATCACGGAGCAGTTCCCTACGCAGTATTTCAGCAATGACGGGTGTCTCCATTTCTGCCAAGGACAGGCCGGTGATTTCCCGATGTGGAATAATGCGTTGAGTTGTCCATACGGCGTGCCCGGTGACCGACTGTGGATGAAAGAGCCATGGGTCACAGAGCGTCGATATGATCATCTCCCACCGTCGAAATTGCCCAAGGCAGCTAAAATATGGTACCTAAACGACGAGGGCGATATCCCCGAATGGCGCGGACGCTACCGGCACTCGCGATTCATCCCGAAACGATTCGCGCGCATCAACCTGGAAGTCACCAGCGTACGTGTTGAGCGCGTGCAGGATATCGAAGAAGGCGGTGCGATTGTTGAGGGGATAAACTATTGGTCCAAATCGACCACGTTCAACGAGAACTACCAAATCGTGTATGAGAACTACGAGAATCCGAAAGAGCCCTTCGTAGGCGACGCAATTAGTAGCTTTCGGACACTGTGGGACCTTATCAACAACCTGCGCGGATACGGATGGGACACCAACCCATGGGTATGGGTTGTGGGCTTCGTGAGAGTCAACGAACGATAATGCAAGTTACGTAAAGTAAAGGAGTTACGACCATGAGCCATCTCAGCGTTTTGGTAATCGGAGGCGAGCCGGAGAAGCAGCGTGACCCGTACTGGGAACTTGATCTGCCCGACAGCGAGAAGCGATCAGACCCGCGATCAGAATTCGTTCTGGAGACAGATTTCGCGGGTCTGTCGGAATGTTTAATGGACGCAACGGAGCGAATTATTTTGAACAATAGCAGCAATTGCGAACGGTGGCTACGCCATCTTGCGAACGGCGATGTCGAGCAGCTTATGACAGACTGGAACGGCACAGAGGTGGGTGTTGGCGGATACGGCTATTGGGCAAACCCGAACGCCAAATGGGATTGGTATTCCCTCGGTGGTCGGTGGACTGGATTCTTTCGACTAAAGGACGGCCCTGACGGTACAGTTGCCGAAGGTGTAACGGGCAGGCCTGGACTCATGGCAGAGGATGCCAAACCGAGGCATGCAGATCAGGCCATCAAGATGAACATCGACTGGGGTGCCACAAAGATCGACGGCAACGTGTTCGCAATCCTGAAGGCCGGAGTATGGTATGAGAAGGGTTCTATGGGATGGTGGGGATGCGTAGCCGACGAGAAGGAGCAAGGGGAGCACGACAGCACTGTCAATGAAATGCTCGTAAGCGTCGGTGACGATGAGCTTATCAGCCTGCACGACTGTCACATCTGAGGACAGGTTGACATACCACGGATTATCTGTTGCAACACTCGGAAACGCCTGCGGCACACACCACGGGATTGACGCATGGCACAGTACAAACAAGACCAGCTATTCGAGACCGTATCCTTTGCGAATGGGAAGGATCACCTAGCACTACCAGGCGCTCGCTTGACGAACTGCGGCAAGTTGATACCAGGAGACGCGATTCGCTATGGTCCGACACGAGCTATCGGTCCGCATTTTGACCCGTGGTCGAAGGTTGACATGTGTCAACGCTGCGCCGGTTCCATCATACCGAGACCGAAAGGACACGGCATCACTCGCGCCACTATAAATCGCATCATCAACGAAACATGACGACGAGCGGTCGGGCGAGGAGCGTACCGATCGAGGACCGACCTCGCGGTACGCTTGTTCAGGGGAACGCCCCGCCCGACTGCGACGCACGGGGGAACGCGAACATGGCATACGTGAGATGGGGCAGCAATAGCAACTGGTACATCTACTAGTCTTCATCCGGTGATGATACCATCAACTCTCAAACGCTAGAGATGGACCACGGTGACGCCGGGTTTCACAGCACTACCTATGGCGATGTTGAACGAGCGATGGAAAAAGGCGGCGGCGCGATCGACACGATACCAGAGGCATGCGCCGCCCAGATAAACGAAGCAGACCGTATACAGCTCCAGGAATGCGTAGACCAATGGATGAAAGACGTGCGAACCGAGTTCCCGCACAGAGGTAGGCCGCGCGTAATTCGGAAGCACCGGAAGCCCACCGAACGATAATGCAAGTTTAGCGTCAACGGAACACTTGGAGGAATGCGAGCATGAAACCTCAGTCGATTGAACGGTTCGCCAGAACCTGCAAGCGACTCGACAAAGCCGCGGAGCGCGATTGCGGCATGGCTTATCTCGACTCGGACGATCAAGGATGGCGTTTCGACGCACCTCGTAACATGGTATGGAAGGCAACGAACGCAACCACGATGCTCGTTTCGTTTGACGCGACGGACATCGAAATCGACACAGCAATCGGCCAGCTGCAGGAAGGCGTCATCGACGAGGTTTCAGAATAACCGATCAGGAGGGATTGACTATGGCAAAGATTTATGTGGCATCATCATGGCGCAATGAGCAGCAGCCGGAAGTCGTGCAGGTACTCCGCGCAGCTGGTCACGAGGTGTACGATTTCCGAGGACATGAAGCGAAGGGCGGATTCCACTGGTCGCAGATCGACCCGAACTGGCAACACTGGTCTCCGGTCGAATTCGTCTGCGGGTTGACTCACCCGCTCGCGGTCGCTGGTTTCGACTGTGATATGGCTGCACTCGATTGGTGTGATATCTGCGTCGTCGTTATGCCATGCGGGCGCGGTGCGCATCTCGAAGGTGGGTATGCGATCGGCTCCGGTAAGCCCTCGGCGATCCTCTTGGCAGACGGTGAACCGGAATTGATGTACCGGATGTTCGAACTGGCCTCGCCGGACCTAAACGTGATCGTAAGGTGGGCAACCCGACGCATCCGAAAACCGCACGACAAAGTGTGGCTCGGACCGGGCGCAGGTATGACCGGCGAAGCCGCACGTCTGCAGGTCGAGATACTGCCGGAAGAATTCGATGGTCGTGATCCTCTCCCGTGCATGCTTGATTGTGGGAGGCCGGGTTGTCGCGAGTGGTCCACGGTGTGGACTGTGCCGGATCCAGAAGCCAACGGAAAACGGCACGTATTGTGCCACATCAGCGAGTGCGAGATGTTCGACGAACCGCAGGGGGAGAAGGAGCACGGCAGATGAAAACCGCATACAAGTACATCCGATTCGAGAAGTGCGAGACATCCAACATCGAGTGGTGGTGTTATAACAAGCGTAGCGGTCACATAATCGCGGTCGTGGAGTGGGAGAAACGATGGAAGGAGTACGTGTTCGTTTTCGGGCAGGACACGCAATGGAGCCGAGGGTGCATGCAGGACGCCGACGCTTTCATTGCGCAGCTGGAACCACCGGAGGGATCGTGATATGCGCGAGACCGCCACAGCGAAGGCGCGAAGGATTGACGAGGCAACGGGCCTGCCGAAGAGGCTCGTCGCAACGAGTTGGTTTGTGTTGACTGGTCTGCGCAGCGAAGATACCGGCGGGTACGTGCAGTCGCACAGGATCGATCACGACGAATGTTACACGAACGCGCGCGGGTCGCTCATGGTGGTCGGGCTGTGCGGATCCGAGCGCACGTACGGCGGGAGCAGACGCGATACGAAACCCAACGGTCACCCCTGCGAACGATGCAACCACCTGCACCGCATCAAACACCAACGCAACATTCGCGTCACCGGCGCCGAGGGGGTAGCATGAACAAGTTTGTATACGTGGCAGGTCCATACACTGCGGGCGATCCGCTGGAGAATACCAAACGGGCGATCGCGGTTTCGAACACGCTTCTAGAGGCAGGGTACGTTCCGTTCTGCCCACACCTCTCTCACTATTGGCATCTCCTGCACCCGCAGGAATACGACGTCTGGATCGATTACGATATGGAGTGGCTGCTGAAATGCGATTGCGTCCTGCGCCTCGACGGAGAATCCGCCGGCGCGGACGGTGAGGTCAACGAGGCAGAGATACAAGATATGCAGGTATACTACGGCGACGCCGGATTGACGCAACTTTTACAGGAGGCCGTGTCCGCCATGCTCGATCGGTGGGACGCCGCCAGAAAGAAGGAATCATGACACGCCTACGCAAACGCCTGCGCAGTTCCTACGCTTGGAACTGGTTTCTGTATCGCGCCTGCACAGTGGCGGGATCCTACATCGTGAACCGGATCGTGATCGCCAAGCATGGGCAGCGCAGGTATCTCGAAGCTGTCGACCAGATGAAAGCCGACCTGGACAAATGCCAGAAGTGGCCTCAGGCTATCGATATGCAGAAGCGATTTGAGTGGAAGGCCGACCCCGGTGGGATCGATTGGACGCCGCTGCCTGCCGTGTTGTGGTTGCGGGAATTCCGCGACGACTGTGACGGTGCTGCAGTC
>Ga0114923_10003049_pt1 | contig 11310 bp, 8 predicted proteins | sample SumtaG_FD_89578 | JGI IMG/M metagenome (GOLD analysis project Ga0114923, IMG submission 89578) | Deep subsurface microbial communities from Indian Ocean to uncover new lineages of life (NeLLi) - Sumatra_00157 metaG | ecosystem: Environmental > Aquatic > Marine > Oceanic > Sediment | place: near...
CTTAAATGATGCTGACTTGGATTTTTTGAGAGGTAAGATGCAACTTTCTCGAAAACCAAGGTACAAGATACTTGGATCTGACATTGCGGGGCGGATTGAAGCAGTTGGTGCAAGCGTAATGCAGTTTCAGCCAGGTGACGAGATTTTCGTGGACTCATCTAAGTATGGTTTTGGTGCTTTTGCAGAGTACGTATGTATTCCTGAAAATGCATTATCGTTGAAACCGGCAAAGTTGACATTCGAGGAAGTTGCAACCTTACCTCAAGCGGCAATCCTCGCTCTACAAGGTCTTCGCGATAAAAGACAGATTCAGCCAGGAGAGAATATTTTGATTAATGGTGCGGGTGGTGGAGTGGGTACTTTTGCTGTGCAGATTGCCAAATTATTCGGAGCTGAAGTGACTGGTGTTGATAGTACGGAGAAATTGGATATGGTGCGCTCGATTGGCGCAGACCATGTCATTGATTACACTCAAGAAGATTTCACCAAAAGTGGGCAGCAGTATGACTTAATTCTCGATGTTGTTGTATCTCATTCGATTTCCGATTACAAGCGTGTTTTGCACCCTAAGGGAATTCTTGCCATGATCGGAGGTTCCATGGCTCGAGTTTTCAAAGCAGCGTTATTATCACCATTAATTTCAAGGAAAAAAAAAATGAGTATTGTGGTGTGGAGACCAAACAAAAAAGAAGATATGGTTTTTTTGACAGAACTTCTTGAAGCCGGTAAAGTAGTACCTGTAATAGATAGACGTTACCCATTAAGCGAAATGGTTGAAGCTTTCCAGTATCTTGAAGAAGGAAAGCATCAAGGAAAAATAGTAATAACTGTGGAATCCTAAAAAGAAATAAAAGTAAAAATAAAATATTGGTAAGTTTAATCGTTGTGAGCTGAAAGGAGGAATGTTTCCAGATGAACTTGATCTAAATGACTCTTTTTTATTTCACTCCCATCCCATTTTTTTTACCATTTGTTTCCAAACTTCATCTTTAGTGTAATCAAACGACGCCATCCTCTCTGGTTTAACTGTAATTTTCACCCATTTCGCGTGCTCATTAAGAATTGCCCACCACTTTTCAGCTTCTTCTCTTGACATGTATTTCTCAGTCAAGCTAATAGCTTCTGAATCCCACGCTCTGAAATCTATTTCAGCTTTACCATAGACTATAACACCCCTAATAGCTGGACTTTCTACATAAATAATTAAAGTGACATTGCTATTTTTTGCAATATTTCTAGCTTTTTGACTCTTTTCTGGAGTTGTAATAAGAAATTGTCCACTTTCGTACTTGAACCAAACGGGAACTCCATGTATAGTACCATTTTCATTTTTGCTACATATTATTGCTGTCGGAGCTTCTTTTAAAAATTCATCTCTTTCCTTATCATTTAGATGAGGAGCTTGTGTATATGACATTTTTACCTTCTCTAAAATATGCTAATAATTTGTTTAATTGATACTTGGAATTATAGTAAAATGAATTGTTCGATAATTTTTAAATTTTTCACATAGAATATTTTAAAAGAAGAGATAAAAGTAAAAATAAAATAATAGTAAGTTTAATCGTTATGAGCTGAAATTATTAAATCTGCGAACAATTTCATGTCATTAAGTAAAACATTTAGCTTGTCCAAGGATTCTCGTTCTAATTCACCTGACTTCATAACAAACACGGAGATAATGTACTTAAAGATATGGAGCTCGATTCCTTTTCCGTCCTCGCTTGTACCTGTGAAACGGCATGAATCAGACATAAAGATATTTTCCCTTACGGTATTACATGCGTCAATGAAATCCCTTAAGTCCCCTCTTAAAGTTAAACCACTACTAACGCCTTGAACGTTATGGACTAACACATTACCAGAAACATCAGAAATTATTATTTTTGCTTTTATTTCCTCGAGTTGACTCTCAGCTTTTTCCACAGATTTCTTCAAGTCTTTATAGGATGAAATCAAAATATCGCGGAATATTTTAGCCAATTCATCTTGCTGATAAATACTAGTTAATTTTAATTCGAAATCGTAATCTTTAAACATTTCAGAAAAGAGGTCCTTAGCGGTTTTTACATTCGTATCAAGAAGTTCTTTCTGATACGACTCTGTATCATACTTATGTAAGAACAATAAGACTTTAGGCTTCTCGTTATTTTTCCGATGGATGTCCAACAAGCCTTCAAAATATTCTTTCGCTTGATCAAAAGTATCCGGATCATGCAAATCAACAATACAAATTAGAACATCTGTGCCCTTAAAAATGTCTGGTCGGTCCATATATTCTTTACGATATTGTTCTTGGCCACCAAAATCGAATATTCCAACTTGAAGACCTAGAAAGGGATGTCTTCTGGTTTCGTATAAAATTGTTGGACTTAATTTCTTGGTATCTTCAGGTTTCGTCTCAGCAAACGCTACGGAGTAAAGAGATGTTTTTCCACAGCCTCCCAAACCCACTAAACTTATCTTCAAGATTAATCACCTTTAGCAATTATAACTTTAATCATTTTATAATTAATTTTTGCAATGAATTAAGTTTTAAAAAAGTATAGGATTTGAGGATTTGAGGATTTGATAATTTGTTTAATAGTATAAACCCGCAATAATCTAATAAAAATGAACAAAGATTATGCAATAGTAAAATAAGGACCTTTCTCTTGTTCCCAGAGTGGTTCACGGACTTCTTTAAACTAGCGAAGTTCAAATATTGAAATTCACTTAAAATAATTTTACAATGAAAGCATAGATACAATTATAAAGCCACATTACATATTAGAGTTAAAAATTAGGTTTTTGTTATGAACGATATTTGGGATTGTAAAGCTGATGAAATGGAAAAAGGCGATAACCTTAGAATTATCAATTCAATAACGAAAAATACTTATGAAGATAGCGATGGTTTTACACACTACGTATTTAGTAAAAAGATGTTTGAAAACTCAAGATATTCAATTCCTTCAAACGATTTTAAAATATTTCAAAAATTTATAGAGGGTGGGTCAAGGGAATATCCGTCAGACGGAAATATTCCTACAGATATAGTAGCTGCAGAAACAAGGATCATTTTAAATGAAATTGTAAGATTATCAAATGATCCTAATGCTCCGTATCATAAGGATGCGGTCGAATCAATGAAAAAAGGAAAATTTGCATTGGTAAGAGGAACGGTGAAATTGTATTTGGGAAAATATACATCTAGAGATTGGAGAAGAAAAAGATTTACGGATGATATTGATCTTTGGATTTACGAGATTGATTTACTCGAACATATCTTAAAAACAAACGGATGGGCAAAAAATAAAATTTCGAAAGAATGGGAGAAAATAGTATCCTGGAAAGATCCATTTTCACATGCAACCAAAGAACACGTACTTATTGCTTCAAATGATGTAAATCAGGGGCTTGATTTTGGAGCAGGAACATGTCTTGATGGCTCAGAATTAAAAGATATTTTTAAGAAGAAGCTGAATAGAGGTCATAATGTTGATCTCAGTGATATAATAAACGTAGCAATGGTGTTCAGTAAATCAGAAGGATTCTCTATTGACGAATGGTATGAAAGTTTCAAATCATTTGAAGAATGCGCGAATACTAGGAGTACCAGAATCATCTCTAATATGATCAGTCTTGTAAGACATTCTTACGCTATCGCTGATTATCTCGAAAGACTGGGGAATATATTAATCACACTTCACGATTTGATTTTTGATAAGATATTTTATCCAGATGCTAAAATCGAGAAAATTACTAGAGTATCGGTTCACTGGCAAAAATATCTAAAAATCCATGGACACGACAAAACCAGAGAATTGATTCACTCGGACATCATAGAACAAGGTAATAAGAAAATCTATTATTCCAAAAACCTTAGACATTTTGGTGAAAGTATTTTATTACTTTTAAATAATAAACTTATGTATTGTAAAGTAGTGTTTGAAATATTTTGCGAAGAAGCTATCTTGATTGCTCCTAAAAATTCGGCATAGGAACCCATAGGGAATAGTAGTAACGTTTTTGGTTGATTTTAAATAATTTATATTTAGAAACTCATTTTTCTTCTTTTGGGGCTAATTTGAATGTTCTTGAGAATATTTTTCCAAATTTTTCCGTTGACGCTTCTACTAGCACATTAGGGTAGATTAATTTCTCGTTCATAGTTTCCAGCGGATACCCAATTTCTATCGTTTCATAAGGAAATAATTCTCTGATTGTGGTTAACCATGGTTTTTTTTCAAAAAGTTCTTCAACGATGACAATTCTAATCTTTAAATCTTCTAGGAGGTATCCAACAGAATTAGTTAATGAAACCTTTAAGACTGCTTCTTCTTCGTTAATACTTTTTGATACGCTCAAGAATTTTCTGGATCCTAATGGCTTTACTATCGCTTGTTCTTCTTCCTGTTTTGTTTCTATTTTTGGCCTTTCTTGCTCCATTGGTTCTTTAACGATGAAAACTTTGCGTTTTTGAATGTTATACTTAGATACTTTTTTAAGTTTAGCTAAAAATAAAACAGCGTTTAGATTGATAGTATTGTAAGGTTCAATCTTAATATACCCTTTTTTTGCGGCGTCTTCTATAATCTCAGCTCCTATACCCGTTCTCGCAAAAGCCGTGTTCTTCTTAGGACCACTACCAACAGAGCCAATGGAAATGTCTGCATTTTCAGCCGTCAGATCTGTACAGAAATTACAGCTCGAAGATTTAAATTTGTCGAGTTCTTTAATTGTATAGGATTTTACCGGTTCGCCATCGTGGTCATAATATAAGTGGAATTTTCCCTTATTTATGTCCATCTTTACTACTTTTGATAGATCTATCCCATCTTGTTTGAAAAACGGGTAAAGAGCTTCCGGAGAAAATGAATCCATACAGAACAATCCAATTTTAAGAATGTGAGCTCGCATAAAATACTTTAACATTCCCGCTGGGGAACTCGTCATCTTATCAACAGCATCGATATTGCACGGTGTTCCAACAAAAGCGATTGAACGGTAACCTTCTCTTATTGCATCCATTAACGCTTCAACGGTTTGAGAGTGAGAGTAAATCGAGCCAGCAGCTTTAATCGCATCATCTTTATTAGTTATTATTTGAGCAACGGGGTGCCAAGGATTATTAGGATCTTTCATTGAAACAATAGCAGCGTCAATTAGATGTTCATCGAATAAGTAACTTAACAAAGAAGTTACAGTTCCTCCGTCTTGGGCCCCAATAACTTCTGGAATATTAGTGTTCGATACATATCCCGTTTTAAATTCGCCCATTAGTTGAATAGGATCGGTAATGGTTCTTGGGCATTGATTGTAGCATATCCCACATCCTGTGCATTTACCTATTAATTTAGGTTGCCCTGCTAGATGATCCCATTCGAGAACTGGACAAACGGCGGCACAGGTGCCACATTCGGTACAAATTCCTGATCGAATTATTTCTTTCATTAACATTCCATAGGAATCCTTTTTCCCTTCAAGTTTTTTTTGAATGTAGTCGAAAGAATAATCGTATTGGGAGGATTCGTGTGCGTTTTCACTTGGATTTTCCGTCATTATGAGTATCTCATTAAGAACTTAATATTAGCTTAATTCAATAATTTGATAACTATGTTACGGTTGTGGATTACATATATTAAAATTTACTAAAAAATGAGAATAGAGTCTTTTTACACATTTAATCGACTATATCGAGACCGAGTCTTTCTTCGATCTTATCTTCGATTTTTTTAATTGCATTAGAAGCATGGATTCTGACTATTCTTGGAAAATCGTTGACTCTTGCGAGTAGGGCACTCAAGGCTGGCTCATCGCCATAATTCTCTAAAAATTTGATTAAGCTGACCCTAACTTTGGCGTTTTCTGCTTCGCTTTTCTTTAATAATTCGATTAAAACGGCGATATGCTTGGTTAATGTTCTTTTAAATTCGATGTTATTTTCTTTTATTCGATACCAGTTTCTCTGAAAAATGTTATATATTGCGTCTATCGCTACTTTTTTAATCAACCAGTAGGAATTAGGATTTTCTAAGATTTCAATTAAATGTGTGATAGGATTAATGCTTCCAATTTTACCCAGAGCTATAATTGCGTTTTTCTTAACATCCAAATTCCTAGTCTTTAGTAATGTTATTATTGGATCAGCAAATTCTTCATTTCCGATTTCTCCTAATAAGAATGCTATACTTTCCTTGAGAGTTTCACTATTTGATTCTAAATTAGAGAATAGATAATCGTAGTTAGCTCCTTTATTGTTTAGATAAATTTTTTTAACGGCGTCCATTATGTAAAACTTCATGTCAATATCAGTGTACTCAAAGCTTATATCCTCAACATTTAAAACATCAAGTAATTCGGGCACAGCAGAAAGATCACCAATTTCTCCTAAAGCTTCAATTGTGGCCATACTAACTTCGCTATAGATATTATCCAAACCTGAAATTAACGATTCTACGGCATCTTTTAACCTTAGCTTTCCGACTATGGTGATAGCATTTTTCCTAACTATGAAATCGTCGCTTAAAAGTAGTTTAATTACATCTTTGTTAATTTCGGGACTTAAAAGCTTCAATATCAAAGTAGCAGAATCTACTAATTCTAGATCTTCGGTTTTTAATCTTCGAGTAATTTGTTCTAATAAAATAGCTTTTTTACGAAGTAAACTTGATACTACTTCTGGATATTTCACCTTTACATTATCCACATTCTGGAATGAATTGATTATGCTTGATAATTCATAACCAATTATTTTAATTATTTCTGATTTATGTTTGTTTGAGATGCTTTCGCTCTCTAGGTTATCCAACAAAACCACGACAATAACTTTAGGTTCGAGTTCTACTAGTTGGCTCTTAACATAATCCCTAATGGAAATATAATCTGAATCTAATTCGTTTATTAAAATTGTAATCTGAGGTTCTTTTAATTTAGTTTCTACTATTGCCTTTAAAACAGCCAATCTTAGATCAGCACCCACTGATTTCTGTTCTAAAGTCCATTTTAAAGGTTTTAGTGCTTTTTCGTATTTCAGTTTTCCTAAAGCCTTTGCCGCCTCACATTTTATATCAATATTGAGTTCAGAAATTAGGATGTTTTCTAATGTTATAAAGCATTCATTATTCAATTTAGGAATAAATTTTACTATACCACCTAGATATTTTATAGCATTTTTTCTATTACCGCTATCCTTATCTGATTCTATAATATCAGTTAGCATCTCAACGGAATTTTCTAACCCATACTTTTCTCGGTTATCAAATATTTCCTCTGGTAAAGGTTTTGAAGCTGGCACAATTAGTTAGAAATTCCTTTGAATTGCTTTCTACTTTAAATTTGCTTATTTTAATTATTAGGTCATACATTAATAAAAATATTTTCCATTTAATTTATGCTCTAATTCAAGAGCGTAAACTTTAAACTCACAATTCGTCTTCAGCTGATATATCTTCTAGAGAGAGGTTTTTCTTACTCAAATTTATTCTAAGGATTTTACTCATTTTCATTACCTTTTTTAAATTATTTTTGATCAAATATTATTATATAATTTATTTGCATTATTATTAGAAAGTTCCGAAAAAGGATTCCATTACTATATTATTAGGTTGGTTTTAAAAGTCGATTAATAGTAATTTTATGACTAGGATCGAAGAATTTTTTATTCTTAATTTTAACATTTAATAGATAATTAGCATTTTATTTTATCGTTAAATAGAAAACAATTTAATATATCTCATAAAATCTTAAGTAATTAACAAATAAAATAAAACCAAATGAAAAAAAGTAAATTTCCCGACAACAAGTCGGGAAAGAATGTCGAAAAGTGATAAAAATCAAAATAATATTAACTTTTAAAAAAAATACAGAACTAAAAAAAAAGAGGTGGAGTAAGGAAGAAAATGTCGAAAACCAATCAAGGATTGAATCAAAGAATCGGTTACTATGCTTGCCAATGAGGAATTAATATCAAAAGAAAAGTAGATTGTGATAAATTGGTAGACTTTGCTAAAGATTTAGATGACGTCGTTGTATCCAAAACTCATGCATTTCTTTGAACTGAAAGTGGACAACAAGAAATCATAGATGATATTAATGAAAAAAACTTAGATTGCATCGTTGCTTCTGCTTGAACTCCTCGAACTCACGAACCAATCTATAGAGGTTCTATCGCAAAAACAGATTTAAATCCCTATCATTTTCAAATGGTCAATGTGAGAGAGCATTGTTCATGGTGTACAGAAGACAAAGAAGAAGCATTGAAAAAAGCCAAAACTTTAGTTAACAGCGGAATAAACCGGGCAAAAACATTATCAGCGGTCCCAGTGAAAACAGTTCCTGTTGAAAAAGCCACATTAGTTGTGGGTGCGGGGATAGCTGGAATGAACGCTGCGTTAGATCTAGCAAATGGAGGAATTAAAGTTTTCCTTGTCGAAAAAAACACAACTATTGGTGGAAGAATGAGTCAGTTAGATAGAACATTCCCTACAGATGACTGTTCGATATGAAGCGGTGGTCCAGTTATGCTGGAAGTCAATCGTAATGAAAATATAGAGATTCTTAGCTATAGCGAAGTAAAAAAAGTTGAAGGTTATGTTGGAAATTATAATGTGACCGTGGAAAAGAAACCAAGATACATTAACAATGAATGTAATGGATGTGGGGCTTGCACTGAAGTGTGTCCTATTTTCACATCCAACTACTTTGACGAACACTTAGGACCACGAAGAGCGATAGATATAGCTTTCGGACAAGCAGTTCCTTTCCTATATGACATTAATAGAGATGTGTGCGTAGAATGTTTTAGCTGTGTTGAAGCTTGTGAGTTAGATGCTATTGATTTTAGTCAAGTCCCTGAAGAAGTCACATTCAAAGTAGGAACAATTATCGTAGCAACGGGGTGGGATATCTACGAACCTTATGGAGAATATGGATACGGAAAATTTGAAAATGTCATTTCTCAATCCCAACTTGAAAGAATTCTCTCTCCAAATGGACCTTTAGAAGGACATGTTCACAGGATATCTGATGCTAAAGAACCTGAAGAGATTGTTTTTATTCAATGCGTAGGAAGTCGGGACACAGAAAGACCTTATTGTAGCGGCGTTTGTTGTATGTTAGCTCTGAAAAATGGAAAACTGCTGAAAGAAGAATTCCCTAACGCTAACATTACCATCTGTTATATTGACATGAGAACTAACGAAAAAGGCTTCGAAGAATATTATCAACGAGCTAAACAATCAGACATAAGAATGATTCGGGGAAAAGTTGGTGAATTCTCTGAAGACCCGGAGACTAAGAATGTAAACATTCGAGTGTATTCGTCATTAACCGACGAAATCATCAAAATTAGCGCTGATCTAGTAGTCTTATCTACTGCTGCATTGCCTTCAAAGGGTACCGAGCAAATTTCTAAGATACTAAACTTAGATACTGATCGAAATGGCTTCTTAACGGAGTCCCACTTTGGATTAATGCCCCAGGAAACTAAGACAAAAGGAGTTTTCATTGCAGGTTTTGCCCAAGGTCCGAAAGATATCGCTTATTCGGTTTCTCAAGCTAGGGCTGCTGCGAGTAAGGTTGCTGAATTAACCGCTCCAGGAGAAGTAGACATTGAATTAATAATCGCAGAAGTATATAAGGATATTTGCATTATATGTGGAAGATGCGAAAAAGCATGCCCCAAAAACGCAATGACGGTTTCCGATGAAAACGGAGCAGTTGTTGATGAAATAAATTGTGACGGCTGCGGAATTTGCGCTACCTGTTGCCCAACTAACGCGATAGATATTAGATACTTTAGAGATCATCAACTATTTACTGAAATTGACGGAATGTTAGAAGGAGGTTAAATCGAATGGAGAACGATTATACAATTCTAGTATTTGCTTGTCTGAAATGAGGGTATTCTGCTGCGGATTTAGCCGGTGTTTCGCGAATGAAATACACATCATCAGTCAAAATCATAAAAGTAAAGTGTACGGGAAGAGTTGACGTAAAACATATCTTATATGGGATAAAAGCTGGAGCTGACGGTGTTATGGTTGTTGGATGAAGACCAAATGAATGCGAATTCAAACAAGGCAATTTCACGGCTCAAAGACACGTTGATTTAGCCAATAGGATATTAGATTCTAGGGGTTATGGAAACCAAAGAGTTAACATGTACTGGTTAAGCGGAGCAGAAGCGGACAAATTAGTTAAGAGCGTCGAAGATGCTTACGAAAAGATAAAACGTTCTGGACCCAATCCGATAAGACTTATGGATGTAAAAAAAGCAAAGCAAAAAGTAACCACTCCTTTAGAATGACTCCTATAAACAAATTATAGTTATAGGATGACTTACCTTGCGAAGGAAAAGGAGTTGAAATATATTTTTAATAATTTGTAAAATAATGTAAATAAAAGGGTAGAAGATTATAAAATGGTTCAAATTATAAACAGTAATTCCTTTAAAGGAATTTCGCCGGAAAATTTAATGGAAGCTACATATCAAGCCTCTGGAAATTTTCAAATTAGAGCATTTTTTGAAGCTAAAGATGAAATTTTAAAAGCTGGTAAATTTACAGAAGTTGAATTTAACGAAATCCTCGACGCAATGATTGACGCTGAAACAGAACGGAAATTAGTTTTAGAAAAGCTTGTAGGTAAAAAACCTTTATTTTTAGAAGAAATTGTTAAGGAAATTAACAATTTTCCTGCGGAAAATGTTATCAGAGATGTCATTTATCTAAAGGAGCAAGGGTTTGTTCAGGAGCACATTGAGATAAAAACTAAAACAATCGTTAAAAAGATTAAAGGGGAAGAGAAGGAAGTTGAATTAAAAGAATATTTTTATAGATACCAATTGAAGGAATTACCAACTGAACAATATTTTGAGCCTGTTTCTATAGTTTTCCAAGCTGGCGTATGTTGTCAATGTGGATGGTGCGCTTCGATATGTCCTGTAAACGCCATTGCAGTGACGGCAGACACTCTTGAAATTGACGGAGATATTTGCATGAAATGTGGGTTGTGTTTCTCGGTTTGTCCTCGTTCTTTTTCAATAGATCAAGCTAACGAAAGCATTAAAAAGTTAGACAAATCTTTAAAATGGTCTGACAAAACTGGAGCTTACATTAACGCTTACACTGCATCCACGACTAAAGACAACATTAAGAAAGTTCGTCAAGATGGTGGCATTGTTACTTCCATATTGGAATATCTTTTAGATAATAATCTTGTTGATGCTATTGTAGCTGTGAAGCATTCAGAAGAATTATGGAAACCAGAACCTGTAATAGTAGATGATGTGAAAGATTTATATAAAACGGGTGGAACTAAATATGC
>Ga0114923_10003052_pt1 | contig 11305 bp, 10 predicted proteins | sample SumtaG_FD_89578 | JGI IMG/M metagenome (GOLD analysis project Ga0114923, IMG submission 89578) | Deep subsurface microbial communities from Indian Ocean to uncover new lineages of life (NeLLi) - Sumatra_00157 metaG | ecosystem: Environmental > Aquatic > Marine > Oceanic > Sediment | place: near...
GGCCGGAGGTGCGCGCCTGGCTGCCCAACGTCACTTTGGAGACCCATCCGATCCACGGCAGGAGCAGCGACCTTGCGTGCCCGAGCCGTCCATCGTGATCCTGCACCTGACGGGCGGCGGGGAGCGCCGGATCGAGGTGATGCATCCGCGTGGCACCCCGGCGCGGCCCCTGAAAGAGGCCGAGATGTCGGGCAGGTTCCGGTCCTGCGCGGTGGGAGTGTTGGGAGCGGAGGCCGCCGAAGGTGCTGAAGCAGCGGTCGCGGATCTCGAAAGCCTTGCGGATATCCGTGACCTGCTGCGCCACTTTCAGGCGGCGCCAAATTGACCAAATCTCTTGCCGCGTCTCACGGAATTCCTTGAAGGCGGCCGGTGGGCCGGAGACAATTGAGCGCTATCGCGGGCGCCCTGACGCGTCCACGCCCATTCGTGACTATCTAGAGATCCATGAGCCCTGATCCCATCGTCATCGTCGGTGCCGCGCGCACGCCCCTGGGTGGCTTTCAGGGCGGACTGAGTCCGCTTACCGCGCCCGAACTCGGGGCGGCGGCGATCGGCGCGGCCAAGGCCCGGGCCGGCATCGCCGGCGAGGAGGTGGACGAGGTTTTCATGGGCTGTGTGCTGTCGGCAGGCCTCGGCCAGGCGCCGGCCCGCCAGGCGGCCCTCGGCGCCGGCATCCCCGAGGGCGTCGGTTGCACCACGGTCAACAAGATGTGCGGCTCGGGCATGAAGGCGGCCATGCTGGCCCATGACCTGCTCGCCGCGGGGAGCGCCCGAATCATGGTTGCGGGCGGCATGGAATCCATGTCGAACGCGCCTTATCTCTTACCCAAGGCGCGGTCCGGCTACCGCATGGGCCACGGCCAGGTCGTGGACCACATGTTCCTCGACGGACTCGAAGACGCCTACGACAAGGGCCGGCTGATGGGCACCTACGCGGAGGATACGGCCCGGCGCTATCAGTTCACCCGGGAGGCCCAGGACGCCTTCGCCGTCGAATCCCTGACCCGCGCCAAGCGGGCGTCGGAGGCGGGGCGCTTCAAGGGCGAGATCGCCACGGTCAGTGTACGATCGCGCGCCGGCGAGGTCCGCGTCGAGGCCGATGAGCAGCCTTTCAAGGCGAATCTGGCCAACATCGCGAAGCTAAAACCGGCGTTCCGCGAGGACGGCACGGTGACCGCCGCCAACTCCAGCTCGATCTCCGACGGCGCGGCGGCCCTCGTCCTGATGCGCCGCTCCGAGGCCGAGCGCTGCGGGCACCGGCCGCGCGCCGTGATCTGCGGCCACGCCTCGCACGCCCAGGCGCCGGCCTGGTTCACCACCGCCCCGATCGACGCCATCAAGACGCTGCTCGACAAGCTCGACTGGCAGCGCGATCAGGTGGACCTGTTCGAGATCAACGAGGCCTTCGCTGTGGTGGCCATGGCGGCCATGCGCGACCTCGACCTGCCGCACGACAAGGTGAACCCTCACGGCGGCGCTTGCGCGCTGGGCCATCCCATCGGCGCCTCCGGCGCGCGGATTCTGGTCACGCTCCTGGCGGCCCTGGAGACCCACGATCTGAAACGCGGCGTTGCGGCGATCTGCATCGGCGGCGGCGAGGCCACCGCGATGGCGATCGAACGCGTGACTTGAACCCGTCATGGCGCTCGAGATGAAATCCGACTGCGAACGCTGCAGTGCCGTGCTGAGCCTCGGCGGCACGGCCTTCATCTGCAGTTTCGAATGCACCTTCTGCGCCGATTGCGCTTGCGCTCTGGAGCAGGCGTGTCCCAATTGCGGCGGCGAGTTGGTACGCCGGCCTCGACGCAAACAGAATTAAACTAACTTAGAAGAGTAACGATAGAGGTATCTGAAATTGAACACGATTCTCATCACGGGCGCCAACCGAGGTCTCGGTCTGGAGTTCGTCCGCAGCTATGTCGCCGAGGGCGCGCGCGTGCATGCCTGCTGCCGCCACCCCGAGAAGGCCAAGGCGCTCTCGGAGGTCGCCGGCGACGTCGTGGTTCACAAGCTCGACGTGACCGACGGCCTTCGCGTGGCCGGCCTTGCCCGCGCGTTGGCGGACGAGCCAATCGACATCCTGATCAACAATTCCGGCGTGTTTCATCGTGGCGCCGGCGACTTCGGCAAGATCGACTTCGACTCTTGGGTGGAGGAGCTGAAAGTCAACACCGTCGCGCCCGCCCGCATGGTCGAGCGCTTTGTCGAGCAAGTGGCTGCCAGCGAGCGCAAGCTGATCGTCAACATCTCCAGCGGCATGGGCTCGATTGCCCTTACCGCGAGCGGTGACTCCGTCATCTATCGCTCCTCCAAGGCGGGCCTCAACATGGTGGTAAGATGCCTCGCCCATACGCTGGCCGAGCGCGGCATCACCATGGTCGCGATCTCGCCCGGCTGGGTCACGACCGACATGGGCGGTGCCAAGGCCGATCTCACGCCCGCGGACAGCATCGCCAAGATGCGCGCGGTCATCGACCGCTTGACGCTGGCCGACACTGGCCGCTTTTTCAATCACGAAGGCGAAGAACGCCCGTGGTGAAGGTGGAATGACATCGACCATGACTTCGGCCATCGACTTCTATTTCGATTTCTCCAGCCCCTACGGCTATCTCGCGGCCCAGGCGATCGACGATATCGGCGCGCGCCACGGCATCGACGTCGCCTGGCGGCCGTTCCTGCTTGGGGCGGTGTTCAAGATCACCGGCGCCCAGCCCCTGCCGCATACGCCGATGAAGGATGTCTACGCGGCGGTCGACATGCCCCGCGCGGCCCGCCTTCTGGGCGTGCCGTTCGTCGCGCCCGAGCCTTTTCCGTTCCAGTCCGTGGCGGCGTGCCGCGCCTATTACTGGCTGGCGGAGGAAGACCCGGCCCGCTCGCGAGATTTCGCCAGGGCTGTGTTCAACGGCGCCTTCGGCGAGGGCCGCGACATGAGCGCGGCCGAGGCCGTGATCGAGGAAGCGGTCAAGCTGGGCGTCGAGCGAGAGGCGCTCGGCGCGGCTCTGCAAGATCCGGCAGTCAAGGACCGCTTGCGCCAGGAAGTCGACGCCGCCATCGCCCGCGGCGTCTTCGGCTCGCCCTTCTTCTTTCTCGACAACGAGCCCTTCTGGGGCCATGACCGGCTCGACCAGGTGGACCGCTGGCTCGAGACCGGTGGCTGGTAAGAGCGGCCCGGAGAACACGAGGTCAGACTACGTTCGCCTCTTGCCCTTCCTCCGCCAAGATCGCCCGGTAGCGGTCGATGTCCATGTTGCCGCCGGAGAGGATCACGCCGACCTTCTTGCCGGCCATGCGTTCGCGTTCCTGGAGGAGCGCGGCGGTGGCAGCGGCCCCGGCGCCTTCGGCCATGTTGTGAGTGTCCTGATAGAGCGCGCGCATGGCGGCCTTCAGCTCCTCTTCGCTCACCGTGACGACGCGCGCCGCACCGGCGTTGATCGCCGCCACGGCCTCGGCCACGGGCACCCGGCAGGCCATGCCGTCGGCCAGGGTGTCGGCGCTGTCGGTCGAGACCGGCCGGCCTTGGGCGAAGGAGAGGGCATAGCAGGAGGCCTGGGTGGAGCAGACGCCGATCACCTCGGTCTTGCGGGCGAGCGCGTCGCGGGCGGCGATCATGCCGCAGATGCCGGAGCCCAGGCCGATCGGCACATAGACCGCGTCGAGATCCTCGACCGCCTCGAGCAGCTCCAGGCTGTAGCTCGCCACCCCCTTGACCAGCAGGGGATGGAAGGATTCGACGAAGGTGAGCCCTTCGCCGGCGGCGCGCTCGCGGGCGTATTCCAGCGCCGCCTGAAAATCGTGGCCCTCGACCACCAGCTCGGCGCCCCAAGCCTCCATGGCCGCGTTCTTCTCCACGCTGTTGCCGTGGGGGATGGCGAGCACGCAAGCGAGGCCCGCGCGCCGGGCAGCGTAGGCGATGGACTGGCCGTGGTTGCCGCGGGTCGCCGCGATGACGCCAGTGACTTCCGGCCGGTCGCGCCTCAGGGCGTCCATGTAGACCAGGCCGCCGCGCAGCTTGAAGGCGCCGATGGGTGTGTGGTTCTCGTGCTTCACCCAGACTTCGCAGCCGGCCCGGGCCGAGAGCAGCGGCCAGGCGTATTGTGGCGTCGGCGGGATGTGCCGGTAGACCGCCTCGGCGCCCGTGCGCAGCTCGGCGAGCCCCAAACCGGTTTCCATGCCCATATTCTCGGCCTCCCGGCAGGACGATAGGGCGCCGGGCGCCGCCGCGGCAAGGCGCCGGAGCAAAAGGGCGGCGGAATTTTCTTGCGGCGGCCGGGTCCTATGGCAAAGCTAGACCCGGCGGCAGGAGGCGATTCGCACGAGCGATCATCGGGGGAATCACGGGCCGCGGTCATGACGGTTCTCGAAAGCGCGATCAACACCAAGACCAAGGCCTTCCGCGACAACGCGAAGGCGCTTTCCCGGCTGGTCGACGACCTGCAGGCCAAGGTGGCCGAGGTCAAGGAGGGCGGCGGCACGGCGGCGCGGGAAAAGCACCTGGCCCGCGGTAAGCTGCTGCCGCGCGAGCGGGTCAGGAGCCTGCTCGACCCCGGCGCGCCCTTCCTGGAGCTGAGCCAAATGGCGGCCTACGGCATGTACGATACCGACGTGCCGGCCGCCGGGCTGATCGCCGGCATCGGGCGCGTCGCGGGCAGCGAATGCCTGGTGATCGCCAACGACGCGACGGTGAAGGGCGGCACCTACTATCCGGTGACCGTGAAAAAGCACCTGCGCGCCCAGGAGATCGCCCGGCAGAACAATCTGCCCTGCATCTACCTGGTGGATTCCGGCGGCGCCAACTTGCCCAACCAGGACGAGGTGTTTCCCGACCGGGACCATTTCGGCCGCATCTTCTACAACCAGGCCAACATGTCGGCCGAGGGCATCGCCCAGATCGCCGTGGTCATGGGCTCCTGCACCGCCGGCGGCGCCTATGTGCCGGCCATGTCGGACGAAAGCATCATCGTGCGCGGCCAGGGCACCATCTTCCTCGGCGGGCCGCCGTTGGTGAAGGCGGCGACCGGCGAGGAGGTGAGCGCCGAGGAGCTGGGCGGCGCCGAAGTGCATGCCCGGACCTCGGGCGTCACCGACCATATGGCCGAGAACGACGGGCAGGCGCTCGCTATCGCTCGGCGCATCGTCGCCAACCTCAACCGGGTGAAGCGCAATCCCCTGGCGGTCACCGAGCCCAAGGAGCCGCTCTACGATCCCGGGGAGATTTACGGCCTGGTGCCGAAGGACCTGAAAACACCCTACGACAGCCGCGAGGTGATCGCGCGGCTGGTGGACGCCAGCGAGTTCGACGAGTTCAAGGCGCTCTACGGCACCACCCTTGTGTGCGGCTTCGCACGGATCATGGGCTATCCCGTCGGCATCCTGGCCAACAACGGGATCCTCTTCTCGGACTCGGCCCTGAAGGGCACGCACTTCGTCGAGCTCTGCTGCCAGCGCGGCGTGCCGCTGATCTTTCTGCAGAACATCACCGGCTTCATGGTGGGCAGCAAGTACGAGGCGGGCGGCATCGCCAAGGACGGCGCCAAGCTGGTCACCGCTGTCGCTTGCGCCCGGGTGCCGAAATTCACCGTGATCGTCGGCGGCAGCTTCGGGGCCGGCAACTACGGCATGTGCGGGCGCGCCTTCGCGCCGCGTTTCCTCTGGATGTGGCCGAACGCGCGCATCTCGGTGATGGGCGGCGAGCAGGCGGCCAACGTGCTGGCGACGGTCAAGCGCGACGGCCTGAAAGCCAGGGGCGAGCGCTGGACCAAGAAGGCGGAAGCGGCCTTCAAGGCACCGATCCTCGAGCAGTACGAGCGCCAGGGCCATCCCTATTACGCCACGGCGCGGCTGTGGGACGACGGTATCATAGACCCGGCCGACACCCGCAGGACCCTGGGCCTAGCCATCTCGGCGTCGCTCAATGCGCCGATCGAGCCGACCCGCTTCGGCCTGTTCCGCATGTAGCTGCGGGGAGGGACGGACCATGTCGGACCAACTGGTGCTGCAGGAAATCGACAAGGGAGTCGGTCGCCTGACCCTGAACCGGCCCGAGGTGCACAACGCCTTCGACGACGCCTTGATTGCCCAACTGACGGCGGCGCTCTTGTCGCTGGAAGCCGATAGGCGGGTGCGGGTTGTGGTGCTGGCGGCTTCCGGCAAGAGCTTCTCGGCCGGCGCCGATCTCGCCTGGATGCAGCGCATGGCCGGCTACTCCGAGGCGGAGAACCTGGAGGACGCGCGGGCCTTGGCCGGCCTCATGAGCACCCTCGACCGGCTCGCCAAGCCGACCGTCGCGCTGATCCAGGGCGCCGCTTTCGGCGGCGGGGTCGGGCTGGTGGCCTGCTGCGATATCGCGATCGCCTCGGAGGCCGCGAGCTTCTCGCTCTCCGAAGTCAAGCTGGGACTCATCCCCGCCGTGATCAGCCCCTACGTGGTGGCTGCCATGGGGCCGGGGGCCGCGCGCCGCTTCATACTGACGGCCGAGCGGTTTTCCGCCCAGCAGGCCCTCACTCTCGGCCTGGTCCACGAGGTGGTCCCGGCCGAGCGCCTGGAGGAGACGGCCGAGCAACTTTTCCGACATCTTGCCCAGGGCGGGCCGTTGGCTCAAGCCGAGGCGAAGAAGCTGGTCCTGTCGCTCGCCGGCCGGCCGATCGACCGCGGGCTCGTCGAAGAGACCGCCCAGCGCATTGCCCGGATCCGCGTCGGCGAAGAGGCGCTGGAAGGGCTCGCCGCCTTTCTGGAAAAGCGCAAGGCCGAATGGCAAGGCGGATGATGCGGCGGCGAAGAGACGAAAGGCCTGCGCTCATGAACGCTCTCGAGGCATCATGAAGCGCCGGGAGCACATTCACCTCGTGCCTGTGGCCATAACGGTCGCGCTGATCTCGCTCATCTCGCTCGCGGTCGGCACCCACCTCGGCTACAGCCTGATCACGCTCGCCACGGTGGCGGCGTGATTGACCTCGGTGGGAACGGATGTTCGAGAGCCTACTGATCGCCAACCGTGGAGAGATTGCCTGCCGCGTTGCGCGGACGGCAAAGCGCTTGGGCCTGCGCACTATCGCCGTCTATTCCGAGGCCGATAAGGACGCTCTTCACGTCGCGCTCGCCGACGAGGCCCGGGCGATCGGACCGCCGGCCGCCGCCGAAAGCTATCTGAACATGAATGCGGTGCTGGACGCCGCCAGGGCCAGCCGGGCCGAGGCGGTTCACCCGGGGTATGGTTTTCTCTCCGAGAACGCGGACTTTGCAGAGGCTTGCGCGGCGGCGGGCCTCGTCTTCGTCGGGCCGCCGGCCAAGGCCATCCGGGCCATGGGCAGCAAGGACCGGGCCAAAGTGCTTATGGACCGGGCCGGCGTGCCGGTCCTGCCGGGCTACAACGGCCGGGCGCAGAGTCCGAAGGCCCTCGAGCGGGCGGCGGCAAAGCTCGGCTATCCGCTGCTGATCAAGCCGTCGGCGGGTGGCGGCGGCAAGGGTATGCGCCGGGTCGACGCGGCCGCGGACTTTGCCCCGGCGCTGGAGGGCGCCCGCCGGGAAGCCGCCGCGGCCTTTGGTGACGAGCGGGTAATTCTGGAGCGGTTCCTGGCGCGGCCGCGCCATATCGAAGTCCAGATCTTCGCCGACCGGCACGGCCAGGCGGTCCATTTGTTCGAGCGCGACTGTTCGATTCAACGGCGCCACCAGAAGGTGATCGAGGAGGCGCCGGCGCCGGGCTTAAGCGCGAAGCTGCGTAGCGACATGGGCCGGACGGCGGTCGAAGCAGCCCGGGCGATCGGCTATGTCGGTGCCGGCACCGTCGAATTCTTGCTTGACGGAAAAGCGTTCTACTTCATGGAGATGAATACGAGACTTCAGGTAGAACATCCGGTGACGGAGATGATCACCGGCCACGATTTGGTGGACTGGCAACTCCGCGTGGCGGCGGGTGAGGCGCTGCCCTGCCGCCAGCAGGATCTGGCGATTGGTGGCCATGCCATCGAGGCACGGCTCTATGCCGAGGACCCGGCGCGAGATTTTCTGCCGGTGGCAGGGCGGCTTGAACGCCTGAAATTTCCCAAGGTGGGTTCGCACGTCCGGATCGACAGCGGCGTGCGCGAGGGCGACGAGATCTCGCACTACTACGACCCTATGATCGCCAAGCTGATCGTCGCCGGCAAAGACCGCCCGGCCGCGCTCGCCCGGCTGGAGCGGGCGCTGGCATCGACCGAGATTTCCGGGGTGGCGACGAATCTGGCGTTCCTGCGGCGCATCGCCGCACAGTCGGACTACCGGGCCGGGCGGATCGACACGGACTTCGTTGCCCGACACGGCGACGAGCTTCTCCCCGCCGGAACTGGCGTGAGCGACGATGTGCTGGCGCTCGCGAGCCTGGCGGTGCTGCTGCGCCGGGATGCCGAGGCCCGCGCGGCGGCGCAAGTGTCGGACGATCCCTTTTCGCCCTGGCAAAAAACCGACGGCTGGCGGCTCAACACGGAACGGCTCAGCCTGCTGCGGTTCGAAGGCGCCGCGGAGCCGATCGACGTGCTCGTCCGCCCCGGCCCTGGGATCGTGCGCCTCGGGTTTGGCGAAAAGGAGGTCGTGGCCTCGGGACGACTGGCCGACGATGGCACACTGGACGCGCGGCTAGACGGGCGAACGCGCAGCGCGACGGCCCTCTGGGACGGGGCCGACCTCAGCCTCGAGGTGGACGGCGCGCGCCACCCGCTCCGTCTTTTCGATCCCTTGGCCGTGGCCGCGGATCAAGAGGCCGGCAGCAACCGTGTAATTGCGCCCATGCCGGGCAAGGTCGTCCAGGTCCATGTGGCGCCGGGCGACCGGGTCGCGCGCGGGGACGCCCTCATGGCCTTGGAGGCGATGAAGATGGAGCACACCATCGTTGCGCCCATGGACGGCCGGGTCGCCGCGGTCCACTATCGCGCTAACGATCTGGTGGAGGAGGGTGTCGACCTGATAGACTTCGAGATAGAGTCATGAATAACAGTGAGTTATGATGTGACTCTTCCACAATATATAAAAATGGTGGAGGTGGGCGCGCGCGACGGCCTGCAGAACGAAGCGCAGGTCGTGCCGACCGCGGTAAAGGTGAGTTTGATCGACCGGCTGGCGTCGGCCGGCCTGACGACGATCGAGGCCGGCGCCTTCGTGCACCCGAAGCGGGTGCCCCAGATGGCCGATACGGCCGAGGTGCTGGCCGGGCTCGCCCGCCGCCCCGGCGTCCGCTATCCGGTGCTGGTGCCCAACGAGACGGGTATGGCGCGGGCGCTTGCCGCCGGTGTCGAAGAGGTGGCTGTTTTCGCCGCGGCCTCGGAGAGCTTTTCGAAGAACAACATCAACTGCTCAATCGAGGAGTCGCTCGCGCGTTTCGCGCCGGTGATGGCGGCCGCGGCATCGAATGCCGTGCCGGTGCGGGGCTACGTCTCCTGCACGCTCGGCTGCCCCTACGAGGGCGCGATTGCACCCGGGCGCGTGGCCGAGGTCTCCGAACGGCTGGCGGACAATGGCTGCTATGAGATCTCGCTGGGCGACACCATCGGCGTCGGCACGCCGCGCAAGGCCCGGGCCATGGTGGAAGCCGTCGCCGCGCGGGTTCCGCTGGCGCAGTTGGCCGTCCACTTCCACGACACCTATGGCCAGGCGCTCGCCAACATTCACGCTTGTCTGGAGCTTGGGATAGCCACGGTCGATTCCTCGGTTGCGGGGCTCGGCGGCTGCCCCTATGCCCCCGGCGCCACCGGCAACGTGGCGAGCGAGGACGTGCTCTACCTGCTCGACGGCCTCGGCATCGAGACCGGCGTCGATCTCGCCAAGCTGGCGGCTGCCGGTCGGTTCATATCGGAGCATCTGCGACGCCAGCCGGCCTCGAAGGTGGCGCTGGCGATGGCCGCCAACAGGGGATCCGACTCGGCATGATCGGGGACCTCCGCTTTGCCTTGGCGGCGCGCGGCGCTAGACTGCTAGGATTCGCCTGACGGCGCGGGTCCGGCTTCGATTAGGGGAAAGGAGAGGCGTGCCGCTTCATCTCATCAAGCTGTCCGTCGGCAGCGAGGACGTGGACGATTTGCGCCAGTGGCACGACAAGCGCCTGGCCGAAACCGGCCGCGTCTTCCACCGCACCCGCATGATGCCGCGGCGCCGTGAGGAATTGCTCGCCGGCGGCTCGATCTATTGGGTTATCAAGGGCTTCGTGACCGCGCGTCAGTGCCTCGTCGGGATCGAACGGATCAGCTATTCCGACGGTACGCCGGCGACGGAACTGGTCCTGGATCCGGTTCATGTGCGCACGGTCCCGACCCCGCACCGGCCATTTCAGGGCTGGCGCTATCTCATGCCCGAAGGCGCGCCGCCCGACCTCGACGATCTGCCCGGAAACATCGCTGAGATGCCGCCCGAGATGCTGGCTGAACTGCGTCAATTGGGACTTCTCTAACGCGCGCTTCGATTCGGCGTCATGGCCGGGGCATGACCGGCCACGTGGCGTGCGTGTCGGGCGGAATCCACGGAAGCGGGGAACCATTCCAGAGCACCGAAAAAAATCGTCAGCTCTTTGGCATTTCTCTCTGGACAAGGATCGGGCGCCCCCCTATATAGACCTCGCCGTCGGCTCCGGCCGGCGGTTTTTGTCTCGATACGACACGATATTCGAGGTTTTAGCGGCTTCGCGCCGTTGTCTCTTTGGGTCGTGTTGGTTATGATGAGCGGTTGTCGCCACTCCCAACAGCCGTTGGACGTGCGATTTTCTCATCAGCCGGGAAACCGGGTCGCCACCCGGCGCTTCGCGTCGAGTGGCAGATGTGCTGTTTGACATCGTTGGATTTGGAAGGGATGCGCGGGCGGCGGTTCCGGGTGCCGATTCGGCAGCTGGGGCCTATTATCGCTCGGCGCATACACTACGTACGTGTTCGAAAGTAATAGGAGCCCTTGTTTAACTCGGCCCCTTCGGGGGTCCGGGTTGAGGTCAACTTGAGAGTTTGATCCTGGCTCAGAACGAACGCTGGCGGCAGGCCTAACACATGCAAGTCGAAGGAGAAGCCGGACTTCGGTCCGGTGGAAACTGGCGCACGGGTGAGTAACGCGTGGGTATCTACCTTGGGGTGGGGAATAACCGCTGGAAACGGCGGCTAATACCGCATACGCCTTTAGAGGGAAAGCTCCGGCGCCCTAAGAGGAGCCCGCGTTGGATTAGCTTGTTGGTGAGGTAACGGCTCACCAAGGCTACGATCTATAGCTGGTCTGAGAGGATGATCAGCCACACTGGGACTGAGACACGGCCCAGACTCCTACGGGAGGCAGCAGTGGGGAATATTGGACAATGGGCGCA
>Ga0114923_10003054_pt1 | contig 11295 bp, 10 predicted proteins | sample SumtaG_FD_89578 | JGI IMG/M metagenome (GOLD analysis project Ga0114923, IMG submission 89578) | Deep subsurface microbial communities from Indian Ocean to uncover new lineages of life (NeLLi) - Sumatra_00157 metaG | ecosystem: Environmental > Aquatic > Marine > Oceanic > Sediment | place: near...
CACCGCAAATTTTCCTGCGTCATTGGGCTTGTTGATACAAAGAGACTGCTCCACCCCTACCTGCAGATCAAACTCATGCAGTATCTCCATCTTGCCGTAGCCGGCCCTTAGACCTTCAATGGTAAGCAGCGCTTCCTTCCCCACCAGTTCGCTCAAACGTTGCCGGCTTGGTGCCTCGGCAGCCAGCTTCTCGGCTTCGTGCGCCACTTCGTCAACCGAAAGCACCGTGTCAAAATCGTTGAGGTCAAGGTCGCCGATGTCGCCTTTACCGGCTGTGTGTTCTTTCTTTTCAGGCATCAGTTCGCCCCGAGATAAGCGTCGATCACCCGCTGATCGTCTCGGATCTTATCGGCCGAGCCTTCGGCCAGGAGTTGTCCATGCGCCAAACAGAAAATATGTTCGGCAAGGTCCATGATAACGCGCATGTTATGCTCGATGACAAAAAGCGTGATACCGAGGTCTGCATTTGAACGTTTCAAGCGGTCGATCAGGCCGTTGATCAGGGTCGGATTGATGCCCGCCGTGGGCTCGTCCAGAAGAAGCAGCTTGGGCTCGTTCATAAGCGCCATTGCGAACTCGAGAAGTTTCTGCTGGCCGAAAGAGAGATCTCCTGCCAGGAGGTGGCGTTTGGCATAAAGCCCGACAAACGCCAGCAAGTTGTCGGCCTTTTCCATAACCGCCGGGTGAAATTTGGAGAACATGGCCCCGAAACCCTCGTTGTTGTGGGGCACGCTGATCTGCATGTTTTGCACGCAGGTCATCTTGGCGTAAATTCGCGTTTGCTGGAAGGTTCTCAGCATCCCCAGGCGGGCGATTTCAGGCACCCGCAGGGTGGAGATTTCCGCGCCTTCAAAGCGGATGGAGCCTTGGTCGATGGGGTGGTAGCCAACAATAGAGTTGAACAGTGTGGTTTTGCCGGATCCATTGGGGCCGATAAGGCCGACGATGCTACCCTCAGGCACAGAGAGACTGATGTTGTCATTGGCAACGACACCACCGAACCTTTTGGAGACGCCTTCCACCATCAGCTGCTGTCCCGTCATGCCCCACCTCCCTCGGAAGCACTGGAAACGGTACTTTCCTCTACTCGATAACCGAAGCGTTCCGGCCAGCGCTCACGAATCCAGCCTATGATTCCCTGAGGAAAGAAAACTACGATACCGACAATAAGGACACCCATTGCCACGCGCTGCCAGCCAAAAAGGTATGTCCAGAACACTTCCTGGGTAATATGAAAAATCACGGCCCCGATCACCGGTCCCCACAGGGTTCCCTTACCTCCGAGAATTGCCATCAAGATCATCCAAACGCCGAAAGTTGCGCCGGCAAAAGCCACTTCCGTAGGATCGATGAATCCGATAAGATGGCCGGCAGCGCCTCCTGCAAGCCCAAGGAAGAGGGCGGAAATGCACCAGGCCACAATTTTATACCGGGTGGTGTGGATGCCCATGGCTTCGGCCTTGTCCTCATCGTCTCGAATGGCATTGATGGCCAGGCCGAAGCGACCCGCATAAAGCCATTTCAAGGTCAGGAACACAATCCCGGCCAGTATGAAAAAAATGTAATAGAAGAAGGCCCCGCGCTCGCCCAATCTTTCGGGGAACACCGGCGTTACCATCCCGGATCCGGCACCGATGTATTCCCAGCCGCTGGCGAGTTCGCCGGCGGCGACCCCGAGACCAAGGGTGCAAATGCCGAAATATTGACCGCGCATCCCCATCGCCAGGATACAGAGGCCAAGGACCGCCGCAACGATCACGGCAACGATGGCGCTTGCACCCAGGCCCAGAAAGAGTCCGGTCAAATATTCACCGGGTTTAAGCATATCAACTGCGCCCGCCACATGAACGTATTCTTCGATGTCAAAGTGTAGATCCCGTTGAACCACCGCGGTCACGTACATACCGACGCCGAAAAACACGATATTCCCAAAGGATGTATATCCCATCTGCCCGCCGACCAGGTCCCAGGTAAGGGCAAACAGCACCATAATCCACAAGAAGGCCAACTGGGTCTGGTAGGCGGGGAACACCCAGGGTGCGGCCAGGGAAACGATGAGGATGCCGCCGTAAAGAGCTAGATTTCGTTCGGCGGTGTTCATTCGAGATACCTTCGTTTAAGTCTGAGGGTAAAGTTACGCCAGACCAGGATGACGACCAGCAATGAGAAGACAAAGGCGGCCTGAAACTCGGCGCCCAGAATAAAACCGGCAAAATTCTCGGCAGCACCGAGCCCCAGACCTGCTACCACTACTCCGGCCACATTTCCGATGCCGGCAACGATGACAATCATGAATGAACGTATCGTATAGGCAAGCCCCATAAACGGTTGAATCACCCAGGTCATAAGCACCAATGCCCCGCAGGCGCCGCAGATGGCTGCGTTCAATGCAAAGGTCGTGCAATATACCTTGTCCGTATCGATACCCAGAATGCGAGCCGCACGGGGGTTCTGGGCGGTAGCACGGATGGCCTGCCCAAGCCGGGTCTTTTTCATGAACACCGCAAGGCAGGCCCCCAGTACCAGGGCGGTGGCAAAGCTGACGACTTTGATTTGCAGCACTGTCACGTTGCCGTCAAACAGAAACCAGGTGTCGAGGCCGGAGTCGAGGGTCTGAACGTCGGCGCTGAACACCTGGTTCATGAGCTGCTGCATGAGTATGCTGATGCCGAAGGTGGCTAGAATCGAGATGAAGAGGTCCTCTTCCACGATTCTGAAGATGACAAGACGGTGCAGCAACCAGCCGACAATGTACAGCGACACCGTTGCCAGCGGCACGCTGAAGAACGGGTGGACTCCTGCTTTGCTGAAGGTAAAGGCCATATACCCCCCCAAGATGACAAACTCCCCCTGGGCGAAGTTTATGATCTTCATAACACCCCACACCAGCGCCATGCCATAGGCTGCCAGCGCAAAGATGGCGCCGATGAGAAGGCCATCAATGAGCAGCTGCAACGCAAATATCGGTGCAACGAATAAAATTTGAAGATTATCCATACTGAATAATAACGCCCGCCCTAGGATTATCACCAGGGCGGGCGGTTGCTTTATGGGTTTAGCGGTCTCGCCATTTGGGTCTCGGAAAGATAACATTGCCCGCGGCAAATTTGCTGGGAGCCACGGGTACGTATTTGCCCTTCTGAATCTGGCGCAGCACCATGGGCTTGGCGATGTTCTTGCCGGTGTCGTCGAAGTCAACCCAGCCGTAGAAGGTCTCAAGCTTGGTTGCCGCTATGGCATCACGCACCTTCTCGGTGTCGAATGTGCCGGCTCGTTGCAGGGCATCCACATAAACCAGCACGGATGCGGTCGACTCAGCGGCTTGGTAAGGCGGTACGTAGCCGTATTCTTTCTCGAATCTCTTGGCATAGTCTCCGGCAAAGCCGAACCACTTGTCCCTGTAAGTCATAGTCTCCGCCCACTGGGTCGCACACAGGGTGTAGTTGGCATCCCCACCAAATTTGCCGATCACGTCCGCGGCCTCGCAATGGGTAATGGCCAGCATCGGTACGTCCACCTTCATCTGGGCCGTCTGTCGCACAGCAAGCGCCGCACCCTTGGAGTGGCCTGATACGATGAGGGCATCGGGCCTCAAGGCCTTGACCTTGGTCAGGGTGGCGGTCATGTCGGTCAGCTCTCTGGGCAGCTTGTCGTCAATGACGACTTTCATGCCCCACCTCCTGGCATCGTCGAGAACACCGGCGCGGATGTCCATTGAAAATGGATCGTTTTCGACCGCAATGGCCACCTTAGCGGTTTTCGGGTCTCTGCCGTCCTTCTTGAACTCTTCTGCCAGCAAGTTGATGGATTCTGCCAAGTACTGCTCCGAAGTGGAGAGCACGGCGAACAGGTACCTGTAACCCTTGTTGAACAGGCTGCGCGAAGCCCCGTTGCCCTCGACCATCGGGATCTTGTACTTTTCGGTTATCGGTGCAATGCCTTTGGTCGGACCGGAACCGTATGGACCCAGGATGAATTTGATCTTATCCTGTTTGATCAGCCGTTCGGCCAACTGTCCGGCGCGGGCCGCTGTTGATTCGTCGTCGTAGTACTTGATCTTGATTTTATAAGTCTTATTGCCCACCTTGACGCCGCCCATCTCGTTGAGGCGCTTTACGGCAAGTTCATAACCGTTCTTGGTGTGCTTGCCGTTGGTTGAGTATTTCCCGGTGAAAGAAACCGCTGCGCCAAAAACAATGGTGTCGCCTTCAACCTTGGCGACGGCCGGGCTGGCAAGAACGAAACCAACGGCAGCGATAGCCACTAATAGCCCAATTAAAACTCTTAATTTTCTCGACATAATTCTGCCCTCCTTGAGTACAAATGTTCTGGGTTAATGAGAAACTCCAAAATGCCGCACAACATCCTAACACCAAACTGCTGAGTTTTGGTGGGTGTCATTCGTCGGAGCGTTGGGGAACCAGACATATTCTTCTGACCAAAAACGTCTAACTTATTGCGATGAAAGGATAGAATATACAATTATTTGCGGAGGTAACAGACGAAAAAATGATTGATTGCCTGCAATCGCTCACTTTATGAATAAGTTAGTACCACATTGTGGCAATTAATCAAATAGTAAGCTCAACACGTCCAGCTGAGAATGAGAGGGAACCTGATAACTGCTGAAAACTCGCTCCAGATGAGGGAGAATAAATATAGGATGAAAGGTCCTTGTGTGTCAAGCAGGCGTAGTCGTGGGAGATCGACACACTCAACAGGAGGGGCAGCAGGACGGTGTCACCGATTGCAGTTGAAAAACCAAAGAGGATGTTTGTTGCGCATGTCCGTTGAAGGTGGGTCGCATTGCAGCGCATGGTTATATTGCAGGTCTTTCCATCTCGAAGCAATCCCTGATTGTGGTGTACATGTTGCCCCCCAGGCGTCCAATAGCGTCCAAGGACTTACTGTCCACTTCACCATTTCTAACAATGTCTGGATGAATATGAATGTTACAAACTCGGCCCAAGACCAGATTCCCGGCCCTAGGCTCTGAGCCGAAAGGAATGATCTGTTGCAGTTTGCACTCAAAATTAACCAGTGAGTCTGCAACACACGGAGGCTTAACAAGTGTCGATTGCTTCGCGGTAGCTCCAGCTACATCAAACTCATTAACGTCGGACGGATATGGTCCACTTGTACGATTCATTGTCTGGGCCAAAGCGTAGCTCACAATGTTCACTACGAATTCAGAAGTCTGTCTGATGTTTACCAGAGTGTCTTTTTCTATTGAATTTTCTTGCAGAAGTGGAGAAAAGCACAGAATCGGCGGGTTAACACTTGCAACCGTAAAGAACGAAAACGGAGCAAGGTTTATGTTACCCGAAGCATCAACGGTTGAGACCCAAGCAATTGGTCGAGGCAATACTGTGCCAATAAGAATCTTATATATATCCTGGTTTGATCTGCTTTCGGGACTTATTTCCATCTTTTGATATCCTCCTGAGATATAACGGCCGAGCTCAGCGGCGCGGCTAATGCGTGGCTGAAGGCTGACCGTGCGCGCTCAATAGCGAGTGTTGGCTCCTATCCCACCTTCCAGATTGCCCGCTTTCTGCTGCTGACTCGGTTCGCTTCCCCCGGGCGACCGGATGGACGCTATGACTCCTTTCGCTTCAACCAGAAATCAAAGGACCGTCCAGGAATAAATATGTCGAGACCGATCGAGGGGACATCGAGCAGGTTCGTCACGACATGCGGTTCATTCCCCGGGATATAGGCAGCATCGCCCTCTCCAAGCACCTGCTCTCCGCTCCCATCAGTAACGATTGCGAGTTTGCCCTTGAGAACGACCAGCACCTGCGCGTTCGGATGATCGTGCAGCGGCGAAGCATGATGTGGCGGCTTGATGAAGTGCTCGATGGAAATGTCTTCTTCATTGCAGAGACTTACACGTTTCCAGTCCTTTTCAGGCTCGTAACTCTCTGCGCTGCTGAAACGGACAACCTTCATGGATCACCCTCCTGTCGTCTTTAGCCCGAATGTTTCGTGATTCGGCTGCTCCGACCCTGTATATGACCGTCCTTCCGGGCGTCCTCGGGACTCAAACCCTGCGACGTACTGTTCAAGTACGCCTCGGATTCGAGTCCCTGCGGTTGCCCAGTGGCACGCTCATCTTCACGGTCTCGCGACACAGAATCACGAAACATTCGGGCTTGTGCTTGAGTCGTTTCATCATGACAGCCAACCCTAGATTATACGGCGTATTATCCGCATTTGTAATGCGGAAACTCTCCATAATCCAATCGAAAATTGCGAAACAAGACAGCTACTTATTTGATAACACACACACTATTGAAAACGAAAGATACTGAAACCGAGATCCGCCCTTATCACACCCAATGATACCCTCAGAAGTTTCTGCAAAGTATACTTCAATCTTGTTTCTTGGTATAGTACCAAACATTGTTATGTCACCGAACCCTAATTCTTTTTTCAGTTTTCACAGCATAATCTCAGACACCTATTTCCGACTCTCGTAAATGAGGTCGGTTTTAACGCGACCAAATGGAGTTTTGATGAGAGCAGGAACCGCTAAGCTACCTCTACAGGGTATCAAGGTACTCGATCTTTCCCGTGTCCTAGCTGGCCCATATTGTACCATGATGCTCGGAGACCTTGGTGCCGAAGTCATCAAAGTGGAACGCCCCCATGGAGGTGACGACACCAGGCACTGGGGACCGCCTTTTGTTGCAGGGGAGAGCGCGTATTATTTGTGCGTAAACCGCAACAAGAAAAGTTTAACCGTAAACATAAAAACCCCTGAGGGTGTGGAGATCGTAAAATCTCTGTCAAAGCAGAGCGATATCTTGATAGAAAATTTTAAGGTCGGCACCCTGGACAATACAGGGCTGGAATACAGAGAACTCAGCCAAGAGAACCCTGGTCTGGTTTACTGTTCCATTACGGGATTTGGTCAAAATGGACCGTACAAAGACAACCCGGGCTATGATTTCATGATCCAGGGAATGGGCGGGGTGATGAGCTTTACCGGTGAGCCAGACGGCCCACCGATGAAGGTTGGAGTGGCGATAGTGGACATCACCGCCGGGCTGTTTGCCTCTAGTGCTATTCTGGCTGCTCTGCGCCACCGAGAAAAGTCCGGGGAAGGGCAATACATTGACATTTCTCTTCTCGATTCTGTGATGGCCTGGCTGGCCAATGTCGGAAGCAACTACCTGGTATCGGGGGAAAATCCCGTGAGGTATGGTAATGCTCATCCAAATATTGTGCCATATGAACTCTTCAAAACAAAGACATCCTACGTTGCACTGGCCGTTGGTAACGATCAGCAGTGGCGAGCCTTCTGTAAGTTGGCAGGTCTAGAAGGACTGGCCCAGGATCCAAAGTTTGCCACAAATGCGGCGAGGGTTGAAAATCGCACAGAACTGGTCCCAATTGTGGCGGCGAGGATGCTCAGCAAAAAAGCAGAGGAGTGGCTGCATCTGCTTGAAGAGGCAGGAATTCCCTGTGGTCCCATCAACACCCTGGACAGAGTCTTTTCCGACCCCCAGGTCAAAGCGCGAGCCATGATCGAAGAAGTACCGCACCCGACCGCTGGTACCGTCAAGTTAGTTGCTACGCCGATGAAGCTTTCCAAGACCCCCTGCAAGACCATGCTTCACCCACCACTGCTCGGTGAGCACACCGACGAAATCCTTCATGACCAGTTAGGATTCAGTCCCGAACAGATTCAGCAGTTAAGGGAAAAGGGTGCAGTGTAAATTAAATCATCTCAAACCTGGAGTGAACAGTGTCCAAATTTCAAGGTCTGGATTTTCTGCGTATTGATGATCTTCTCAGCGACGAAGAGAAGATTACTCGGGATACGGTGAGAAGGTTCGTGGATGATAAGTTCATGCCCCTCATAGATGATCACTTTGAAAAGGCCACCTTTCCCATGGAGATAATCCCCAAGGTGGGGGAACTTGGCCTTTTCGGGATGAAACTCCATGGCTATGGGTGTGCCGGCACCAACAACGTCCAATACGGCCTCGCCTGTCAGGAACTGGAACGAGGAGACAGTGGTCTCAGAAGTCTCATGTCGGTGCAGTCCTCCCTCGTTATGTATCCCATTCATTCCTTTGGCTCCGAGGAGCAGAAAGAATACTGGCTTCCCAGAATGGCCGCAGGCGAAAAGATAGGTTGTTTCGGGCTCACCGAACCGGATCATGGTTCAGACCCTGCCGGCATGAAAACCCGGGCAAAGAAAGATGGGAACGGCTGGGTCATCAATGGCTCAAAGCTCTGGATCACCAACGGCGATATCGCGGATGTGGCTGTGGTGTGGGCCAGAACTGACGAAGGGATCAAAGGGTTCCTGGTGGAAAAAGGAGCGAAAGGGTTCCTAACCTTTCCGATCGAGAAAAAAATGTCCTTGAGGGCTTCGGTTACCTCGGGGCTCACTTTTGAAGATGTACGAATCCCCGAGTCCAATAGGCTACCTGAAGCAAACGGGCTCAAGTGCGCCTTGATGTGCTTGAACGAAGCTCGCTACGGCATTTCCTGGGGCGCCATTGGAGCGGCCATGGATTGCTACGACAGGGCCTTACGTTATTCCAAAGAGCGGATTCAGTTTGGAAAGCCCATCGCATCCTTCCAGTTGACTCAAAGAAAAATGGTGAAGATTTTGACCGAGATTTCTAAAATGCAGTTGCTTGCTTTGCACGTGGGACGCTTGAAAGATGCCGGCAAGTGGCGGCATCAACATATTTCCATGGCCAAAATGAACAATGTCAATGAAGCGCTGAAAATCGCCCGGGTGGCCAGAAACATGCTGGGTGCCTACGGTATTAGTATCGAGTATGGGGTTATTCGCCACATGTGTAACCTGGAGAGCCTTTACACCTACGAGGGAACCCATGATATTCACACTCTCATTTTGGGAGAAGATATAATGAAGATTTCAGCCTTTTTCTAGGTTGTTTTTGTTGGTGGGTATACCACCATGCCCAATATCCCATTGTATCACCTCCGTGGCAATCTCCCTTCTATGATTAACCATGTAGACTTGTTAAAAAAGGCCAGGTGTTAGCTGCTGTGTCTTCTATGCCAATTGAGAATATTCCTACAGGTAATCTATGAAAGTTAGGCTAATGGCGGGTCAGGTTGAGTATCTACCCATGGGTCAGGCCAAATCGAAGTCTAGATATTGTAATGACAAAAAGGGGAACCTACGATCAAGATACTGTGTAAGCCTTAATGATCAGAGAGTGCATATCTCTTGCCAAGACCTTGAGTCGGGGTCGACTCAAAGTCTGAGGAGCATATGTGAACCTCGGCGGGTTTGTATGATCGATCCGACCATAGAGTCACAGACTGGAGATTACATCCCTTAATCCACACTTTCCCCATCAGAAAGCTCAGCACAAGGTGTTGAGAAAAAAAGCGGAGCCAAGAACTCCGCATTTTCTTAGTTTAAACCAAGATATTGTAGCTCGGTCTCAAGGGGTAGAGTGTAGATTAAAGTATGTAATCTATATTTTCAGAAGGACGCTGCGGAATCTAGCTAATAACTGCAGAACTGACCGGAGCGACTGAAGGGAGCGCTCCGGTGCAGTGGCTTGATATATCGGTTTTTATAAGCAATTTATCAGTCTTTATTTTTCAAAAAGTATGATTTTATTAAGTCATCTTCTTCTTTCACAGTCCAAACAGAATAACCTTTGGATTTCATTCTGTCGATCCCTGGAGCTGGCAAGAATCTTGTTGTAAGTTCAATAATTTCGCCCTCTTTAACGTTTTTCGCTTCTTGAAGCATAGTTACTAATGTCATTTTATCTTTGTCTCCTAATTTTTCTTCATTAAATGAAAGCGAAATCTTATCCTCGGAAAACCAATCTGGTTTGTCCAAGAAATAATTCTCATCCTCATATGAATCATCAGTCACCGATTGGCCTACGGCCATTCTAAGTTTATTGATCAATTCATTAAGTGGGACATTCCCAACAGATGAGATATGTTTTATGGTTGCAACTCTAGCTACTGATTTTCTTAAAATGGGATTTTTAAGTTTTTTAAATGGTGGTGCTATACTAATTAATATTTCTTCGAGCTCTGGATATGTATCTAATAAATCATTGACTTTTGTTGATGGAGTTATTTCAATATTATCTCTTGTCATCAGTTCCTCCTTTTTGTTGGTTTAAAATGCGATTTAATTATAGAATCTGAAACCGAATCGCCGGCTTTGTTTTACGACATTATACCGGACAAAACGATATAAAATTGAGAAGCCTCAATGCTCTTGCCTTCGCAACCAGCAGTTTTCCCTCAACGTGCCTGGCCGTAGTCAGTGAATAGGTCAGTGCGGGGTTTTTCCAGTAGTCCAATATTTGGCTGCGAGCCTTACACCTGCAAATGACAATAGTATAGAAACTGTTGTAAAAAGTGCTCGTTTTGTCAGCCACCAATTTTGTTCGATGTACCACAGAGTGGCATATCATCTTATGGCAACTTTTGGTAGGTAATCCATAAGGGTTAATGAGTATTTTGTTGGAAACTATACTGTATTCTTGGGGGTGGGTTTACCTGCAGGATTGACAAGGCAACTAGGGGGTACTGACTGTAGATAATGATGAGAGATGCAAACTCGCCTCGATCACTGTGAAAGTGTGAATTACATCCCTTAATTTACAGTTTTAGCTCTAGGAAGGATACTACTACAAGTGAGGGCAGGTCAGAAAGGGCAATAGTGTGGATTAAAGTAGAGACTGTCGAAAAACCCTGAAAACTTCGGTTTTGCGACTAATCATGACTTGTAAGTAGTTGATTTTACTAGATGCAGAAATAGAAAAAATGTGCAGTTAGGACTTTTTCGACAGTCACGTATGTAATCCACACTCTTGCATTTGCAGAATTGCCCGCTTGAGGCCCGTGGAGCGCTTGTTATGGACAGTCTTACCACTTGTTTAGATTTGGGTGAGTGATGAAAGCAAAAGCTATTCTTTCCACCATATTACAAACTCTGTTTGAGCCTGTGGGTGCTTTCCAAGTAAAAACATGGTTACTAGGCAGGTCAACGGCACTAACAAGTTCTCGTTAGGAACATCATGCATTACTGCGTACCCAGCAAAAATTGCTAAGAAAAGCTGAAAAAGCAAAACGGTCATGCGTCTCATGCTATATCCTTCTTTGTTATGGAGTGGATGTTTTCAAGAATCTGCAATAGATATGCCAAGAAAAAACGGAGCCAGCGCATAATCGGTTTACCGTTCACCGTTTACTGTTTACCTCACGCTCTGCGCTCTGCGCTTAGCACTTTGCGTCATAAGGTGTAAGGCGCAAGGCATAAGG
>Ga0114923_10003055_pt1 | contig 11295 bp, 11 predicted proteins | sample SumtaG_FD_89578 | JGI IMG/M metagenome (GOLD analysis project Ga0114923, IMG submission 89578) | Deep subsurface microbial communities from Indian Ocean to uncover new lineages of life (NeLLi) - Sumatra_00157 metaG | ecosystem: Environmental > Aquatic > Marine > Oceanic > Sediment | place: near...
AGGTTGTCCGGGATGGCGGGGCGGCCATAGGCAGGGGTTGAACTGGCAACCATCGCCGGCATGGGCTGCTGCCGGGGAAGACCGGGGGTAGAAATATCGGAAAAATCAAAGTCGATGCGTGAGGCAAGGGCAAAGGTGTTTTTCATTGCCTGGTTACCGGCTTCATTAAACCGTTTACCAATCGCATAACCACTCAGCGGGCCATACAACGGCAGCTCACCGGCCCGGGCTCCCATCAGTATATCTGAAACCGGGTGATGGTTGAATACAGCCGAGGCCACCGCATACTTTTCCGGGTTCTCTACCCATTTCCACGGCTGCGCCCACACCAGCGGAATGTTGTGCTCCTTTGCCAAATCCACCACCCAGCGGCTGCTGTTCCACTCCAGTCCCAGGTAAAAATTTCCCGGGGATACCTGGCTGCGAATCCCGGCAAATGAAGGTGCGCGGCTGGAAACCGCGGGCCGGGGAATGCATATCACAATTACATCTTCCATCTTTGAAAACGTCTTGTGATTAAGTGAAGCAATGAGTGAAAAATAACCTTTTACGGTCATTGGGTAAAGCACAAGCGCACCGACGCGCTGAATTCTTACTTCCATTCCCAGCAGCGGTTTCATATTTCGTGCCACCGCTTCCTTACGAAAGGATTCCCAACCCACCAGACCAAAGGGGTCGGTTATTGCCAGGCAAGAGATATTCCTGGCTTTAAGAAAATCAGCAAATATCCCGGCACCTACGGCGCCTTTTCCTCTTGAAAAGACCGAATATACCCTCAACGGTACATATTTCATTGTCCACATCCTTTTTTTTGTGTTGTTCGCATTTTGTTCGTATATAGTATAGTATTTTTTCCCCGATTTGTCAACCTTTTTTAAAAATTATCAAAAGTTTTAAATTATTGCCCCTGACATACTTGACATAAACATTGATTTTTGATACGCTAAAGGCTACATATTATATGTGGGTCTATAGCTCAACGGCTAGAGCCACCGGCTCATAACCGGTAGGTTCCAGGTTCGAATCCTGGTAGGCCCAGAATAAATTTCTTAACAAACATGTACAAGGAGTTTTTTTGAAAGAAGGTTTGGAAATATTATACGCACTTCAGCAACTTGACGATAGACTCAAGGAAGTGGAAATTTCTTTAACGGAAATCCCGGAAACGATCAAAAAATTAGAAAACGAAAGAGACGGAAAAGCCAGCATCATTGAAAAGACCAAAAACAAATTGAACGAAAATGTAAAAGAGAGAGAAAAGCTGGAGAAAGATATACTGGTGGTGAAAGAGAAGATAAACAAATACAAGGAACAGATGAACAAAGCCACCACTAACAAAGAATACCAGGGATTCACGGCAGAGATAAAATATGAGGAAGCTAATATTGCCTCTATTGAAGAAAAAGTGATTGAAAAGATGTTGGAATCCGATGAGATCATGACGGAGATCAGAGAAAGCGAAGCGGAATTTAACAAAATTTCCGCCGAATATAACGAAAAGATCAAAGATTTAAAAAGCACCATGGAGCGCAGTAAATTAAAGTTAGCCGAATTGACAAAAGATAAATCTGCCCTAAGGGCCAAAATTCCTGACCGTCTCCTGGAAAGCTACGACCCCCTGGCCGGGAAAAAGAGCGGCAAGGCTGTTTCCCTGGTGGAATCTGAGTTTTGCGGTGTTTGCAATGTAAAGATAAGGCTCCAGCGGTTAAATGAACTGATCTCTTCCCAGGAGATTTCCACCTGTGAAAGCTGCGGCAGGATATTGTTTAAAAAAACAGGAGTAAAAAAAGAAGAAAAAGGAAAAAATTGAATCCCGCCGGAAGTGCCGTAAGTACCGAAAGTGATTGAATTTTATCATGTACATAAACAATATGTCAAAGATCAATTCGCTCTAAGCGACATCAGCTTGTCGATAAACAAAGGTGAATTTGTTTTTTTGACCGGGGCTTCAGGCGCAGGCAAAACCACCCTGTTAAAACTAATCTTCAAAGAGGAGCTGCCCAGCCGGGGCCAGATTCTAATCGATTCAATCAATATCAATTTGATTCCGCTTAAACTGTTGTACCAGTTGAGACGAAGTATCGGCATTGTGTTCCAGGATTTCAAACTGCTGGACAAGCGAACGGTTTATGAAAATGTTGCCATTCCCCTTGTGGTGAAGGGCACACGAAAAGTATTGATCGATAAAATGGTCACCAATGCCTTATCCCTGGTGGGTTTAATTCATCGCAGGAACTATATCCCTTCCCACATATCCGGTGGTGAGCAGCAGCGGGTAGCAATTGCCCGGGCTATCGTAGGGAATCCCAAAATCATTATCGCGGATGAGCCTACCGGGAACCTGGATACGGAACTGTCTATTGAAGTTTTTAAAACCTTCGAGAGAATCAATGCCAATGGTATTACCGTACTAATTGCCACCCATGACAATCACCTGATGGAGCAGTTTCCCAAACGGGTTGTCAAACTTGAAAAGGGCCGGTTACTCTCAGATGGAAAAATAGAGAGGATGTAAATTGAATCTTTTAAAAACCACCATTATTAATGCAGTAAAAAATATTTTACGCAATAAATTGATCAGTTTTTTAAGCTTCGGTATTATTGCGTTTACTCTTTTGATTTTTGGGATTTTCAATTACATCACTTACAGTCTCGAGGTCTTTACCGATGGGTTTTCCAAGAATATTAAAGCTATTTTTTATTTTAAAGAAGATGCCAAACAAGCTGAAGTGGAACTGTTGGTAAATAAACTGAAAGAAGGCTTACTGGTGGAAAATGTGATCTTTACATCAAAAAACCAGGCAGAGACTGATTTTTCCAGGCAGTTCCCGGAATTGGAATATATTCTTTCGGAATTCAAAGAGTCTCCCTTTCCCTCGTCTATCGAAGTGGAATTCAAACATGAGGGTTACACTCTGGATACCAAAATTCTAGCCTTTGTCAAAGACATTGAAAAATTACACATCGTGGAAAGTAAACAGGTCAATATTGACTGGGCCAGGAAGATCATTGCCTTTAAAAAGTTTATCTCTGTGGTGGGGGTGTTTCTCAGCCTGATTTTGATATTTGTGTCCGTTTTTATTATTTTTAATGTGATTAAAATCAATATTTTCTACCGTAAAGAGGAGATCAACGTGTTAAAACTGGTGGGGGCTACAGATTGGTACATCAAGTTTCCTTTCGTTCTCGAAGGGGCGTTCCTGGGATTCTTCGGCAGTTTAATGGCCGGGGGATTACTGTTTGTCACCGTGAAATTATTTCCAATCTATTCTGCGTTTATGTTTAACATTGTCAAAGGGATGATCGATTTTAAAACCATACCCGGCAGCCTTTTTATTAAATTAATCGTCCTGGGAACCGCTATCGGTTTGTTCTCTTCCTACTTTTCCGCTAAACAGTTTTTAAAGAACTAATTGTTCTTATGCCTCCGGCGGGTCAGAACCTTTGTAAAAAGGTTCCGACACCTCCAAAAACTTTTCATTAGCCGAAGGCAAAATACATTTGCTACTTTTTTGCTCTAATATAGATGTTTCCGTTAAAGGTTTTAAACTGGACCTCTTCTCCGCCTCCATTGAGAAGTCCGTAAAGGGTTTTATCGAATTTCACCATGTATTTCCCTTTCTTTTTTCCCGGTTTTTTGACGGGGGCAGGACCTGGCTGTATATTTAATTTAAAATCACTGTATATTTCTCCTTGTTGGGATTTCATCTTTAGATTGAATTTTGCATTCTTGGGAAAGGTGACATCGATATCTCCGTTTAAAGTGGAAAAGGACATGGGCTTATCCAGGTTTATCTTATCAAAAAGAACCTTCACCTCACCGTTTAAGGTATGAGCAATCACAGTGCCACTGACGTTTTTCAATGTTACAGGGCCGTTGAGGTGATGGACGTCCAGTTCACCACTCACGTTCTCTACTTTGATGAACCCATCATTCAAACCTTTTAGTTTCAGGGACGTTTTAAAAGGTACTTTAATATCCAGGTCCACCCTCCGGGTGAAAGAAGTAACTTTCACGATAACCTTATTGTTTTCTTCGACAATGGTTAAACCGGTGCGATTATTTTGAACCAGGAACATTCCTTTGGCTTTTTCTTTCTTTTTTTTCTCATCCTCATCCTCATCTTCCTCTTTTTTTCCTACAGGTTTGGTTATGGCTTTTGCTTCTACGATTACATTTTTTCCATTGTAACCAGTGACCGTAATGGCACCCATATGAACCCTGGCCTCTACAAATGCCGGTTTTGACGGGTTACTGAGGGGAACCTCAACCCGGTCGGCGGGTGAGTTCTGCGCATAACTGTAACTCACTGCCGCGGAAAAAAATACCAGCATTATACCGATGGAAAGTGTTAAAATCGATTTGTTTTTTATCATGGTTATCCTCCTATTTTTTTTAGCCACAGACTGACACAGACTGGACACAGACAAAAAATGAAACCCGCTTTTGTCAGTGTTTGTCTTGTGTAAGTCTGTGGCAATTTTCATTATTTTTTCATATAACCTTTGATATTAAGATATTACCGTTTAGGGTGTCCATTTTAATGGTTGGGCCGCCCGACCCGATGCGAACACCCTGGAAACGGCTGCTTTTATACACATATTTGCCTTTTTTTCGTTCTCCTTTTACGAGGGTGGGCGGGAGGTAGGTGGTGGGAAAATCGCTGTAGATTTTCCCGTTAAAAGTTTTCAACTTAAAATCCGCCGACAGTCCCGGCAAAAAAGTAACTTCAAGGTTCCCGTTTATGGTATGAAACGAACAATTGGAACCGGGATTTTTATTGAACAACACGGCAACCTTGCCATTCACCGTATGCGCTTTACCGGAACCGTTGATTTTTTCCATTTTGATTCTGCCGTTGACATTACGAATGCCAAAATCTCCGTTAATGTCACTGACGTAAATATTACCGTCATTTACTGTCTTAAGGCGAAGACCGGTCTTATGGGGTACGTTTACTTCAAAATCGTATTGAACGATATACCTTATTTTGCGGGCATTCCAACTGATGGAACCCTTTTCGGTTCTGAAAGGACCGTTAACAAAAAAAATGATAGTGTTTCCTTTGGATGAAATATCCAGTTTCACTTCTGTTTTCGCCTGCTGAAGGGTTTCGTTTGTTTCGGCGCGGATAGTTTTTTGGGCTGTCACTTTGACAATGTCACCATTGTAACCCAAAACCTTAATGGAACCGAAGACATTATCGATCTCCAGGGTTTGGGGTTGAGTCCCGCCTGCAAACGTCAATTCCTTTTTAATGGTCTTACGCTGCTTAACCGGGAAATCCCCTGCTTCCAAGAAGAAGACCATTAAGCACAACATCAGGATGAGTAAAATTGCTTTTCTCATCGTTTCCTCCTTTTTTTGCCACCAAGGCACAAAGGCACCAAGCTTGTGATTTCATGGTGATAATTTTTTTTTATTTTAAATGAATTGTTCATAGAGGTAATACTTCGAGTTCGGAAAAAGGTTACAGGGGATTGGTGGTCAGTGGGTCAGTAAGTCAGTGAGTCAGTAGTTCGGCAAAGAAAGATAAGAAATGAGATGGAATCAATGGGAACAATTGGATTGATTTACGCAAAACAGAACTGCCGTGCAAGACAAAAGTTTTGTGGATGTTTCACGGTCCAGGGGGCGGTTTTTCAAAAGAGCCCCCTGGCCGCCGGAGGCATAAGATTACAACAATTTCTCCAATGATGACCTGGCGCGTTGTTTGACTTGCGGGTTGAGTTTGTTCTTTTTTATCAATTGTTTTAAACTCTCCACCGCCTGTTTCTCCCGTATTTGCACCAGCAGATCGATTAAAGCGATCTGCACCATTGGAGAATTTTGGTTTTGAAGAGATTGAATCAGTCCTTTCTTTACCATGGAAAAATCGGCAAATAGATAAAGAGCGTCCACGGCTGAAAGCCGGACATTGATGTTGGGATCGTTATTAAGGGTATGAAGCAGTGCTTCAAGGATTTGGTTGCCCGGTTTTTCCAACCTGGAACTCCAGGTCAAACCTTTGAGCCGCTGGCTGGGGGAATCCTGGTTAAGCAGCGATATTGCCAACTGCTGATTGATCTCTTGATTCTGCCGGCGAAGTTGGGTGATTTCGCTGCTTTCCTGTGGGCCGGACTGGATAAAATAACCGACAGTAAGCCCAATAAAAAGGAAAACAACAGAAAAAACAAATTGATAGACAGGGCGGCGGGGCCACAATTTTTCCCACACATTCTTTATTTTAAGAGAATTCAACAATTTTTTCAGCGGGCTGGATTCTACTCCTTGATGGATAGACTCCAGCATGGTATAGAAATTTTTCCGGAGGTTTGGCCCGGGTTGTTCTTCCGGTAGAATGCCCAATTGGGTCCAGGTGCCGGTCAATTCTTCCAGTTCCCTGCGGCAGGAGGTGCAGGCAGTAACATGTTCTTGGATGGAATCAACGGTTTTGACATCGAGGTCCCCTATCAGGTAATCGGGAAAATTGCTTTGAATTTGCCGGCAATCGGTATTGGTACTCATAAAACACCTCCTTTTAGATTCATATAGGTTTTTCTCAAATCTTTAATGGCCCGGTGAACCTGTGTTTTTATAGAAGCGAGACTGCAGTCCAGCAGATTGGAAATTTCCCGGTATTTCATCCCCTGGAAGCGGCTGAGAACCAACACCTCTTTTTTAGCAGGTGCTAACCGGGAAAGGGCCCGGTGTAAAAGCACGGCCTCCTGTTCTTCTTGTGTCTTCTGTTCTGGCGATGTTTCTGCGGCAATTTCTTCTTCCCACTTTTCTTCCAGGGGCATCTCGTTTTTGTATTTTTTCAGGTGATCAAAGTGAACGTTTCTGCTGATTTGGTACATCCAGGTAGTGAATTTGCTTTCTTGCCGAAAGGTCTCCCGGTACTTTAATATGCGAAAAAAAACATCTTGTGTCAGGTCTTCGCTGACTCCTTTATCTCCGGTTAACCGCAGGAAATAGTTGTACAGTTTTACATGGTAGCGTTCGAAAAGAAGGGCAAGGATTTTCACGTTGCCGCTTTTAACCTTATTCATTACGTCTTCATCAGTCACTCGATTCACCTTCAGCGGATGGCATCCGCAACTATAGTAATACTGAAAATAAAAAAAAAGGTTACAAAAATAAATGATTTCCTCAACAGTTCCAATTTTAGCCACGAAGTCACGCGAAGAAAAAAGGTATCAATTCAATTATCGTAGGGGTTTGATTTATCAAACCCCATATGCGAAATGTCCCGGGATAGGGTTTGATAAATCAAGCCGCTACAATGAATGGATCAAGGAGATCACTATAAGAAGCCTCCCGGATGGCCGCTGTTTCGAAGGGCCTTCTTAGGTTGGGGATGCCATCCGCTTGCCAAAAGAGATGGTGAGGGATAAACTGAAAATTTTATTGCTGTAATCGGTACGGACGGTGGTGTTCTGGGGATCAAAATAACCGGGCTCATCCCATTTGGCTTTCTGATTCATGTAAGCCGCATCCAGTCGAACCTTGGAAGAGAGATCAACCCCCAATCCCAGGGAAAACCCCTTTAATTTCACGGCTTCGGACGCCGCATCCACGAATAACTGCCCGTCGGAAAACAACCCACCCCGGATAAATACAGTAACTTTTTTAATGGGGAAATTGAGTTCAACCCCCATCCTGTAATTAACGGCATCTTTTTGAGCGAAAGAGAAATCATCCCTTACCGGGTATCCCAGTTTTTCCTGATGGTCGTAATAGTTGGAAACAGTGCCCTTTGACCAGTATATCTTAGAATAGTCAGCGGACAGTTGCATGAATTTAAAGGGTCTCAGCAAAAGTCCCATAGAAAACTGCGCAGGCATAACCACATCCGCTTCCGTGGAATACGTTGTGGTTCCGGTACTCCCGGCTTCTTGCAGATCGTACTGGGAATCCAGGGTGCCGGAAAATTTAAAATGATAACTAAAGCCCAGGATGATGTTCTTGTGCAGTTTAAACAGCAATCCCAATAAGACATTTCTTCCTTTGATCTTCTCAATATACTCCTGGCGGTATGACTGAGCAGGGGAAGTCAGCTCATAATCGATGCTGCCGGAATTAAAAAACTGCTGCAGGGTAATGCCAAAAGATAAATAGTCGGTTAATTCAAAGGCACTGGTCAATCCCAACACATCGATACCGGCTCCACCGGTAAAATCCAGGGTCGTTTCCTCGCCGACAGTATCACTGCCTGATGTTAATATGCCTTGCGACCGGCCGTCAAATCCATAGGGAATGTACCGGTAATAACTGAGGGCGAAATTCCAGTTTACACCCCAAAGAAAAACAGGAGCAGAGAGGGAAAAGAAGTCTATATTTTTTAGAGTGGAGGTAAAATCATAGGTGTACTGTTGATTGAAGGAGTCGGAGCTGTATTCCTGGGGCTGGTAGTTGTATTGGCTTTCATCCTTTCGGAAATCCAGGTAAATTTGCGGTCTTTTAAACTCTGCCACACCCGCGGGGTTGCGGAAAACAGCGGTTAAATCATCGGCCACTGCCGTGAAGGCATTGCCCATAGAGATGGACCTGGCACCGAAAAATATATTGTAATAAGTATAAAATGGTTTAACCCGCCCATACTGAAACACAGGGAGAGATACCGTAAAAAACAGGAATACCAGCAACACCTTTTTTATGTGTTTGATGTTCATGTTCCATCCCCCATCTCTTCCTCATCTTCGATATCTTCTTCTTCGTTATAGCCCACCAGCTCGTCCTGGTCTTCGATATATATCCTGCCGCCGGTGTCTTCTTCATAGGAGAGGCAGCACATCAACCGGCCGCATTGGCCTGAAATTTTTACCGGGTTCATATTTAAATTCTGTTTTTTTGCCATTTGCAGGGTAATGGGTTCAATGTTGTTTAAAAAGGTTTTACAGCAGAGTTGTCGTCCGCAAACACCGATTCCCCCGATCATTTTGGCTTCATCGCGGATACCGATCTGCCTCATTTCGATGCGCATTTTGAACTTTTTGGCCAGGTCTTTGACCAGGTCGCGAAAATCGATCCGCCCTTCGGATGAGAAATAAAATATAGCTTTGCGCTCCGATGTAAAAAAAGAGACCTTGATTAATTTTATAGGGATTTCCCTGTCGGTTATGCGCTTCAAACAGAATTCATGGGCCCGTTTCTCTTCAGCAGTCTTCTTGTCGAAACTTTCCACGTCTTTATCCGTGGCTCTCCGAAGTATCTCCGGGATGCAGGAGATATGTTTTATCTCGTTAAATATGTTTCCAAAGGATTTGACAACTATGCCCATCTCTTCTCCCAGGAAGGATTTAATGATTACGCTGTCATTTGGTTTTACATCGCATTCCCTGGTTTTAAAATGAAGGATATCTTTTCGATCTTCTATTTTAACGGTAATTACCCTGAACATCGTTAACCTCTTGTGTGTTATAGCTCTTTATAAATTCTAGAATCAATACTTTTGTGTTTAAATTTCTCCGGATGTCCCTTAACAGGAATTCCATTTTTTGAATAAGAAAAAGAACTTTCTCAATGGTGATATAGCTGCATAACTGGATAAATTTTTCTTTATAATCGATATTGATGACAAAATCGCTGTTTTTTTCGATTTTAAGGACCATAATATCTCTTAACATCAACGAGAGCAAATTGACCATGGGTTCAAAATATTCCAGGAATTTCTCCCGGCTCCGACTTTTACTAAAAAGACCGAGCAAAATTTCCTCGACCCCCTGCTGACTGAGTAAACTGCTCAGGACAGTAAAGATTTGTTCCCTTGTTTTCATGAATTCATCAAAATTCACATCCAGGATACTATCCATATTGCTCTGCCCCAGGTAGGATATCAACCGGGCTTTTTGGGGATCAAAGCCTTTTCCTTCCAGGTAGGTTCTAATTTCCGAACGGGAAAGCGGGGAGAATTTCGATATCTGGCACCTGGATTTTATGGTGGGCAGCAGGGCATTTAAATTGTCGGTCAGCAGTATAAATACATTGGAAGGGGCGGGTTCTTCCAGCACTTTTAAAAAAGCATTGGCGGAATTAACATTCATCCGGTGGGCGTCTGTTAAAATATTGATTTTCCGTTCGCCTTTGATTGGTCTATTATAATTGTCTTCGATCAAAAAAATAATTTGCTCTTTTTTGTAAAACTGTCCGTCCGGTACCAGGATTTTTAGGTCGAGAAAAATTTCTCTTTCAATTTCCATGCAGTTGGTGCATAAACCGCAAAAATCGTCATTGGTGTCCGGGTTAAGGCAGTTGATGCCTTTGGCAAAGGCGACGGCAAAACTCAACATATTAGCTGAGCGGGGACCGGAGAAGATCATACTGTAAGGTATGATATCGTTCTTCAGGTAGCTGGACAGGATGTGCCTGATCCGCTGGTTGCCCAACAATGTATCAAAACCCAATTATTGCTCCTTTTTTTCCAATTGATTTTGAGAAGAGTTTAGTTTACCATTTTTTTTAGTAAAATACAAAAGTGGAAATTGGAAATTTCCAAGTACTACTGCTCCATCAAATACTTGTGCATGGATTCGGCAGCGATTTTGCCGTCACCCATGGCCAGGATGACGGTTGCACCCCCGCGGACAATATCGCCCCCAGCATACATTTCCGGTATCGATGTCTGCATGGTTTTATCATCCACCACAATGGTTTTCCATCGGGTGGTTTCAAGTTCCGGCAGCGATTGCGGGATCAAGGGATTGGGCGAGGTACCGATTCCTACGACAACGGTATCCACATCGATCAAATACTCGGAACCCTGGATCGGCCGCGGCCGGCGCCGCCCCGATTCATCCGGTTCCCCCAACTCCATTTTCTGCACTTTCATCTGTTTCACCCGTCCCTCGGAATCACCGATGTATTCGATGGGATTGTTCAGGTTTAAGAATTCAACCCCTTCTTCCTTGGCATGATGAATCTCTTCGATCCGGGCCGGCATTTCTTTTTCCGACCGGCGGTAAACAATCATCGCCCGGTCCGCTCCCAAACGGAGAGCTGTCCGTACCGAATCCATGGCCGTGTTTCCACCACCGATAACCGCTACACGTTTGCCCCTTACAATCGGCGTGTCATATTCGGGAAACCTGAAGGCTTTCATCAGGTTCACCCGGGTCAGGTACTCATTGGAGGAATAGACGTTGATCAGGTTCTCACCGGGGATGTTCATGAAGATGGGAAGCCCGGCACCGCTGGCGAGAAAAAAGGCTTTGAAACCTTCTTGTTTTAGATCCTCAAAGGTGGCGGTTCTTCCCACGATAAAATTTTTGACAAACGTAACGCCCATTTTTTCCAGGCAATTTATTTCTGTGCGA
>Ga0114923_10003056_pt1 | contig 11294 bp, 6 predicted proteins | sample SumtaG_FD_89578 | JGI IMG/M metagenome (GOLD analysis project Ga0114923, IMG submission 89578) | Deep subsurface microbial communities from Indian Ocean to uncover new lineages of life (NeLLi) - Sumatra_00157 metaG | ecosystem: Environmental > Aquatic > Marine > Oceanic > Sediment | place: near...
CAGGATGTATGGAATTCGCAGCATCTTTTAATTGCCAGTTCATTATTTCCTCGATACTATATCCCCAAATATCTGCATATGTTTTGTTAATATATTTTATTTTATTATCTTGGGCTATGCATATACCCATTAAAGATTGTTCGGTAATTTTTCGAAATTTTTCTTCTGATTCAATTAATTTTTGTTCTGCTTTTTTATGCTCAGTTACATCAATTGTGTACTCTATCATTTGGGTTACTTCTCCAATTTCATCAAAAATTGGATAACCATGAACATCTACGTTCCTTAGATTCCCTTTTTCATCGTAATGAATATGTTCGACGTGTGCCGGTGATTTTGTTTCTTTCACTATATTAATAGGGCAAGGATACTCCCCGGTACATTGTTTATCATTATGATGTGTAAGGAAGAAACATTTTTGATCTCCAATAGGATCACCTAAGTTTGCAGCAGAATTTGCCATTTCGATGGTAAAATCATTGACATTTATAACATAAAACGGATGAGTTAAAGATTCTATAACATTAGTAAGAAATTTATTTTGTTCTTTAATTTTCTGTTCAGCTTTCTTTCTCTCAGTGATATCTGTAAAAGTAACTGCAAAAAATCCTTTTTTAGGAGAATAACCCGAAACTTTATACCACCGATCTAATGCATCAGAATAATCTTCTACAATTAAAGGAACTCCAGTAAGGCCTACATTACCAAATCTGCCTATCCAATCAGCAGGATCTTTTTCTGTTCCAGGTAATATTTCAGTTACATTTTTACCAATCATATCATTTGCCTTTAAGCCAGTAAATTTTTCAAATGCGGGATTTACTTCAATATATCTGTAATCGATAGGTTTGTTATTATCATCTGTGATTACTTTATGATAGGCAAAACCAGCATTCATGTTTTCAAACAAGGAACGGTATCTTTCTTCGGATTCTTTTAATTTTTGTTCAGATTTTATTCGTTTAGTTATATCTCTGCTTATTCCAAAAAGTGCTTCTTTTTCTCCCCATAGTCCTTTTGAAATCTTTGTTTCAACAGGGATTAGGTCACCATTTTTAGCCATAATAGGAATATTGCAAGAATCTGTTTTATCTTCCAACATCTGTGCTACGATGGTCTTCACTTCGTCATGTCTATCTGGCGGATGAAGATCTAAGAGTGTCATATTTAAAATCTCTTCTTGTGTATAACCTAAACGATTTAAAACTGTGTTATTTACTCTTAAAATACTACCATCAAAACCTATAACAAAAAGGAAATCATTAATGGAATTTACTAAAGTTTCTAAATTAGTTTGACTTTTTTTTAACGCATTTTCAGCTTGTTGACGTTCTGTAATATTTCTTGAAATTAGTAGTGCTTTCTCTTTTCCATCTTTGTCTGTAAATTTTTTTCCTCTAACTTCAAGCCAGTCATAATTTCCATTCTTATTTTTCATTCTCACTACACCCATTCCTTCGCCAACTTCAAAACCTTTTTTAAAAGTTTTAATTGCAATATCTAAATCATCGGGATGGATGAAATTTAGTGCAGTTTTACCAATTCTATCTTTATTTGAGAATCCTCTTAATTTTTTATGAACTTGTTCATTCATCCATTCAAATTCAAGGTTCTCATTTACTATAACCATTAAGTCATTTGCATTTTCTGTAATTAGGCGATATCTCTCTTCTGATTCTTTTATTTTCTCATTTCTTTTCTCAACTCTTTGTCTTAACTCGTTATTTAAAAGTCTTAATCGTTCCTCAGACTTTTTGAAATTTTTCTCTGCTCTTTTTCGTCTGGAGATATCTCGTACTGTTATAAGTGCTTTTGGTTTCCCATCTTTATCTTTAAATATCATTCCTTTCGCTTCTGTCCAAATATAGCGTCCATTTTTATCTTTAAGTCTAACCTCAATTGTTGCCTCACCTGTTTCAAAAAATTTGGAAAATTCATTTAATGCTTTTTCAAGATCATCTTCGTGAATAAATTTAATACATTCCTGCCCTATTAAATCATTGCGATGATATCCCGCAATTCTGAATAAAGGCAATTCATTAACATATTCAACTTTAAAGTTCTCATTCAAAACAAGAATAACATCATATAGATTTTCTGTTATTTGATAGTATTTTTCCTCTGATTCCAATAATTTTTGTTCTATATTTGCGTTTTTTATGAGCTCAGTTGAGATCTGATAAAAATTATCTCCCATCTTATTGATAAGATTTCTATATTTTTCATCAGGTAAATTTAATTCCGAGCTCTTTTTATTTATCATAAACTCGTATTTGTCTTTAATTTCTTTCAGTTCATTATTGAAATCTTCCAAGAGTACATCTAATTCTGTCAACAATCCACCAACTCTGTCTTTTTTAGAATATCTCTAAATTAATTTCTTATAAATTTAACATATAAGTATATGTAGATATATACAACTTATGAGTTAGAAATTTTTTTTTAATATTTTGTAAATGTCATATGTACGTTCCCAAACATAATAAAAAAGAGTACCATACAATTTTGTGAAATCTGAACAATTTATAATTAAATATTTAAGTTAGTTAAAAATTCTAATACAATATTATTCATAACTAACTTTATACCCTTATTCATAATTCAAAAATATTTAATTGGAACTCCTTACTATATTTACATACTTTTTAGCATAAATTCGCGCTATTAGTATAGTGGTTAGTATGCTGGCTTCCCAAGTATGAGCTACATAACTCATACGGTAAAAGTCAGCGACCCGGGTTCAATTCCCGGATGGCGCATTTCTAATTTTTTTACCATGAAAGACCTTTCATGAATCGTAGATTATTAATGAGCCTTTCAGATTCATTAGAGGGAACTTCTAGAAAAGCATAGAACTCATTTTGCCAAAATGCTTTTCCACTAGTAGTAGAACGAATTTCTTCAGCAAATTTTAATGAATTTCTAACTGGTAATAATATTTCTATAACCGCCTGATAATCTTTTTCTTGGTCTATACTTTTGATTTTAGCAGAATTTTTTGAAAGTAAAGAAATTATAGTTCTAATATAGTCTGGAGGTAATTGAATAATTGTGTGGTAGATTGGTTCTAATAAGACTAGTTCACTCTCTTTTAATCCCCTTTTAATAGCTTCATAAAACATTGAAGATAATTCAGTGAAGGCACCTTCTTCATCAATTTTATTAATACTCAAATCCTCAATGATAACTTTTATCTCTGTCAACTTTTCACTACAAAGCGGTCCATTTAAATGTATTTTTTCAAAAATTTGTTGAATCATATTCTTATAGTCCTGACTTAATTCCGTTTCTCCTTGATAAAGCAATAAATTCTGATCACTATCTGATTTCCAAAAATTTTCAATTTCATCCTGGCTAAGATTTGTTTTCTCCCTCAGTACCTCCTTTAGCCTTTCTAATGGTTTTATAGATTGATAGTCAGTAGATTGAAAAAATCTAGTGGTTTTATTATCAAGTCTTTCAATTTTCAATTTTAGGGAATTTTCACCCTTAGGAGATGTTACGGTAATTAATGAAGAATTATATCGACAAGACTCTTTAAACACTGCTCTTGGCTCTGAAATAGAGACTTGTACACCTCTTTTTTCAATTTCATGAGCACTTACTTCAAGGTGTAGGGGTCCCATTCCTGATAGTAAAAATTCCCCATTTTCTTCATTTACTTCGAATCTTAAATTAGGATCTTCAATGAGTAAATTTTCAATAAGTAATTTCATTTTATCAAGTTCTCTTAGAAACTCTGGTTCAATGGATACGGTCACAACTGGAGTAGAAACATATTTTACATTTTCAAAAGGTATCATTTTATCTAAATAGTCAGATTCAATAAGACTTTCTCCGCTTTTAACTTCTTTTAGGCCTTCAATAGCAATAATGTTACCAACTGGGATTTCTTCAACTTGTTCCCTACGTTGTCCCATGAAGATCGCTATTCTTTGGATAGTATCATAATTATTTTCTTTAAGAAGAAAGACTTCTTGTCTCTTGCCACATTTCCCTGAAAATATTCTCCCTGTTCCCACTAATCCATGCTTATCTACTTGAACTTTACTTAAGCAAATTATCAAAGGACCATTAGGATCACAATTTAACATTGCCTGACCAACATCAGAACTGAGATCACCATCCCAAATATCCTTAATTCTGTATTTTTGAGCATCTATTGGATTGGGAAGATGATCTACAACCATTTCTAAAATTGCTTTATGAATTGGTAAATAAACAGCGAGATCCTCGTATGTTCCTTTAGAATATGTTTCTTTTTTATATCTTTTTTTAATATCCTCAAATTTTAAATCGTTCTTTTCGATAATATTTAGCGTAAAACCCCATTTATGAAGTGCTGATCCGAATGCCACGTTTCCCTTTGCTGGAGAAACTTTCCATTCTGTACTAAAAGGCTTTTCTGTATATCTCTCGATAAGTGTGTTAAAATCATTGATTATCCGGGTGTATTTTTTCTTTATTTCATCATCTGAAAGTTTTAGTTCTCTTATCAGACGATCAACTTTATTAATGAACAACACAGGTTTGACTCCTTCTTGTAGTGCTTGTCTAATTACAGTTTCGGATTGTGTTATTATTTCTTCAACAGCATCAACAACTACAACGACTCCGTCAACAAGTCTTAATGCACGAGTAACTTTCCCACTAAAATCTAAATGCCCTGGAGTATCTACAAGATTTATGAGAAAAGGTTCATGCTCCTCCAGTGTTGTTTCATAATATAGAGAGATATTTGTAGATTTCATGGTAATTCCACGTATTTGCTCTTCTTCAAGATAGTCCAGAGCACGCGCTTCACCAGCTAAATCTGGGCTCAATAATCCAGCTTCACTCAGAAGCGAATCAGATAATGTAGTTTTTCTGGCATATAGACATTTAACTTCTATATGATTCCATGATCAATATGTCCTACAAATCCGATATTTCGAATCTGATTTGTTTTTTCCATTAAATTTAAAATTTCTGAAATTTCTTTACGTCGCGGCAATTCTCTATTTAAAAATTGTATTTAATATTATATTTTCAAGTAAATCCTTTGTTTAAAATTTTGGTATTAAAAATCTATAGGTAATAGAGGGAAATGATTCCTCCATACTCAAGATCTTCTTCATCCAATTGGTATATCCAATACCAATTTCAGTTGGGTCAGAAATTTCCTCGAAATCATTTCCCATATATTAATTAAGACAACGTTATAAATTAACTTCACCATCAATTCTAACGATTCTACCGTCAACTCGTAACCTATTATCAATAAATAATTCAATAGCCTTAGGGAAGATTTTGTGCTCCCATTCTAAAACTCTTGTACCCAAAGTTTCTTCAGTATCCGTATCATATACCGGAACACATTTTTGGATTATTATTGGGCCATGATCCTCTTCAGGATCAACAAAATGGACAGTACAACCGGATACTTTTACTCCATACTCCAAAACATCATGATGAGCATGCATTCCCTTAAATGAAGGTAAAAGGGCAGGATGAATGTTCATCACGTTTCCGTTAAACGCTTCAATAAAATGTTTACTAACAAATCTCATATAACCTACACACACTATCAGTTCACATTCATATTTTCTTAAAACATCAATCATTTTCTGGTCAAATTCTTCTCGAGTTCCCTCATGTTTGTCAGATTCTATTAATACAGATGGAATACCGTGATTTTTTGCTCTTGTCATGCAATATTTCCCAGGTTTATTACATAATAAAACTGAAACTTCTGCTTTTTCTTTTAAAATACCCGATTCACATGATTGAACTATCGCTTCGAAATTTGACCCCGATCCGCTAGCAAGTGCTCCAACTTTTAACTTAACCATATTCAATTTAATTTTCTTTTCTAAAAAAATCTATCTAAAATTTACTGAAATTGAAAAATAGTCAATAATTAGGACCATTTGTATTTTAAAATCCAATGAAATATAATCAAAAGGTTTTTATTTGAAAATTAGTATAAGTAACATAGAAATATAGAAATAATTTTTTCTAATTAAAGTCTTTCATAAACAGTTTTTATGAAAGGGAATCGTTTCTTGTTTTATTAACACAATAGTACCAACAAACAATCAAAATTTACTCATGTATTTATATATTTTTTAGTGAAATAAATAATAAGATAGAAGATATTATAATATGGCATTATTTTGCTAAAAAAATAAATTATATTCATGGATAAGTAATTAACATAATGGAGATTAAATAAATTGAGCTTTGAGAGCGAATTAAAAAGGATAAAGGAAGAAATTATTCAAAATCTTCCCGCAGAATTAAAGGTGCAAAATATTGAATTCGAAGGTCCTGAGATTGCGGTATATTCTGAAAATTCTGATATAAATATGATTGATAGTTCTACAGTCCTAAAAGATCTTGCTAAAATAATGAGAAAAAGAGTTGTTTTTAGATGGAACGTAGATAAAAGAAAGGATCCCTCTGAGACCGAAGCATACATAAAAAACCTAGTGGGAGAAGATGCAGAAGTAACTAACATTGAATTTGATCATACACGAGGAGAAGTTATTATAGAATCTGGAAAGCCTGGTTTAGTTATAGGCAAGAAGGGAGTTAACTTAAAAGAGATAAGAATGAATACATTTTGGCAACCTAAAACAATACGAACTCCCCCCTTAGCATCAAGAACTATCCAATTAATTAGAAATATGCTGAGACAAGAGCGAAAGACTCAAAAGGAGATTTTGTTAAAAATTGGTAAAAGAATACATAGGCCAACCCTTTTCAGTGATATTAGTGTTAGGTTAACGTCTATGGGAGGATTTCGAGAAGTTGGCAGGTCATGTATTTTAATGCAAACTAGGGATAGTAATGTTATGTTAGATTGTGGTTTAAATGTAGGCAATCCCAATGATAGATTCCCTTATTTCGACATTCCTGAATTTTCCATAAGAGATCTTGATGCCGTAATAATTTCACATGCTCATCTAGATCATTGTGGACTCGTTCCATTTCTTTATAAATACGGATATAGAGGTCCTGTTTATTGTACCTTACCTACAAGAAACATAGCAACCATGTTACAGTTAGATTTCGTTCAAATATGTGAAAAAGAAGGTAGAGCTACGCCATATTCAAAAAGTGATGTTAAGTCAACGGTATTACATACAATACCTCTGAATTGGGGTAAGGTTACAGATATAGCACCCGATATAAAATTAACTCTTCATAATTCAGGTCATATTTTAGGGTCTTCTATGGTGCATTTACATTTCGGAAAAGGGGGTTATAATTTTGTATATACCGGAGATTTTAAGTATCAGAAAACTCGATTATTAGAAAAAGCAGCTGTAAAATTTCCGAGAGTTGAGAGTTTGCTTATTGAAGCTACATATGGTGGTCCACAGGATCGTATTCCTAGTAGGCAAGAATCTGAAAAAGAACTCAAACAGATACTTAATTCAACTATTAGAAAGGGAGGAAAAATTTTAATTCCCGTTTTAGCAGTAGGAAGAGCGCAAGAGTTAATAATTGTGTTGGAAGAGTTTATATCTAAAGGAATAATTGATAAAGTTCCGGTCTTTCTTGATGGTTTAATTAGCGAAGCAACTGCAATACATACCGCTAATCCGGATTTTCTAAGTAGTGATTTACGAGAGAAAATTTTACATCAAGGTAAAAATCCTTTCTTATCAGATTTTTTCACTACTGTTAGTTCTCATGAAGAAAGATTAGATATTATAAAAGGGGGTCCCGCCATTATTCTGGCGACTAGTGGTATGCTCATTGGTGGCCCGTCTGTACAATATCTAAGAGGATTGGCAATTGATTCTGATAGCTCATTAGTTTTTGTTTCATATCAAGTTTCCGGCACTTTAGGTAGTAGAATCCAACGAGGCTTTAGAGAATTTCAGTATGTTGACCCTAAAGGAAGAACTCAATTAGTAAAATTAAATATAAATACTTTTACTCTCGAAGGATTCTCAGGTCATTCTTCAAGAAGTCAGATTTCACAATTCCTAAGAAGAATTCAACCTAGACCAAAACTTGTAATCACGGACCATGGAGAAGAAAGTAAGTGCGTAAGTCTCTCAACTATGATTCATAAGAAGCTAAGAAAAGCTACTAAGGCTCCTAAAAATCGGGAAACTTTGCTGTTAAAATAGTTATTAGACAAAAAGGAAAAAGGAGAGATAATCTATTATTTTACACAAGTGAGTTTTTTAATGATATTAGACAATTTTCTTTTTTCCTTCTTCTGATATTTTTGCAATTAATTAAAATCATTTTATATTTTTCAACAGGTTGAAGAACACTTAATTTTTTTAAAAAGCAATTATTACTAATCTTAAAATTTGTTTGCTATAGTGGTATTCTTTGAGTATAAAAAAAAGTTTTGAGGAAAAATTACATAAAACAACAGTATTTAGACGCGTAGTTCAATTCACTGCCTTTGTTATAATCAATTATGCAATTATTGAAATGATTTTTACAGTAAATTTACTGAGTTTTGAAGAATTTCTTAAAGTTCAACCAGTTCAGAATTCTCCAAGAAATCCTTTATCAAAAGGTACTGGATTTGTAGAGCTTATGTTCTATTTTATCGCAGAAGGAGAATTTCCATTATTGCTACTTGGGATTTTCATTCTCCTAATCCTTTTTACGAACCGTTTTTTTTGTGGATGGATTTGTCCTGTTGGAACCATTCAGGATTGTCTTGCAGCTGTTCCAACAGGTAGAAGTAAGAAAAAAGTAAGCAAAGACACTCATCAATTTCTATTAAAGCTTAAATATGCTATAGTAGTTATATTATTGATAATAGTTGCCCCTTTGGGTTTTACAAGAACAACAGACAAGGAATTTTATAAAAATTATAGAGATAACCTTGGACCGATTGGAGAAAAACCAGTGAGTTACTTTTCGTTATCAGAATATATCTTTGTATTCTTCCCGAATATGATAACTGAACTCTATGAAAATTGGGAGGAAAAGTTTCTAGAACCCATTTTCACAGATTTTTGGATAGCTTTTATGTTCTTTTTTTATCTAATAGTGATAATTTGTGCAGTGTATTATCCACGTACATATTGTCGGTACCTTTGTCCATTTGGAGCAATCTCAGGAGCGGTAAATGAATATTCATTTTTGAAATTATCAAGAAGTCCCGTAAAATGTGTAGGTAGAGCTGATTGTGGAATATGTGAACGAGTTTGTCTAATGCAAATTAGAATCTTAGATGAGCCGTTTGAGTTTTTTACAGGTGGTGGTGAATGCATTTATTGTTTAAAATGTAAAGAATCTTGCCCTTATAGTGCGATAAATATTAAATTTGGGTAATACGTTTTTGCGACTTTGTAAATTCTATTGATATAATAATTAATAAGTTTAAATCTGAAACGAAATTATGGACTTAGAAAAAATAGATCAACTTAGATTACGTTTAAGACAAGATACAGATATTGGAGATCATGGAATATTAGATTCACAGGCAATTCGGTACTATGAAGATGAAGATTATAAAGGATATGCTGATATCAGACCCCCATTCTTCAGAGATGTTGATCGTATAGTCCATTCAAAAGCTTACGCACGATATATAGATAAAACCCAAGTTTTTTTTGAAGTTAATAATGCAAATATCACTCATAGATCATTACATGTCATTATCGTTTCGAGAGTTGCTCGACAAATAGGACGCGTCCTAAAACTTAATGCTGATCTAATTGAAGCTTGTTCTTTATCTCATGATATAGGTCATACTTGCTATGGTCATTTAGGTGAAAAAATATTAGATGATTTAAGTAAAAATTATAACATGGGGACATTTAATCATAATGCTCAAGGAATAAGATGGGTATCTTTTCTTGAGAAACGATTTCCAAAAGAACCAGCTAGAGGTTTGAATTTAACGCTACAAGTGTTAGATGGGATTTTATGTCACGATGGAGAAATTCATGAAAGAAAATTAAAGCCTATGAAATTAAATGGAAAAAGCTGGGAAGACCATTTTAAAGAATATAATGATGCATTTAGAGAAAATAAAATTGAAAAAATTCCAATGTCATATGAAGGAATCGCCGTAAGATTTGCTGATACAATCTCTTATATTGGTCGAGATATAGAGGACGCAATTTTGCTTAAATTGATTAAAAGAAAAGATCTACCCGAAAATTGCACAAAAATTCTTGGTGACACAAATCGTAAAATCATGAATTCCCTAATAATGGATCTTTTAAATTACAGTTTAGATAATGATACTATAGGATATAGTGAAAAGATTTTTGGAGCCTTAAAGGCCTTAAAAGAATTTAATTATGAGAAAATATATCTTAGAAGGGACTTATTTCCCAATAAGCATACAACTTCAACGTTCATGGATGAATTAACTAAAAAATTTGAATTAATATTTGAAAAATCACTCGAAGATTTAGAAAAAGAGAATTATCATGCCCCTATTTTTAAAGACCATATAGAATATATTGATAATGCAAATTTTGAAACATACTTTAAACCCCTTAAAAAAAAGAACATGTTAACTCTAATTGTAAGAGATTTTATAGCTGGAATGTCAGATAAATATTTCAGCGAGGTTTATCACCTGTATCAGAAATCTTCTTAATTTGATATTTCTGAATAAAATCTGTAATATTTACATCTTATATGAATTTAAATATCTTATTCTTAACTTATATATGAGGATAAATCAAGGTTTTTTCTCATTTTGCTTTTTCTCCATTTTTTTTTAATAGATCTAAAGAAATAGTATCAAATTATCGGTTTAAAAAAGGTGGATTACACAATGGAGGATAAAACAAGGTTTTTTTTTCAGTTTCCCGAGCCATAGTAATATGAGCTACAGCTTCACGGGGTATTATCTTCAGCTTTTTACGGGGTTTTGCAGAAATGAGTTTTTTTAGCCGTAGCCGAAGTATTTTTTTTTAGATCCACCAATTCTGTGTAATCCAATCAATATATGAAAATTTTCACTTATAAAATTTTCACTTATGAGAAGGAAAAATTTTTTAGAAAAATAATATTATAAATAATAGTCATCATCTAAGACTAAGCCCGGTGGTGTAGCGGTCAAGCATCTGGGGCCCTGAACCCCGTGTCTTCAAAGATCTTAAACTTTGAGGCGGGAAACCACGGTTCGAATCCGTGCCGGGCTATATCTACTATTAATTATCCAGTTCGTTTAATAATATGATATCCATATTGTGTTTTAACGGGTTGTGATATTTCTCCTATTTTTAGTTTAGTACAAGCATTCCAAAATTCCCCCACCATATCTCCTTTCCCAAATTCGCCTAAATTCCCTCCCTTCTTATTTGAGG
>Ga0114923_10003057_pt1 | contig 11292 bp, 11 predicted proteins | sample SumtaG_FD_89578 | JGI IMG/M metagenome (GOLD analysis project Ga0114923, IMG submission 89578) | Deep subsurface microbial communities from Indian Ocean to uncover new lineages of life (NeLLi) - Sumatra_00157 metaG | ecosystem: Environmental > Aquatic > Marine > Oceanic > Sediment | place: near...
ATATTCCTATTGTGTTGATTACGAGAAGAGCTACAAACCAATATTTTTGCTTATTTCTTGCGGAGTTCCAAAGTGCAATTCCTTTCCAAAAGGTTGACCAAATAAGTATTATGGTGAACATTAATGACCTTGCACTCTCGCTCTGACTGTTTACTATTTCAAGAATATTCAACACGGTTGAGTTTTGGTGAAAAGAGACTGTATTTTTGTTGACAAAATTTAAAAGGTTACCAGATACCTTATGTCCGATTCGTTTTTGAGATTTTCAAGAAGTTCGGAAAACTTAACTTGAAGCTTTTCTTGAGATAATTGTTCTTTAATTTCTTCTTCCATATCAACAAATTCTTTGTCTTCGTAAAATTCTTTGTTTTCTTCAAAGTATTCCGAAACTTCTTCGTCCGAAACCTGAATTTCATCTTTAAGAATCTCCTCAGCAATTTTTTGTATTTTTATATTCTCTGTTAAATCATCAATCGTTTGACCTTGCATACTCAAAGCAGCCTCGAGAGTTGTCCCTTGCGCTTCAACTATTTCGGTAATATTATTAATTTCTTCTTGGATATCTTCTGGGGAGATACTTACACCTTTTTTCCTTGCTTCCTGAAGAATTAACTCATTAATTACAAGATTTTCAAGAACTGCTTGGCCTGACTCTTTTTCTAAACGTCTTATTAATGACAATCTTGTTATTGGCTTATTGTTAACCAATGCTACAACAAATAATCCTCTGAAAAAATATAGAAATACGGAAAGTATTAGGGCAACAATAACAATGACCCCATACTTTCTCTTTTTACTTTCATTAACTTTAGTTAATGATTTACTCTCTTTAATTTCAGTTGTTGGAGTTTTTGATTGAGTCATTGGTAAATATTATCACAGGAAATTTAAAAATCAATGAGTGAAGCCTCTCCCAGCATAACCTCATTCTCAGAAAGAAGCTGGGGGACTTCCTTTTAAATTAGAAAGGTTTTAATAGTCTTCGCCGAGTGGCTTCTATCCGCCGCGTCAAACGTGGCTGACAAGTCCGACTTGCCGCCTGCATTGCTAGTATCGACTTCGTCAATACCTGCGCATCATTCTCCACCACGGTATCAGGTTCAGAGAGAAGTTGGGGGAACTCGGCTTGATGCAGTTGTATTAGAGAATTTTTAAACCAAAAAATTTCAGGAGTATAAATAGCACAATTGTGGTGATCAATGATGTTCCTAGAGGTATATATATTCTTCTTGAAGCTTTTATTATTAAGTAATCTCCGGGAAGTAGAAAGGGTACTCCCCCTTTTTTCATTAGTGCATATATTAACCCAATTGATGCGACCCAAAGTAATAAGAATATTTTAATGCCTTGCATAGTTATTCTAATTTGAGAAAAGACAGATTAACATGCCTATCTCTCGGCCCCGATTGTTCAATAAGAACTACTTTTTGCCACTGCCCAAGTGTTAAGCTCGCAGACGAAACAGGTATAGTGAGTGATGTACCCACGATACTTGTAATAATATGGTCACCTACATGACTTGGATCATGAGCATGGCGGTATTTAAGTTTAGGTATTATATTCGCAAATGCGTCCAAAAGATCCAAATCGGTTCCCGGATCAAGCTCTGCAGTGGTTAGTGAACACGTTGTATGAGTACAAAATAGAAAACATACTCCGTCATGATATCTGTTTTTCATTAGTAAGTCATTGATAATCTTTGTAATATCTATAACTTGCTTGTTTTTTGTACTTTTAAAATTAAGTCTAAGCATTAATATATTATTACATAATGAACTCCTAAATAGTATGATTAAATAGACAGACTTTGATGATCAGCAAATTAGTTACTTGAAATGTGTAGTCAATTTATGTAATTATTAAATAGAGTATGGAAGTACCACCTACAACAGGAAATCCACCGGTCAATAATCCTCAGGTTAGTCAACCAACTAAACCCGCTGTTCCTACGGATCAAGCACCTGCCGCTCAGGCGGCTACAACTCCTCCTAACACAAATATTGCACAATCTCCCCCAGTAAGCCAACCACCGTCTCCGGTTAACGCGGTTATTTCAGAACCAAAAAGTTCTAAGTTCAAGCTCTTTTTAATAATATCAATTATTCTAATAGTTTTAATTTGGGGAACAGTAGCGTACCTTTACTTCCAGAGCTAAAGTTTCAATATTTACTTCTTGTATATTTTGTATGATTCTGAAGCAACAGGGTCAATATCTTTTAATGTTTCTACTACTTTATCTCGAATTTCTGAAGATGATACTAAGGAATTAATTGAATTTTTCCTAAAATAGTTTTTAATACCTTCGCTCACATCCTCCGCTTCTTTGATATCTAATCCTGCTTTTCCTATTGAAGTTATTAACTTATCGTCACTCCATGACTCTTTGCTACCGTCACGTTTTATCACTTTAAACTCTTTCATATACCAAAATGAGATTTAAGTAGTTTGTATTAATTATCCCCAAATCGAGAATATTACATAGAGAAACACCAAGGAAAATATAGCTAATGCTATAATCTGTATGTTTATGTCCTTAAGAACATTCCTTTTCATAGTAATTAATGATAGTCATATTTTAGAATAAATTTCAACTACCAATTTAAAACTTAAATGAAAAGATATTTTTACATATTAGTTGTAATAATAATGCTTATGTTATTACTTATGATATTTGGTTCCGCCTATCAAAATCACTCTCAAGATTATCCCAATGGAAACTTAATATTTAAGAAAGAAACACAAACACCGACGACTAACGAAGTCGATATATCTGAAGAAGTGAATGGAAACATTACTAGCGATGATACGTATAAAGTCAGCTGGATAATTGCAAGAGATAAGGAAAACATTAGTCTTTTTTCGAATATTATTGAAAGATTAACTTCTAATGAAGCTCTTATTAATAATAATTGTAAATACTTGGTAAATGCAGGTTTTGTTGACAAAAGCAATAACCACATAGGTTTATTCAGAAATCATGACGGATTAATTAACGAATCGTCGGTAAACAATACGTTTAACGGTTTCCTGTTTATTGATAATAATAGAAATGCTTATATTTCTTACTTAGAACCAAAAAGTTCGCTATTAGCATTGCAAACGGGCCCATTACTAATTAAAAACAACTCATTAATAAACTTAACATTGTTAAGTGACAAAAATTCGAGAAGAGTCGTAGCAGCAGTAAATAGAAATAAAGAACTTGTTTTTATAGTTTTTTATAGCAAAAGTAATCCTTTGGGGGGGCCAAGATTATCTGAGCTGCCTTCTATGCTTGAAGATTTGGAAAATAATAGCAGTCTAAATATAACTGACGCAGTAAATCTTGACGGTGGGTCACACTCTGTTTATATAAGCGATCAAATAAAACTTCCGGAATCTTCAATTGTAGGGGGGTATTTTTGCATTAAATGGTGAATTCTGATAATTTAAATTCATCTCCATGACCAGGATATACGGTAGTATCTTTAGGCATCTTCAAAATTTTATTTAATGACTTCTTAAACTTGACATTATTAGAGTAGGAAAAATCAGTTCTTCCAACACTTCCGCCCTCAAATATCAAATCACCGGAAAATAACAGTTTTTCTTTCTTATTATAAAAGGCCACACTTCCGGGTGTATGTCCTGGTGTTTTAATAATTTCAAACTCGAATTCTTCTAATAGAAACTTATTTTTAAAAATTTGGGTGATCTTGGGAGATAAAATATCTATTCTATTAAACCAATGTTTGCTGGTATTTTTTAAATTCCTTATTAGAAATTCATCATCTTTATCTATAAAGAAAGGAATGTTGTAGTTATTTATTAATTCATAACAAGCCATAATATGGTCGATATGGCCATGTGTGGAAATTACAGCTTTTGGAATCAGGCTAAAATCTTCAATTTTTTTGGAAATATAATCAGCTTCATCTCCAGGGTCAATAATAACGCAGGAATGATTTTTATATACGAGGTAGCAATTTGCATACATTTGTCCTACTATCAATTTTTTTACGAGATACATTTAATAAATTTTCACTAATCTGCTTTCATCTACTTTTTTCTTATTAACTAACAAAGAAATTACATCTATTCTTAATCTTTTTGGCAATTTTGGGTTATTTTTTGAGTACGTCTTTATCGCTCGTTTTAACCTTTCTATCTTTCTTTTTCCAACCGACTCTAATGGGTGACCGAATATTTTATTACTCCTTGTTTTTACTTCAACAAAAACTAGAGTATCATTATCAATAGCTACAATATCTACTTCTGAAAATACCGTCTTTATGTTCGTTGCGATAATTTTATAACCTTTTTCTCTAATTAATTTTGCAGCATACTTTTCTCCGGCTCTACCCAATGTATCTTTATCAGCCATATTATTAGATAAAAGTATTTATGAAGTTATTTTTTTGGAATATGTCTTTTCTTAGTACTTCCTTTTTTTCCTTTAGGTAATATGGTTTTCTTCTTGTCTCTGGTGTATATTTTTTCAATTTCTTTACGTGACTTATCCCGAATGTAATATAGCTTTGCTCTTCTAACTCCCGAGATCCCTTTCTTTACTATTTCAATCTTTATTATGGATGGCATTATTACCGGAAATATTCTCTCAATACCAACATTTTGAGCGCCTATCCTTCTTACCATGAAGGATTGATTTTCACCCCTTCCTTTAATTGAAATTACAGTTCCTTCGAAGACTTGAGTTCTACTTTTCTCACCCTCGGTTACCTTTTGAAAAACATTAATAACATCTCCAATCCCGAACTCTACGTCTTTTATTTTCGTTTTTATTGCCATAACAAGATTGTATATTATAATAACTGCTTTAAATAATCCAATATTTCCTGCTAATTGACAGTTATATTATCATTAAGTAGTAAAGATATTTTCTTTGAAAGTTCTTTATTCCAGGAAATCCCAAAGTTTAGGTCGATTTTCCTGTTACCATTTTCTGAAAATAAAAGAGACACATTTTTATTACCAGGATTTTCCAGAAGAAGATTCTTTAACATTTTAAGTTTTTGTGCGTCCATACTTTTCGGAATTTTTATATAAAGCTTATTGTTGTCCTCATCAAGGTTATCTTTGGTATTAATGGCACTAGCGATGATAGACGGTTCATCATCCCTAAAATCAACTCTTCCTGAAACTAAAATTGGCTTATTATCAATAAGAAATCCTTTGAACTTTTCAAATATTTGGGGGAAAACCACAAGATCTATATTGCCTGTATTATCGTTTAATCGAACAAATGCCATTTCCTGGCCTGTTCTTTTTGTAATAATCACTCGGATATCGGTTATTACTGCCGCAAGCTTTACATTTTTGTTCATTAAGTCCTGATTTTCAATATCGTTTATGCTATGGGTAGCCAAATTTTTGTAAATTGATATCAAATCGTCTATGGGTTTAGCAGATAGAGAAAATCCCAACAGTTGTCTTTCTAAATTTTGAATTTCGTCATCACTGAATTCTTCTATACTTTCGTCAAGTTTAGTAATATTAGCTTCCATGCTTTTTTTGATTTCTTTTTTTGAAAAAAGACCTTGCTGATTTTCCATACCCTTCGGTCTCGATACGCTGTTTCTTACCGTATCTACTGATGAGAGAAGTTGTGAACGTTTGCCGAAATTGCTAAGTGCTCCAACTTTAATCAAACTCTCGATAACTTTTTTGTTTACTTTCCTGCCGTCAACCCTTGATATAAAGTCGGCAAACGAAATAAATCTCCCTTCTTTTCTTACCGCATAAATTGCTTCAATTGCAGCCTGTCCAACATTTTTAATCGCATTTAAACCAAACATTATGGCTTGATTGTTGAGAGATTTCGCGTTTTTTACAATCTTAAAGCCGGTATCGCTTTCGTTGATATCGGGTGGAGAAACAACAATTTTCATTCTTCTGCATTCATTTACAGCAGAAGATATTTTCTCATTATCCTGACTTTCTGCAGTTAAAAGGGCACACATGAACTCCACCGGATAATTTGCTTTCATATAGGCTGTCCAGTAAGCAACCATTCCGTACGATGCGGCATGAGACTTATTGAAACCATAACCGGAAAAAGGCTCAATAAGTTTGAATAGTTCCTCAGCTTTTTTCTTATCCATACCCTTTTTAATCGAACCTTTTATAAACTTATCTTTTTGTCTTTCCATTTCCTCGGGAATTTTCTTTCCGACTGCTTTGCGGAATTTATCGGCTTCTTCCCAGTTATAACCGGCAATTTTTATTGCAGTCATAAATACGTCGTCTTGATAAACAAGAAGTCCGTATGACTTATCAAGATACTCTTTCATTCTAGGGTCAAAATATGATACTTCAGACGGATTGTTTTTACGATTTATGTATTCCGGTATTTGAGCCATTGGGCCGGGTCTGTATAGAGCAACCATTACCATAAGGTCTTCAACGCGGGTTGGTTTGAGCTCTTTAATATACCTGGTAATACCCGATCCTGATAGCTGGAAAACACCCATTGTTGCCCCATCCGAGAGCATGTCAAATGTTTTACTATCGTTTAGTGGTATTTCGTGTATATTGATTTCCTTCTTTCTGGTATTTCCAACTATATCAATAGCAGCACCCAAAATTGACAAATTTCTTAAACCTAAAAGGTCGAATTTTAAAAGACCAATAGCTTCATTTGGAGAAACGTTCGGGTCGAGTGCATCCATATCGTATTGGGTTATTACCTTTTTCCCTTCAGGGTCTAGTTGAATTGGTGTGTATTCCGTAATATCGTCGGGTGCAATCACGAGCCCGGCGGCATGGACCGATAAATGTCTTGCATTTCCTTCTAACTTTTTTGCTAAATCAACTACTTTTTTCGTGTCTTCGTCGTCGCTATAAAGTTTTCTTAAATCGACAGATTCATCCAGCGCTCTTTCTATTGTCATTGGGAATCCTTGCCGCCCCAAGGGTATTGATTTTGAAATTTTATCTCCAACAGAATACGGGTAACCCATAACTCTTGCCACATCACGTACAGATCCTCTTGCAAGCATTCTTCCAAAGGTGCATATTTGAGCAACCTTCTTCTTGCCGTACTTATCGGTTAAATATTTAATTATCTCTCCCCTCCTGTCGTCCGCGATATCAAAGTCAATATCGGGTGGAGAAGGCCGCCATGGTGTTAGAAATCTTTCAAACGGAAGGTTGTAAATTAATGGATTTATATTAATTATACCCATGCAGTAAGATACCAAAGAACCGGCGGCAGAACCCCGTGTATTCGTAATAATCCCTTGCTCATTTGCCCACTGGGCCATGTCTGCAACTATTAGAAAGTAGGTGGAATAACCTTTTTCTTTAATAATATTCATTTCGTAATTAAGTCTTTCCTTAATTTCTTTTGTTTGTTTTGTGAACCTCGACTTTGAGCCTTCCCAAACCCTTTCTTCCATTTCTTCATCAGACGTTTTTCCTTCTTCCAGCTCGTATTTTGGAAAGAACCATTTATCCAGCGTGATACTAACGTTGCATTGACCTGCAATCTTAACGGTATTTTCTAATGCTTCCGGTATATCTGTAAAAAGTTCGAGCATTTCATCCGGAGATTTTACGTAAAACGTAGGTGTATCAATAAAACGCAAACGTTTAACATCCGATATGTTTTTTGCTGTCGCTATACACAAAAGTGCATCCTGAGCCGTAGCATCTTCCTTTTTTACATAGTGGGAATCGTTTGTGGCTACCACGGGAATTCCTAATTCTCGGCTTAATTTCATTACTCCTTTATTTACAATATTTTCGTTTTCGTTCATATCTACTATTGCTTTTTTTATATCAGGATTTTCTATATCCTTTAAGTAATTTTTATACTGATGTCTTTGGAGTTCCAAGTAATAGTCATCTTTGAATACCTCCAAAAACCAATTTGAAGTTTTCTTTGCCTGTTTGTAATTATCCTCAATTAATGCTTGTGCAATTTCCCCTTGGGCGCAGGAAGAAGTGCATATTATTCCATTTGAGTATTTTTTTAATGTATCCCTATCGATTCTGGGTCGATAATAATATCCTTCTAAATGAGCTATAGAGGTTAGTTTCATTAAATTTTTGTACCCTGTTGAATTTTTTGCAAGTAGCAAAAGGTGATAATTTTTTATCTTCCCTCGCTCCGGACGGCTTTTGTGATCAATATTGGTTGTGTACGCTTCAATTCCAATAATTGGTTTTATCCCAAACTTTACTGCTTGTTTGTAAAATTCTATAACTCCGTACATTGCTCCATGGTCTGTTATTGCCAGCGAATTCATTTCATGTTCCTTTACATGATTAAGTAGTACTTTTATTTTGCTAAGACCATCAAGAAGAGAGTACTCGGTATGCACATGAAGATGAACGAATTTGTTTTTCATCAGATAAATCAATAACTAAACCCTTGCAAATACTAGCTTACTACAAAGAGTTATTTTTTCAATTGCTTCAGAAGTTCATTTTTTATATCTTTAGGATTTCCTTCACCTTTGAGAATTTTCTGCACTGCTCCGATTAGATAACCTACTACTTCGACCTTTCCTCCTTGAAAATCTTTTACCGCTTTTTTATTCTCTTTGAGAGCGGTATTAACCGCATTGATAACTTCCTTATTACTCGCAAATTTCTTTTTGCTTAATTTATGTATGACTTTTACCAGACTTGAAGGCTCCGGGTATTTTTCATCAAATTTGTTATTCACTATTAGATCGGCAATGGTTTTTGGAGATATTGATAACTTTTTACCAAACTTTGCTGCCTTAACAAAATATTCTGCACGACTTTTATTGCTAGCTAAGACGTTCGCGTAGTTATCAGGTAAAAAATAATCTTTGGTGAATATTAATCTGTATTCTTTAGGAAGAAGTCCCGTATATTTACTGGCATTTTTTATATATGTATCGTCAAATTTTAAAGGAGGAATGTCCGGTTCCGGAAAATATCGGTAATCTTGCTCTTCTTCTTTGGTCCTTTGCGAGTAGGTTTCTCCCAAAGTTTCATTGAAGCCTCTTGTTTCCTGAATAATTTTCTTACCATCTTCAAGTAATTTTGATTGCCTGGAAATTTCTGTCCTCAACGCTTTTTCTAAAAATTTAAAGGAGTTTATATTCTTCAACTCTACTTTGTAATTAGGTATTTCTTCCGCTTTTAACTTGGCTACCGATATATTTGCTTCAAGCCTCATAGAACCTTTTTCCATATCGGCTGTAGATATACCCAAATATCTGGCTATTAGCTGGATTTCTTTCAAAAAAGTAATCACATCATCTATATCATTAAAATCGGGTTCCGTTACCAATTCCAAAAGCGGTACTCCACTCCTATTGAAATCAATTAATGTATATCTTTTTCCACCAATAGTTTTATGAATGAGCTTTCCAGTATCCTCTTCCAAGTGAATCCTCCTTATTTTTATTATTTCGTTTTGAAATTTGAGCCATCCTTTGGTGGCGATTGGTAAGTCATATTGGCTTATTTGGAATGACTTCGGGAGGTCAGGATAGAAGTAATGTTTTCTGTCAAACTTTGAAAATTTGCTAATTTTGCAATTGAAAACAGAACCCAACTTAATTGTATAGTCGATTGCCTTTTTGTTGGGATACGGCAATGCTCCCGGTAGACCCAAGCATACGGGGCAAACTTGTGAGTTAGGAACCTTTCCAAAATGGTAAGCAGGACATTCACAGAACATTTTGCTCTTTGTCGAAAGTTCAATATGTACTTCAATCCCTATTATCGGAATGTATTTACTTTTCATTCTTTTGTATTTTGAAATCATTAAGTATGAATTCCTTTCCTTTATTCTTTAAAAATAATACTATTACGAGAAATCCTAATGTTAATATAAAAATTAAAAACCTTGCGCCAAATATTTCACTTATTGTTCCTGAAAATATAACAGGAAATATTGTTGCAATAGTCATTAAAAACCACATGTTTCCAAACACCCTACCTCTTAACTCATGTGGAGTTATTTCCTGAAGAAGAGTTTGTGTTGGGATAAATATTCCAACGAATGAATAACCTGCAGATAAAAGAACTATAAAAGATAAAAGCATTTTTGCGCTTCCTACAAGTTGTGGAACTACAATAGAAAATATTGCAAATGAAAATGTCAAAGTAATAAGAGAGCTTTCAATTATATTTACTTTTCTAATACCCCTTTTTAATTTTTTGGGAATATATACTGCTGCAATTCCGGCACCTATTGCCGAAGGTATTACAAGCATTGCTCCTGCAATTTCGAGTTTAATTTGTAATATTTCATTTGCAATCACCGGCATGTTAACTACAATTACGGCCAAAGAAATATTTAGAATGATTAAGAGTATTAAAGGTGCCAAAACCATCCTCTTGTTCTTGATGTATTTATAGCCTTCGAATATCTTTTTGAAAAAACCAATAAACGCCTTTTCGTATCTTTCTTTTGCGACCTTTTTAGCCTTAATTTGAGGAAGAAAAATAACGCTGATAAATGCGATGAATAGAAGTAGTGAACCTAAATACAATGTATTATTAAATCCAATCGAGCTATTGAGTATGCCGGCAATGCTAAATCCTACTAATATTGATGCTTGTTGTGTTATTAAGAATATTCCATTTGCTGACGGTAGATGATGTTTTTTTACAAGTGAAGGCAGAGAAGCAAGCTCTGCAGGAACATAAAATTGGTTAAATGACGAATAAATCATAACTACTCCATAAATTAAAAATACAGAAGGATTGTTATAGATTGCAAAAAGTAAAATTGTCAAAGCCTGAAACAGATTAGAGTAAATTAATATTTTTCTCCTATTTAACAAATCAACGGAGGTTGATGCTATAGGTCCGATAAAAACAACCGGAAGTGCATAAAATACCCATAAAAATGATGTTGCTAGGGGTGAATTTGTTTCTGAAAACAGTCTTATTAAAAGAGTGAAGTTCATTATTTGTATTGTTAGTTGTGACAGTACTTGTGAATTAAGAAGATATATGAATTTTCTGTTTTTAAACAATCCTTTATACTCTTTCATATTATTAGGTTAAACTTACCACTCTCGGTTTCCAGTTGACTGATTTCTCATATAATTTCCCTAAAGAAAATAATAATTGTTCAGAAAATCTTTTTCCCATAAGTTGAAAGCCTAAAGGTAATTTTTCTTTATTAAATCCTGAAGGAATTGCGATGGCAGGGATACCTGACAAATTAGCCGTTGCTGCAAAAATGTCTGTTAAGTACATCTTTAGAGGGTCATCAATCTTTTCACCGAGCTTAAAAGCAGCAGTAGGGGCAACGGGTGCAATAATTGCATCAACATCGGAAAGTGCTTTTTCGACCTC
>Ga0114923_10003058_pt1 | contig 11291 bp, 12 predicted proteins | sample SumtaG_FD_89578 | JGI IMG/M metagenome (GOLD analysis project Ga0114923, IMG submission 89578) | Deep subsurface microbial communities from Indian Ocean to uncover new lineages of life (NeLLi) - Sumatra_00157 metaG | ecosystem: Environmental > Aquatic > Marine > Oceanic > Sediment | place: near...
CTTCGACAGTTCGATATCACCCTGGACCTGGATAAGGAGCGCAACATTAAAGTGGGGGAGACAACCATCGCGTATGAAGAGGTCACCCCCGGACTAGTTTATAACGCCTTGGAAAAACTGATCACAAAGATCTATGAGGAGAAAGAAAAAACCGTTGGAGAAGATTTGGTCCGGCAGCTGGAAAAGTATTTCATGCTTCAGGTACTAGACGCCCAATGGAAAGACCATCTACTGGCCATGGATCATCTGAAGGAGGGAATCGGGTTTCGCGGGTATGCCCAGAAAAATCCCTTGAACGAATATAAAAAAGAAGGTTTTGATCTGTTCATGGGGATGGTCGGCAGGATGAGGGAGGAAATCGTCGCACTCCTCTTTAAGTTCAAGGTAAACACATCCGAAGAGATGTCATTGGAACATCAACCCCGTAGACAAAGGGTGGTTGAGCATCGGGGACAGGACAATGACGGACAAAAGCCAAAAACGGTTCGGCGTAACGTGAAAAAAGTGGGTCGGAACGAACCGTGTCCCTGCGGAAGCGGGAAAAAATATAAAAAATGTTGCGGGGTTGGAGCGTAACCCCCTGAAATTTATAGATAAAAACTCTTAAAAAATGGTATGATAAATCCTCTTACTCGGGGCAATGTGGATGATTGATTATCGAGTTACGGTTTTTATACTGACGGCCTGTTTTGGAATTTCGGCGAGTTCTCCCGTGTGGGCGGACGTGTTTCGATTTATCGATAAAAATGGAACCATTCATTTTACCGACCATCTTCCTAAAAAGAAAAAATTCCGAACAATCAAACTCCCAAAAATTCCCAAGAAAGCCAAAGTCCAAACCGTCCAAAAATCGAATGGGATCGGAAAAAGTAAAAAAGTAAATCGGAGTCCGACCAAATTCAGCGTCGCGGACAAGTCGGAATTCGGGCATTATATTCAATATATTTCGGGAAAATATTCCGTCGACCCCATTCTAGTTCATTCCATTGTTCGAGTCGAATCCGATTTCCGACCTCATGTGGTATCGCCGAAAGGGGCAATGGGGTTGATGCAATTGATGCCGGAAACCGTCCGATCGTACCAGGTGCGGAACGTGTTCGATCCACAACAAAATATAGAAGGAGGTGTCCGGTTTCTATCCCATTTGATGAAAACGTACAACCGGGACCTGACCCTGGTCCTTGCTGCGTATAATGCGGGGGAGACGGCCGTAAATCGGTACAATGGGGTTCCTCCCTTTTCCGAGACCCGGAATTATATCAACAAGGTAAGGGGGGAGCATATGAAGGTTCGAAATGAACTCCTTAACGGGAATACAGGGAGTGGGATAAAAAGGGCTTCTACCAAATATCGGATCAAACGGAAAGTCTATCGGTACAAGGGGAAAGACGGATCATACATATTCTCCGATATACCTGGTCAGAATCTATAAATCTTCTTTTCTCCCGTTTTCGAGTCTCCTAAAACCCCCGAAACCCGGGTGAGAAAAACCAATGTCTTACCCAAACCATTCGAGTAAAGGGACGATCCATGTTTAACCAAATAAACCTACCGACCAAACTGACATTATTCCGAATTTTTATCGTTCCTCTTTTGATTGTGTTTTTGATATCCCCATCCACAACGTATTCCTTGATTGCAGCATTCATCTTTTTGCTGGCCAGTCTGACGGATTGGTTGGACGGGCACCTCGCGAGGAGCACAAACCAAATAACCACCTTGGGAAAAATCCTGGATCCGATCGCGGATAAATTGTTAATTTGCTCCACCCTGATTCCCTTGGTGGCGTTAGGCAGGGTTCCTTCCTGGATGGCCGTTATTCTTGTCGGCAGGGAACTCGCGGTTACAGGACTTCGTTCCATCGGGATGGTTCAAGGGATCGTGGTACCCGCCGGGACCATGGGAAAATACAAAATGGTGTTTGAGATTATTGCCGTGCTTTTGCTAATTTTAAACTTCGATTTTTGGTTTATTCACATGCATTTCCTGGGAATGATCGGGTTATGGATTGCCATGATTTTTGGTGCAATCTCAGGAATCGACTATTGCGTCAAGATTTTCCAGGGGGTCGATTTCCTGGAAAACAGCACGGACATTGCTCCCTTTAGCCCACCCAGCTCAAGCCCCGAATATTGAAGATACCCACCCAGTCTGATACAATAAATTTTGTTAACTATTTTATTTGGAAGAGAGAATAGTTTTCTAAGTAGATTAGGTTTATTATTTAATATAGATTTTTGAAAAACATAGAGTTTAATTTTATTTAATAATAAGTTAGTCGGAATTGTGGGTCCGAGAACGAATTGAATTTTATCTTAAAAAAACCAGCTTTATTCCAAAATCGTTAGGGATTATAGATTGCTTATTTCATTTTTTACGATAATCAATTCGCCATTTAGACCCAGTGGATTTTTTTGTTTTGTAGGTAACATATTGAAAAATTTTAATGAAATATTGATTTTTCTATCTAATTATTATTTTGGGTTGAGGGAACCATCCCCCCAACCCAAAAAAAGGAGGGTATACATTTATTTCAGAAGCTCTGGGATTATTAGACATATTATTTATTATTTTCATAGAGGAGCTAGACTAATAGATGCTTGTAATTCAAATACTTTTCGTTATTATTACGTCCGGTTTAACCGGGTTTTTGTTTCTTCATATTTTCAAAAGCTTATTTGCACTTTTGAGCGGTGTAGCTCTCGGATTGATTATCTCCGTGGCCATCGCTTTTTTGGAACCCCATTTCAAGAAGGTACGATTTAAGGCTGTTGTTGGCGGTACGATTGGGTTTATTAGCGGTCTGGTTATAGCCAATCTTTTCACCCACTCTCTGTTCTTTTTGTCTTCGGATGCCCCCTTATATAACCCTTTTATCCCGCTGTTGGTGAATGCTATTTTCGGGTACGTAGGGTTTTCTTTGGGGTATCGAAAAGTTGATGAATTTGAGTTGGGTAAACTGGTCAACATCATTAAGGGACAAGTGGAAAAGAATGATAACCTGAAACTTCTCGATACCAGCGTCATAATCGACGGTCGAATTTCGGACATTTGCGAGACCGGTTTTTTGGAGGGCCAGATGATCATTCCCCAATTTGTCCTGAAAGAGCTCCAATTGATCGCGGATTCTTCCGATTCGCTGAAACGAAACCGGGGAAGGAGGGGGTTGGATATTCTCCAGAAAATCCAAAAGAACCCCACCCTGAACGTTCGAATTACCGAGGAGGATTTTCCGAAAATCGGGGACGTGGACACGAAATTGGTCGCCTTGTGTAAAAAAAATGGCGGCAAAATCCTGACCAACGATTTTAACCTGAACAAGGTGGCCGAACTTCAGGGGGTATCCGTCCTGAATATCAACCAATTGGCCAACGCGGTAAAGCCGGTGGTGTTACCAGGTGAGGTAATGACCGTCTACGTGTTGAAAGAAGGGAAAGAATATAACCAGGGGATCGCGTACCTTGACGACGGTACAATGGTGGTGATCGACAACGCACGAAGAAGCATTGGGAAAACCATCGATGTTTCTGTAACCAGTGTACTTCAGACCACCGCCGGTCGGATGATATTTACGAAAGTTAAAGAAGACGCGGAGGTTCCCGTTTACGAGTAACGGTTGAACGAGAAATCCTGCGTTTACCCAGGATGAGAATCCCAACTCTGCCCGGTGTGGCATTTGCCCTGACTGCCTCCCTGTTGTTTGGCGTGAGCACTCCTTTTTCGAAGATTCTTCTCGAACAGATTCACCCCGTCTTTCTGGCGGGTTTGCTGTACCTCGGTTCCGGGATCGGGTTGGGGATTTGGTGGTTAAAAACCCGTATCATCCCCTCCGGGAATCAGGAAACCCCGTTAAAACAAAAGGATCTTCCCTGGTTAGCCGGTGCCGTTCTTTCCGGTGGAGTTATTGCTCCCGTACTTCTTCTTCTGGGTTTGTCCGTTACACCTGCATCCACTACAGCCCTCCTTTTAAATCTCGAAGGGGTTATGACCGCCCTTTTGGCCTGGTTTTTGTTCAAGGAACATTTCAGCAGCCGGATTGTTTGGGGAATGGCGGTGATAACCGGTGGAGGAATTTTCATTTCCTGGTCCGGTCTGCCGGGGATGGGATCGTTTTTGGGCCCGATCCTGGTGGCCTCCGCCTGCTTGGCTTGGGGTTTGGACAATAATCTGACCCAGAAAATTTCTGCCAGCGATCCGATCCAGATCGCCTGCATTAAAGGTCTCTCCGCAGGTAGTACCAATCTGATCATTTCCCTTTTCTTTATGATTTCTTTCCCGACGTTCAATACGGTTCTCTTTGCGGGACTGGTAGGGTTTTTAGGATTTGGGATCAGTGTGGCTCTTTTTGTCTATGCCTTGCGGCTCATCGGAACGGCACGAACAAGCGCCTATTTTTCCACGTCACCTTTCGTGGGTGCCCTTCTCTCCATCCTGATTTTGGGAGAATCCTGGACCGTCCCCTTTCTTTTAGTGGCCCTTTTAATGGGGCTAGGGGTGTGGCTCCATATTTCGGAATCTCACGATCATGAACATTTTCATCTTGATTTAGAACATGATCATTGGCACAGCCACGACGTCCACCATAATCACGATCACGAAAAGGACCAGGTTTTGGAGGAGGATCATTCCCATTCCCATAACCACGAGAAGACGGTCCACTCCCATCCCCACTTTCCGGATATCCACCACCGACATCCCCATCCCTAATCATTAATCTTAAAAAAGATAATCACCGCTAAATTCACATAATAAGTGTAATTTCCTTGGGGAATCGGCTAGCTGGTATAGTGGTACGTTTTCCCTAGCAGAGGAGATTGCACATGAGAGACTATACTCAGCTGACCGAAGTAGAAAGATACCAGAATGGCGTGTTTTTCCAAAAGGGTCGTCGCCAAAAGGAGATTTCGGAGGCCCTGGGCCGGAGTCCCTCGACGATCAGTCGAGAGTTGCGGCGGAATCGGGGTTTGAGAGGATACCGTCCGAAGCAGGCGCATGGATTGGCCGTGCAAAGGCGGAAGGAAGCGAGTGTTTCCCGTCCGCCGCAATTGGACCATTTGAGGTAAAAAGTGAAGGTGCACTTTCTGTTAAATTTTTCTTTATAGGGAGGGATTTAAGATGAAGAAAGTGTCAAGTGCATCGGTAGTGAAAGATATTCGCAGGATGACGCGAAGGAAGTTTTCATCCGAGGAGAAGATCCGGATTGTTTTGGAGGGATTGCGAGGCGAGGAGAGTATTTCGAGTCTTTGCCGACGTGAAGGGATTGCCAGTAATCTGTATTATCGCTGGAGCAAGGATTTTCTGGAGGCGGGAAAGAAACATTTGATGGGGGATACGATCCGGGAAGCCAACTCCCATGAAGTTTCGGATTTAAAGAAGGAGAACGAGCATTTAAAACAGCTGGTCGCCGAGATAGCCCTGAAAAACCGGGTCCTTAAAAAAGGTCTGAGTGGCTTGGACATGGAGGACATCGGGCGATGAGATACGGTCCTTCGGAAAAGATGGAGATCATCCGGGCCATGGAAGAATCCGAGCTTTCCGTGCCCAGACTTTAAAGGAACTAGGAGTTCATCGTAGTACTTTCTATAACTGGTATCGCCGCTATCTGGAAGATGGAGTTGAGGGTCTGGGCCCCCAACAGCCCAAGGCCCGAACCTTTTGGAACAAGATTCCTGAAAAGGTTAAGGATCAGGTTGTACAAGAGGCTTTGGAGCAAACCGAGCTCTCACCCCGGGAACTGGCGTGCCGGATCACCGACATCCAGGAGTATTTCATCTCAGAATCCAGTGTCTACCGGATTCTTAAAAGCCACGATCTGATTACACGTCCCGCCTATATTCTTTTACAGGCAAGCGATTTTTTTTAAAATCCGACCCGCAGGGTTCATGAGCTGTGGCAGACGGATTTCACCTATTTTAGAATCATTGGTTGGGGCTGGTATTATCTGTCTACGGTCCTGGATGATTATTCCCGGTATATCCTCGCTTGGAAACGGACAACCTCCATGACCGCATCGGATGTGAAAGACACTTTGGATAAAGCGGTATCTGAAACCGGTGTGGATTCAATCAAGGTCCGGCACAAACCCCGGCTGCTCAGCGATAACAGGCCCTGTTATCTTTCAGGAGAACTCAAATCCTATCTTGAAAAACGAGGAATGACGCATACTCGGGGAGCCTCTTATCACCCCATGACCCAAGGCAAGATCGGACGCTATCACCGATCCATGAAGAACATCGTCAAGCTTCAGAACTACTATTTTCCCTGGGAACTGGAGCAGGAAATCTCACGCTTTGTGGATTACTACCATCACCAGCGATACCACGCGGCATTAAACAACGTCACTCCGGCTGATGTTTACCTCGGCAGACACCGGGAAATTCTGACAAAACGGGATCTCATAAAAAAAGAAACCCTGGAACGGAGAAGAAAACAAAACCTCAATTCCAAGGTGGCTTGACTTAAACTTGTGCTATTTTTATCGAAGGGTTATAAACCAAATGTGTCTCTAACTAAATTCCAACTTGGGTCCAGATCCGTTTGAAGACTTACACTACACGCTTCTGGGACCGAAAGCGATGATTCCCATTCCCATCATAGTCACCGTGGCCCCAATCAGATCCCACCGGTCCGGAGTCTGGTTTTCTATAAGCCACAGCCAGAGGATTGCCGTGGATACGTACATCCCACCGTACGCCGCATACGTTCTTCCCGCCGCCATTGGGTGAAGGGTTAAAAGCCAGGCGAATAAAGCCAGACTGAGAGCGGCTAGAATAAGAACCTTGACCGGATAGCCATGTTTCATCCAAAGATAAGTCAGATAACAGCCCAAAATCTCGGCCACCGCGGTAACCAGAAACAGACCCGTTGTTTTGAATACCATAAACATTTTTTCGTACCATAAATATGGATTTATTTTTCGGTTGTCACGTTTAATGAGTGTACATTGAGACGGCGGGGTATTATCCTTTTTTCTTTTTCCTGAGATTTCACCAAAAGAACCCCCATACCCATGGAACAAGATTTCGATCGTTGGCTTCAAGAATTGCCCAAGGTGGAACTTCACATCCACCTGGAGGGGGCCATCCCTTTTTCCCTGGTGTTGCAATTAGCGGAACGAAACGGTTACCCCTTGGAACAACGTTTTCGGGATGCGTGGAAAACTGATTTCCAATTCCATTCATTTAAAGATTTTATCGATCACTTCGTTCAACTGTCCACCTGTTACCGCACCCGGGATGACTTTGTGAAGGTTATTGGCGAATTTTTACGAATCCAAGAGGACCAAAACATTCGGTACTGCGAAGTCTTTTTTACCCCGACCTTACATTTCGCACAGAAAGGATTACCCTACACGGACCTTCTACAGGCGGTGGAGGAGGGGATACAAGCTTCCGGGACGCAAGTGGAATTGAGCCTAATCGCCGATATCAGCCGTCACTCGTCCATGGAATTGGCTGATTTGACCCTTCGGTTTTTATCCGAACACCCCAGCGAACGGGTGATCGGTTTGGGATTGGGAGGATCGGAAGAAGGGTATCCCCCCGAGATGTTTCAATCCCATTTCGATCGGGCTCGAGAATTGGGACTTCACTGTGTGGCCCATGCGGGTGAAACCGCGGGTCCGGATTATGTCCGAAACGCCGTGGAGGTCCTTCGGGTCAGCCGGATCGGTCACGGGGTGCGGGCCATGGAGGACGAATCGGTTCTTGAGTTGATCAAAGAACACCAGATTTCTTTAGAGATCTGTCCGACGAGCAACTTACGATTGGGAATTTTCCCGTCGTACAACGCCCATCCCCTACGGTTCTTTTGGGAAAGGGAAATTTCGGTTACCTTGAACAGCGACGACCCCGCTTTTTTCCGATCCAATCTACAAAACGAACTCAGAGTAGCCCACGACCATTTCGGGTTTAGCCGAGCCGAGTTGATTCGGCTCCTATTGAACGCCGTAGACGTCTCGTTTGCCCCGACGGTAATGAAGAAAATATTACGCCGAGAGATAGAAGATTATGCTCGACAGAGTGGAGTGGAATGGAAAACCGGTTAATCAAGGGTTGGGCATAATCTTTATTTCAGATGTGTCGGACAATCTCAATTTGTGTTGGAAGGCAAACAGGTCACCGTAGATCATAAAAAACAATAGTTGGTCCATCTGCTCCCGGAGGGATTGTTCCAAATTGCCATGGGACGGGTTTCCGCTCAGGTCATCGTGTTCCTCTGGGTCCGCGGCGAGGTTGTACAATTCCACTTTCCCGGTGACCGAGTGGTAGATCATCTTCCAATCCCCATCGACGATCATGTAAACGCGCCGGTCGCCCCGCTCGCGCCAGGAAAAGTAAGAAAAAACCGGAAACGGTATCAGAGGTCGGCGGAGCACGTTAAGAAGGGCAACGTGTTTTCCCCCGTACCCGAAAAACCGAAGGATCGTGGAGGGGATCCTGTACGAACCGACCGGATCGGTCACCTCCCGGGAGGATTCACCAGTGACGTGAAAAATCATCGGGATCCGGGTGGTCTCCTCGTATAGGGTGCCCATATGGAACAATCCGCCGTGTTCATAAAACTCCTCACCATGGTCGGAGGTCACAATAAACATCACGTCCGCGACCGATTCCAGGTTCTTTGCCATTTGCCAGATCGGAGTCAGGGCCCGGTCGATTCCCGAGAGGATGTTTAGGTATCGATTCTCCATTGCCGCAACCATTCCGTCGATGTTCAAGAGACGAACAATTTCGCCGATGTTTAACCCCTGCTGAGTCATTCTTCCCCCTTCCATCCGTTGGGTAAACGAATCGTGAAGGGCCACGAAATGAACGGTCAGGAAAAGGTCCTGATTCGGGTCTCGCTCTGATAACACCTCAACTGCATGGTCGGACATTTGGTGCAGGGTAAAATTTCGAACGGTCGGGTCGGGCCGATGAATCTCATCGAAATTGAACAGCGTAGCGCCCAATCCCAGCTTTCCCCACCATTCCGCTACACTGTCCTGAAACACCCCCGCGGTGCGAATGCCACCTTTTTTTAAAAAGTAGGCAAGTGTCCAATCCGAATGGTTCCAGGGCAGGGCTCTGAAACCGAGCTGGAAAAAAAAGGGAACCGACTCCAGCGTGTTGTTGGATTGGGAATACGCCCTGGAGAATCGTACCGAATCCTCGGCCACCTGACCCAATGTGGGAGTAATGGAATCCGGTCCTCTGTGATGATCGACTTTGTCCGCCCTGAGGGCGTCGATAATCACCAAGATGACCACTTTGGGCCGTCGGTCGTTTTTTCGGTTAGGGATAGATACCTTCACGGGAAGAGTAAAATATCGGTTTTTGAGGGAGGAGAGATCCCCACCAAAACAGTTTTCATCTATCCCGTTTCCCGGCCAGTCGATGGTGCCGGGATGATAGATCGGGTTGGAATCGTCGCAATCTCCGAAATGAAACCAGGAAGAATACCCGTCCCCGTCACGATCCGTTAATTGGGACGCGGTTTGAATTAACATGCTGGCGTGGGGTGAACGGGCTAAAACAAAATCTACCACGTCGCGGTTTTTTGTGGAGCCGATCACGAAAGAAATTCCGACGAGTAGAAGTGCCGCCGTACAAATCTTCATGGAAAATGGGCTACGGAGTCTGGTTCGGTGGATCAGCAGGGTGCAGGGTAGGCTGACCGCTCCAATTCCAATCAGAAGAAAAACTACTTGCAGGTACTCCATCGTGTGGTATCCCCACAGGCGGATGAGAAAAATGGAGTCCATAATGGCCAGGAATAGGGCTATTAATATACCGATCATTCCCTTACCCACGGAAGATAAAATCCTTTCCCGGGGATGCCGAAACCACGTGGCCACGAAAAAATAAGACAAACCGAGCAGTCCTATCATGGTTAGTCCCATGAGAAAAAGGGTTTGGGATTTGGTGAAAACCAGGTCCATGGCATGCCCGGTGAAAAGGGGTTTTAAAAGGATCAACAACCCCCCCCATAGGAAAAAAACAACTAATCCTATTTCCGACCCTGTTTTCCAGATGAGGGTACCGAAAATAAGGGAAAAAACGATGAAGAGTCCCGCGGGTCCCGGATCATAACGAAGACCCGAACTCAATAATAAGATCGTGACGAAACCGGTTTTCCAAATGATCGGGATTCGGATAAAAGCCAGGCGGGCCAAAAACCCGAATAGCCCGCCTAAGAAAGCGCCGCACAGTCCGATGATCCCAATGGGGAGAAGAACCGATTGAAGGATCAATATACCAGTAGGTCCCGAAGGACCCTGGAGGCCGATTAGCCCTTCCAGACCCCCGATCACCGCACCGGCTAGGAATCCGTTGAGAATGGATTCCAATAAAAATCGTTCCCTCCCTACGTCTATCCGCCGCCTGCGTTGAAGGGCTTTCATTGAACCCAAACCGAATGAACAGAAAAGAGAAATTGGATCGACTGGAAATTTAAACGGGGATCCCATTCCAATGTTATGGGGTGGGAAATTCTATTTTTTTGCGGGGAAAAATGGGGAAGACGGTTTTTATTGGAGACCTCCGGCCCCGGCGTTCCAGGTAAAAGTTGTCGCCCCATTAGCGTGTGTGCCGGTCGCCACCCAGTTAAAATTATCTGCGCTAATTACGGTAACGGTTACGTTTTTCGTTATAAACCATCCGATCAGGTCGGCGTTATCCGAAGTATAGGTGCCGACGTCTACGTAATAATATTCTTGCATCTGGGCAAAATTGACCAAATCCGATTTGGCCGCCGCATCGTACGCTTTTGCACGAAACGCGGAAAACTGGGGGATGGCAATCGCGGCAAGGATGCCGATAATGGCCACCACAACAAGAAGTTCTACTAAAGTAAAACCGCCCTTCGATCGGATTCCTTTAGGAAGTTTGAAGTCTATGGCTTTTCCCAGCTTGGTATAGGACATGAACAAAACTCTCTATTCGGTTCAGGGATTATAAAGAAAAGATTCTTGAATTATGGTAACGATACCAATTCCAAAACCCTTGATTTTCATAGAATCAACTTTATGAAAAAGCACGGTATGTTCCCACACCGTGCTTTCCTACAACCTACAATAAAAACTTTACTGCAATCCACCTAAGGAGGCGTCCCAGGTATACGTTGTAGTTCCGTTGGCATGGGATGCCGTTGCGATCCAGTTGACCAGGTCAGCAGTGCCAATAACAACCGTTACGTCGGTCGAAGCTCGCCACTCGGGGGCCAGGTCGCCGCCGACGAGTGTGTATGTGTTGAAATCCACATAGTAGGCTTCCTCCGCGATGGCCAAGTTAGCCAAGTCGGATTTCGCC
>Ga0114923_10003059_pt1 | contig 11291 bp, 12 predicted proteins | sample SumtaG_FD_89578 | JGI IMG/M metagenome (GOLD analysis project Ga0114923, IMG submission 89578) | Deep subsurface microbial communities from Indian Ocean to uncover new lineages of life (NeLLi) - Sumatra_00157 metaG | ecosystem: Environmental > Aquatic > Marine > Oceanic > Sediment | place: near...
CAAGCTCGTCATGATGCGCTGAAGGATGCTGAAGAAGCATTCTTGAAAAGAAGACGTGCGCATGCTCGAATACTTCAACTTAGAGATACAGGCGAAGTTGAGGGTATATATGGAACTGTTGCAGAACTTGGGGAGATAGATCCGAATTATTCTGTTTCACTTGAGATTGCAGGCGGAAATAGACTCACACACATTGTTGTAGAAGATGATGATGTAGCAACTCAATGCATCCATATACTAAAACGTGAACGTGTTGGACGAGCCTCATTTATCCCCCTTTCAAAGATTAAAGCGAGAGGTCCAGGAAATATCCCAGATGATGAAAGAATCATCGGGTTCGCTATAGACCTAGTGAAATTTGACCAAAAGTTTCTCCCAGCTTTCGAATTCGTTTTCTCAGATACAATAGTAACAGAGGATTTTGAAAGTGCCAAAAAGTTTGGTTTTGGTCGTCGACGAGCAGTATCCCTTGAAGGTGATCTTGTCGAGAAATCAGGTTTGGTGACTGGAGGGCACTATCATCGCGGTGGAACAGGTCTATCACTAAAGGTTGAGGATAAGAGCCCTGAAGTTGCAAAGCGCCTTGTAGGGCTTGAAGAGATTCTAGCCAATATTAGAAGCAAACAAGATGCCCTTCGTGAAGAGAAAAAATCGCTGGAAAGAGAGATTCAAGAATTATCCAAGACAAATTACCGTTCAAATCTTGAACTCGAAGGTCTTGAGGAAAAATTAACAGAAAAGGAAGTACGTGCAACCGGCCTGAAAGAAAGAATTGAAACCGCAAAGAGGACAATTGAGTTTCAAGAAACCCAGAATGTAGAATTGAAAGAGAGAGATGCGGAACTCACCGAGCACCGTGAAACTGTACGCGGTCTCCGAGATGCAACAAATGAGGACCTCGTAAAGACTGATGCATCAAAAGTGACTCAGGAAATAAAAGACCTGAAAGAAATTAGTGAACATGAAAAGAAAAAGCGAGAAACCTTAACTATTGATCTGACGGGTCTCAGAGTTGCGGTAGAAGAGCGGTTAGTCCCGAAAAACCAGGAACTAGAAATTCGTCGGAGTACGGTTACATCAGTTCTTCCAGGATTAGAAGAAGAACTCAAACGATTAGAATCAGAATATGCAGTAAAAGATAGTGAACTCGATAAGCTTCAAGCTGATAGAGCGAAAATCGATGAAACGGTAAAGGATAAGCGTACACGTCAAGTACGTCTTAAAGAAGACATGAGAAACCTCAGATTACGTCACGAGCAAATTCGAGAAGCACAAACTGGAAATGAAAAATCGGTTTATAGATTGCAGACTGAACAAGCACGATTAGAAAATGAGGGCGTTGCATTCACTGCAGAACTTGGTACATTAGCGAATACAGAAGAAGAATTACAGAAACGTGCTCAATTGGAAGAACCAACATACAAGGATATTGAAAAGCTAGAAGATAAAATCAGGGAACTAGGAAGAGAACAAGAAGCAATGGGTGCTGTCAATCTCAAATCACTTGAGGACTACGAAATCGAGAAAGAAAAATACGAAGAGATTGTGGATAAGAAGACACACCTCGAACTTGAACATAAAGAAATTTTAGCGTTCATGAGAGAATTAGAAGCGGAAAAAACACGTAAATTCCTTGATGTTTACAATCAAATTGCTGACAATTTCGCGAAGGTATTTGCAAAGCTCTCCCCTGGTGGAGAAGCGACCCTTATGCTTGAGAATCCTGAAAGCCCCCTCTTGGGGGGAATTACTGTAAGATCCAAACCTCGTGGGAAGGATCTTGTTTCATTAGATGCTATGAGTGGTGGCGAAAAGACCATCACTGGACTTGCACTTATTTTTGCCATACAAATGCATAGCCCAGCAAGCTTCTATGTATTTGACGAGATTGATGCAGCACTTGATGATGTGAATGCACATAATGTTGCTTCATTGATTGCTGAAATGTCCCGGTCTTCCCAATTTGTTGTGGTATCGCTTAGGGATACGACTGTTCGTAAAGCAGACCTACTTGTTGGAGTTTCAAACCAAGATGGCATATCCAAGATAGTAAGCGTAGACCTAACTGAGGTGGCTGAAACAGCATGAGCGGAGATGATGACTCGCCATTTTGGGCAATCCCGCCATATATTTTATTGACAGATGTTCTTCAATTAGATAAGATTGAACCCTGGAATGTTGATGTTGGAAAGCTAATGGGTGGATTTCTTCAAGAAATGAAACGAATGGGAGATATTGACTTTCGGGTTTCCGGTAATGCCCTATATTCCGCTTCCGTCATTTTCATGAAGAAAACGCGCGAGTTAGTACAATTAGGAATTCTTCCACCTGAAGCTATTGATGGGGATGAGGATTTCGAGATTCCAATGATTCACCCTCCATTCAGGCTCACTAATAGACGAGTTACACTTCAAGAACTTCTCGTAGCAATGGATCGTGTTCTAACAAAGGGTGTACGAACAAGAGCTTCACCAGTTAAGAGAGGGTCGAGGTCACGCGCCGATCAGGTCGCTGTCAGATGGGAAGTACATCGTGCCAATGTTGAGGAAAACATTGCAGAGGTTTTGGCAGATATTAATGAATTAATGAATGTCGGAGAAAAAACCAAGTTTGTGGATATATTAATGAATAATACGCGAAAAGAGATTGTTCGTGTGTTCTTTGCGATATTGCATCTCTATTCAAGAGTGTATCTTGATATCTGGGGTGATGAAGAAGGTACAATCTGGGTGAAGCTCCTTGAACCTCCTATTGAAGACGATGAGGAATTGGAAGTCCAGACACAACTTGAAGTGTAGGTGATTGAAGTTGAACGAAGACATGCTCACAATCGAGGCGGCCCTTTATGCCACTGGTAGGGCTATGACCCTTCAAGAACTAGCAGAACTGATTGGTAAAGCGGAATCTACGACAAAGAAGCTCGTAGAAGAACTTGGTTTTGTGTATAACAAACGCGAAGGAGCACTTGAAGTCGTTGGATTACCCAGAGAAAGGTATGTCTTACAGTTAAGACCCGAATTAACTCCCCGAGTTGGTAAATTGTTGCCAGGGGGACTCATATCGAGACCTACAATTGAAACGCTCATGTTCATAGCACTTAATCAACCAATAATCCAATCCAGATTAATTGAAAACCGAGGAACTCATTGTTATGAACACATCAAAGAGTTAGTTGAGAAGAAGTTCGTAGACGCGATTCCTGAAGGGAGGAGTAAACTCTTGAAGACTACACCATTATTTGCAGATTATTTCGGGCTTGATTCTGATAAAGTGCGGATGAAAGCTCAGCTCAAATTCAAACTAAAACGCATACTCTCAGAACAAAAAGAGAGAGAAGAACAACTTCTACTGTAACTACCAGATAAGATATTTATTTCAAATCGCTAGAAATCATCTCTACTAACTCTATCCGAGACTCCAACCAAGATAGGAATTTAGTGTTCTTCACAACATCATTCGGAGGCGATAGTAATAGAGACCAAACATGAGATTGAGTAGAGTACAGCCTCTCTAGTTAAGTCACCAAATCTTCAAGCCATTGAAGGATGTGAGTATAGGTTTCTAGAGCACTCTCTTTCCCGCCATCATGTATTAGATTATCCCAGCTGCACATGTCCATCTCTCTCTTCACTTTCTTAATTACGTGGTCAATTACATCTTTGTTCATTGTTGTTCAGGAACCATTATCATAGATTCTCTTTAACTTCACTACTCCCAACTCAAATACAAAATGAAAAAAATATTAGCTGAACAAGCAGAGGCAGAAAGAACCACACAGACCACACTCTAATGTGCCTTTGGTACAAATCTCGCAAAAACACAGATACTCACACTATACCTATGATTTATCTCCCTTTAATTCAACTTAGATGATATGCCTTTGATTCAGACAGACGATATCGAAACTTACTATGAAATACATGGAGAGGGACAACCAATTGTATTCATCCACGGAGCTGCTGGATCTCATGATAATTGGTATCCACAAGTAGAATACTTCTCTGAACGGTACCAGATTCTTGTTTATGATATCAGAGGTCATGGTCAAAGTGCTGGTTCAGAGAGAAAGTACAGCTGTAACCTCTTTGCTAACGACCTCAATGTATTATTGAATAAACTAGAACTAAGTCAACCAATTATCTGCGGTCTCTCACTTGGAGGTATGATTGCACAGGAGTTTGCTGTGAATTTTCCCTCAACTTTGACTGGTTTAGTATTAGCGGATACTGCAGTTGCTTCAGCTTTGACGTTCTCAGATAAACTTCAGAAGTTATTCTTCCCAGCTAGTCTTGTCAAGATGTATATCAAAAGAAAGGATCCAGAAGATTATGCTCGTTGGTCTTTTGGATATTTTGACATGAAAGAAGATGTACGAGAGTATCTTATACAAGAGCAACTACGGATGAACCAAGGTGAATTTCTCAAATTGATTGATGCAATATACGGGTTCAAACTCCTTGATTTGACCAAGATTAAGGTTCCAACTTTAGTCATCTTAGGTGAACATGAACGTAAGGCCGTTTTTCCGCATGCTGACAAGATGATTGAGGAGATAGAGAAATCAGAGAAGGTCATTATTGCTGATGCTGGGCATGCATCCAACTTGGAGAATCCTGAAGAATTCAACAGAGCCCTAGAGGTGTTTCTTAGTAAGAATGCGTTCTAATCATATGTGCATAATTCTAGTATCAAAAAGAGAGTTAGAAGACCCAACTCAAATTCAAAATGAAAAAGATTCTGGAACAGCAGGCACAGGTTGAAGGTACGACACAAACTACTTTCTAGCAGACTCTTGGTACGGGTTCTCCGTATGGTATCTGTAATATCTTCTTTCCACCAATTTCAGTTTTCATGATGACGCGAGGAGTTCCTTCCTGAGCATTACCAATAATAGTAGCGTCTTGAGTGGTTTTATGTTTCCTTAAGGCCTTCAAGATATCATCAGAAGATTCAGGACTAACAGACATGACAGCCATACCTTCGTTACTCATATTGAATGGATTGAGTCCTAGAATCTCACAGAGGACCTTTACTTCGGGTTTAACAGGGGTTTCAGTTTCAACAATTTCTATCTCTAAACCAGATTTGGATGCAAGTTCGTTGAGTGCAACCGCTGTACCACCGCGGGTTGGATCTTTCATGGCATGAACTCCACCAATGTCAAGACAGTCACGGATTGGATTCCACAAGGGAGCAACATCACTCGTTAGGTCAGTATCAAACTCAAGTCCTTCACGATGAGCGAGTAGTGTCGTTCCATGACTACCTATTGGACCTGTTACAATAATATCATCGCCAGGTTGAACACCACTATCTGCTATTGGTCGATCAAGATAGACAACACCGATTCCAGTGGTGGACATAACCATACCATCCAAAGTTCCACGAGGCATAACCTTAGTATCCCCTGCAATCATTGCAACTTCAAGGGGTTCAATCACATCGTTGAGTGACTTGAGGATGGTTTGCAAAGTTTCAATCTCGACCCCTTCCTCCACAATTACAGTATTTGTCATAGCGATAGGCTGTGCACCCATAACAGATACATCATTGATAGTCCCACACGCAGTGATTGTACCAAGATTTCCTCCGGGGAAGAATAATGGATGAATTGTATGGGCATCAGTGCAAACTATGAGATTCTTTCCGTCAATCTGAAGTGTAGCACCATCATCCATCTCATCAAGCCCGATGTCACCAATCTTTCTGCGTCCAAATGAAGGAATTACAACATCCTCTAGAAGACGCTGCATGATTTTACCACCGGCACCGTGAGAGATATCGATTTTTGTCATCAATCTGCCTCCGACAGTGTTTATTGTCAAAAAGGACTATTTGAACAGAGCGTTCCGTACTTGGTGAGATATTTCGACACGAAGCAACATTTAAAACATCAAGACAATGAGCGACACTGACCTAACCAAGAGGTAGTCAAAAATGGGAATCTGGCATAGACGTTCAACTCGTACCGACACTGGGGCTAGACTAAAGAAATTTAGAAGTAAGAGAAAACATCAGCAGGGACGCACCCCAACTGAAACTCTTATGGGAGAGCCAAAGAGGAAGACTATCGACAGTAAAGGTAGATCCAAGAAGACGCCAGCAATTACGCTCAAATACGTCAATGTGACCGATCCCAAAAATAACCAAACCACCCGTGCAGAGATTGAAGATGTTGAAAACAATCCCGCAAACATGGACTACCAGCGTCGAAAAGTAATCACTAGAGGAACCATTATCAAAACCACCAAGGGCCGAGCGAAAGTTACCAGTAGACCGGGTCAAGATGGAATACTCAACGCGATTCTCCTCTAGATATCACGTATCATTTTCAAAACGGTTTCATCTATTTCTTGAAGTTCTAGTTTGAGCTAGGGCTAGCAATTTCAGCTTGAATGCTTTGAATCGTGAATTCCTTGCCTTCAGTTATATCAGTAGAGCTTCCTTTACACTTGGGGCATTTCATGGGAGAAAATGAGGCAATCTGCGGAGGGATATCAGGGTCAACTATCGATTCGCCTTCAAATCCACAATCCTTACACTTCAATCGACCCTTTACGGTGGTGATTCTCAGTTCTGCACCTTCAATTACAGTATTCTTACTAGCTATCTCAAAGTTGAAGATGAGTTGTTCTGGGACAAGAAATGTAAATGCACCAACTTCGACGTTGACCACAGAAACCTTGGTTGCATTGTTTTCTTCTGCAGCCACGACAGCTGTATCTACAATTGAACAAGCTGCTGAGAATTCGTGCATAATAAAACAACCTCACTCTTGAACTTTCTAGTACTGTTAAGGCGTTTACGCTATAGTGTGAATTACTCAGACATTTTATATGACTGCGTGTTGATGAGAAGATGTTGTGTTTGATTGAGAGGTAATTAATGTGTCAAAATCTAGTAAGACAACAAAGAAGTCAAGTAAGAAGAAAACAGGGTCTACTAGTAAGACATCTGCAAGTAAATCCAAGACAAAGAAGGATGTAACAAAAGCAGCTAAAACAAAGACCAAGAGTACCAAGAAGGAAACAAAAACCTCTCCGAAAAAGAAAACCCCATCTAAATCAAAAACTGTGAAGAAGACGGAAACAAAGAAAAAAGGAAAACCATTCAAAGCTAAAAAAGATGCTAAACCACCTCCTAAGAAATCTGCATCCATGAAAACAAAAACCAAGACTAGCAAGAAGAAAGTGGCTAAGAAGAAAGTAATTACAAAGATTGGAGCAGATATTCTGAAAGAATTATCAATCGAGGTACAAAGTGACCATCAACAAGTCTGTTTAGGGGCGATAGAACGGTTAGGGATGATAGAGAATCCTAAGGCAACTGTCATTCTCCTAGGTGTATTGAAGGATCCCAGATTCATGATTCGTATTCATGCTGCAGCTCAGTTGGGGACCCGTCAAGATAAGAAATCAGTGGATGCATTGATTGAAACACTCCGTGATAAATCACTCTTTGTTAGACAAACTGCAGCAAGTGCTTTAGAGAACATTGGTGGTACAAAAGCAAAGAAAGCGGTAAAGATGGCTGAGAAAGATGGACGCCTATTAGATGAACTTCCAGAAGGAAGGCGATTGATACAGAAAAAATAGGAAATTGTTCACTTTTTCATTCTAAGTGATGTGCCACTAGAAACAAAAGGCACGATGCATTATTGTCTTACATCTAGGTGTGATTATGTATGGGTCATGACCTGATAGTTGTAGGTGGTGGACCTGCGGGTGCCACATGTGCACGTAAAGCTGCACAACTCGGAATGGATGTTCTATTAATTGAGAAAGCAAACCATCCTAGGAGAAAAGCCTGTGGTGGTGGACTTACCCGAAGAGTGACTGATTCACTTGACTTTGATTTCTCGTCTGTGGTTGAACAAGAGCAATGTGGGCTTCGACTTTTTTCCCCATCAGGACTTGCGGTAGAAGAAATTCGGGACGAGCTAACGGGATATACTGTTAGAAGAGAAGATTTCGACCATCTGTTACTTCAAAAAGCAGAAGAAGCTGGTGCAGAGGTCATTCAAGGAGTAGCGGTACTCGATGTAATGGAAGATTCTAGTGATGTTAGGGTATTTACCGATGACAAATCGCATTCCGCAAATATTGTCGTTGGCGCTGATGGAGTTAACAGTACAATTGCCAGACGGTCTCGGATTTTTCCACGGTGGGAGAACGATCAAATTGGTTTGTGTATAGAAGCATCAGTTCCAATGGATCCATCAGACATAATGAGAATATCACGCAAGTCTGATGGCGGTGATAGAGTCCTTATTGAGATATATTTTGGGGCCTTGGTTCATGGATATGCATGGGCGTTCCCGAAGAAAAATGAGTTCAGTTTAGGTATTGGAGTGCTTGTGAGTGAGATGCATGACTTGAAGGGTGCGTGGCAACGTTTTGTCAGTTCTTTTGAAAATCGATATGAAGTAAAAGTCGACCTTTCAGACCAAACTACAATGCGAGTTCCATTGGGGGGGCCAATTGAGAACACGTGTTCTAAGAGAATAATGTTGATTGGTGATGCGGCGGGATTCGTCGCTCCAGCAACTGGGGAAGGAATTTACTATGCAATTGAGTCAGGTAAAATTGCAGCAGAAGTTTCTAACAAGCTAGTTTCAGGTGCAGCGAATGTTAGCACTTTGACATATCAGAGAGAATGGATGGGATCTTTTGGGAACGACCTAAAGATTTCCAAATTCCTTGCAGGAATGATGTTCCACTCAATCGATAATATGGAACGCGTCTGCCAGATGGCACATGATGATGAAGTCATGAGAAGATATGTCTTGGATCTAATCATGGGAATTCATCCAAATAAAGTGATGCGGAATAGGATGATAAAACGTATGCTCGTGAAGCACCCACTCAAAGCAATCAAGATGATATTGTGATTTCTGAATGCCAATGTGAATTATTAGACCGCGCCATTCTCCTTATATTGGTTTGATACCGAAAGCGTAAATGAGACACAGTTTCGAAGAAGTGATTATAATGAACCCTCCATCTAATGATGAAATTATTCAGATTGAAGCGGATATCAAAAATTTAGACCTGGACTATATGCGAGGTTGGATTTCAGAGGATGATTATAACACTAGAATAGCTGAGTTGAAAACGAAACTGGAAGATGCTGGGGGAGATCCAGCTGCACTAGCCACCGGCTCTGAAATGCCCTCACAAACCATTGAGCTTCCAAAGTTGAAACCCCTCCCTGAGAAGAAAGCAATGGTGGACCCTGTTACTGCAGTCAAAAGAACAATTCAAGCCATGAGAAGATTACCAATTGAGAGAATTGCTCAAGATGCAGGTGTATCAGCTTCAAATGTTTCAAAAATATTGAGCGATTTACTTGACGGACGGGTTTTGTCAGGCAGAGTTGACCATGATGCAGGTGATTTCATTTTAGGTACAGGTACAGGACCAGCACCAAAAACACTCCATGGTTGTCCATACTGCAGAGCCGATCTTAATCGTGTCGCTGTAAAAGGAGAAACAATCACCTGTGGCGTGTGCAGAGAATCATTCATAGTATCTTGATAAAAATAATAAAAAGAAAGGAGCAGAGGGGTATAAGTTCCCCTCTAGTCTGATTTCACTTCTCATCGCCTTTTTTGTAGGATTCTGCAAGGAGGTCAGGAATGTATCTAACCTTCATGCCGGTTTCTGATTCCTTCATCATGTCATTGATTTGAATCGTACAAAATGGACATTCAGTGGTGACCATATCAGCACCAGTAGCTTCGATGTACTCTTTCTTGGTCTTAGCAATTGCTTGAGATAGGTCTCGATAACCCGCACGCACACCGCCACCAGCACCACAACAACGGTTTTTCATTGGATCGTCGATGTATTCCACGCCAGGAATCAGCTTAAGCAGCTCGATAGGCTGCCCGTAAACACCCTGACCTCTACCAAGATGACAAGGCTCATGGTATGTAATTTTGAGATTCATCTCTCCCTTTGGAGGTACAATGTTCTCTTTACCAATCACATCCAGCATATACTCTGCCATGTCATATACCTTGAACTTAGGGGCCTCACCACGCTTCTCTTGGATAAGCGGGGCATGATCCTCTCGAAGTGTCTTTCCACATCCAGCACAAGCTACGACTACAGTATCCAAGTTGTACTTCTCCATAGCTGCCTCAAAAATATTAGTTACTCTTTCTACAGCATCATGTGCCGTATTCAAATCACCAGTTCTGAAAGCAGGACTCGCACAACACCACTGTTCTTTTGGTACAATCACATCGACGCCATTTCGATTAAGAACATCAATCAGTGCTTTTCCAGTAATTTGCATTCTGTAGTCAATCAAACATCCTGTAAAGAAAGCAACTCGTCCACGTGGGTTGTCAACAAGAAACTCTTCAGTTCCAATTTCCTCTAAGAGCGGTGTATTCTTGATTGGGACTGATTTGCCAGTAGCTTTTATTGTATCAACAAATATCTGTTGTCCTTCAACTAATGGATATCCTGCTTCAACTGCTTTCGCACGAAGTAATTCTACGGCAAGCTCAGGAATCTTGATACTCTTTGGACAGATGTCCTCGCACATCTTGCACGTTGTGCAGCTATATACTGCTTCGTTCATTGCCATCGAGACACGGTCCTCTACGTCACGCGGGTCCAACTCGAGTCGGGCAATCTGTCTAATAATCATTGGTCCTGGATAGTCCCATGTTTCACGAACAATAGGACAATTTGAAAGGCAGGCACTACATTCGATGCATTTGCGTATCTCACGTAGTTTTTCAATTTCTTCGGACTTGATAATTTCAGGTCTTGGAGCAGGTTTGTCACGTGCAACATATGGGCGGATACGTCTAATTCTGTAAGTGACTTGAGCCATATCAGTAACAAGATCCTTGATTACTGGCATCTTATCTAATGGTTCAAGAAGGAGAGATCCCTCTTCTGTGTCAGCCTTGGTTCGGCAAGCAATACGAGCGATACCATTGACTTTTACAGCACAAGAACCACATTGCCCACCTCTGCACTCCCAACGGAAGGCTAAACCGGAGTCATATTTGTCCTGGATATATAGTAGGACATCCAGTACTGTCATCCCAGGTTCATATTCTATATCAAATTCTTGTAAATATGGGGCATCGTCTGTATCAGGGTTATATCTTAGAACACTTGTTTTGATGATTTTAGTCATTTTCATGTCCTCCTATACTGGCGGGATCTTGGTAATCACCAGTTCTTCCTTCTTCAATTCCATCTTCCCATCCTTACCTTTGCGAATTACGATATTGTAAAGTCCATTATCATTGGGGTCAGGGTCCA
>Ga0114923_10003061_pt1 | contig 11288 bp, 9 predicted proteins | sample SumtaG_FD_89578 | JGI IMG/M metagenome (GOLD analysis project Ga0114923, IMG submission 89578) | Deep subsurface microbial communities from Indian Ocean to uncover new lineages of life (NeLLi) - Sumatra_00157 metaG | ecosystem: Environmental > Aquatic > Marine > Oceanic > Sediment | place: near...
GAAGTCACGGATATTAATCACCACCTCCAGATTGATAACGTGATCATCAATACCCTGGAATAACGGAGGTTTGGGCGGGTAACAGAGGAGAAAGAAAACTAAACTACTAGAGCCGAGACCAGTTTGTGCTTAAACCTCACTGGATCCGGTCAATACATTAACTTTTCTCTCCCAGTTACCCGTCTATTAATTTAAAGTTAAAGGAGTTTGGGCGGCGGGAACAGGCCCGATGTTTCGATGGCCAAGTTATAACGTCGAACATCCCCGCCGCCCTCTTTTAAATCATGAAAATAAATAGTGAATTAAAACTAGTCCTAAGAGATGTTTATCTCTATGATATTGAAGCATGCCATTATAACATAATGAAAAAGCTAGATTTCGATATGACCGGAATCGACCCAAATGATAAAATCGGAAGAAACATCAAGATTGGCCAAATGATGCAAAAGAATCCTAGATTAACATCTCTCCTCAGAACTACAACTAAATCAATTATTGATGAATACATAAGCAAGAATAACGTCAAAGACGATCAAATAATATTACGGCAATATGATGGAATTATTATAACTAGGACTCTAAAAGAAAAGAACCTTCAAGACACTCCACTCGATTTAAGGAAAGTATATCAAATATTTATATCTTCAATTGACAGGACTAAATATATTGCACTCGATAGTAACAGCAAAGTTACAATCAAAGGAGTTGCATACAGATATCCAGAGATTGATAATATCTATGATCAATTATGTAGAACTGTTGACCTCAATCGAGAATCAATGTTTAAAAGGTTACAAATAATAAAAGACAATTTCATGACCTCAGAAAACGCCAGGTTGTTTGCAATTCCAGCTAAAAATAATAAATTCAATGTATATTTAAAACGGTTTGGAGAGATGGAAGTCTCAGGCCAAACTCTTAAAATAATGGATACACAAGATGTTGATAAAGAAAGGTATTTCAAATTTTATATACAACCATTCACTAAAAGTATCGTGATTGAATATGTGAGGTAACTATGGACGAAAAAATTTGCACGAGTTGTGGGCGTCAAAAAGAAATGTATTATAAATTATGGTGTCCCATTTGTGAAAAACCAATAATTGAATCAGTGGAGTTTTATAATCTTATAAAGTGTCTGGATCACATTGAAGCAATTGGGCATTCAGGATATAAAGATCGAATGTGGAACTATATAATGGACTATGTTCAAGGCAATGATTCCATGATACATTTATATAATGATAATGAAGCCAACGAAGACATTAAACTTCTATTTGATACATTCGATATTAAAGAAGAAATGATGGATTTTTATGTTAGTTGGTAAGGAGACAATATGACAGAAACTATACTAAACATTGCAGCGGGGAGAATTCCTCCATTAGATATAAAAGAATATAAAGAAACATTTCTTGTAAATGTGGATCCCATGTATATGTTCAATGAAGATCCTGGAGTAGTGGAAAAGAAATGGACTGAATGGAATGAAACAACATACTTTGCAGCAGGTGTCAAAATGGATGCGTTCGAATTTATGGAAAGAACCATCATATATTTTGATAGAATTTGTATCTATAGATTTCTTGAGCATGTATCATTTACACAGGTTATGTATTTTATCTATTTAATTTCTACTGTTACACAAAAGAATGCCAAAGTAGATGTTATAGTACCTAACTATAACACCCTTGCTCAACTATTATTAAATGAGAATCCAACAAGTCCAGTTTTTGAAGAACATAACATTCTATTGACAACCGAGCTTCTAAATGAACCATCATGTCCTCATGCATCCATCTGGACTCCTGACCGCGCCTATCATTTTTGGGAAATGGAAGGTAGATTTAAAGTCGAAAAAATGGAAACGAATTATAAATTCGACGGACGAGATATTTATCTGAGATTTCAAGCCAGGAGGTTGTAATGATTATTCATTCAAAATCGTCAATGGATGGAGGTGGGGGAGGGCATACACATACAAACCCGAAAATTCAAATGGAACATGAGGCAGATCTTATAATATACTGTATGAAAGACAGAATCCATATTGGTAAAAGTAGATTCGGAATAACAGGGAATGTTTCAACCGACCAATTTATGGATGTCTTATTAAAATATTTTTCAAAACTTATTTACAACGATATTGCAGTTGTATTTCAGGAAGGACTATTCTTAGAAATGAAAAAAGCAATAAGGAATGTTCTTGACGAACATAAATTGATTAAGGAGGTAACAAGTGACACCTTTCGTAGAGAGAGCAGCTGAAATGGGTCTTAATGTAGAAGGAGCAGCAAAGGGATTATTCTTTCATTCGGATAGATATTCAACCGTTGTATATCGATCTCTTATGTCAGGATATCTTCCAGGAGAGGATGAGCAATATGTTCATCCAACTGATAACGATTTTGTCCCAGTTGTTGCAGTCTACACAAGCCCGCCAAATGAAGAAGACTATAAGTATTGTGGATACGTTTCCAACGTTTATAAATTTGTTGGAAATGACATTCTCAATCAACAAATCCGGGATTCTGTCCAGAGTATCGGACTTCCAATCATAGACGAAACCGCTATTATGTCATATGATCTTACCCGGATGAGAAATGAGATTGCAATTCAAAGCAGTAAAGAAGTACATCAGGTTGGTGATGTTATTCCAGTTATGGTTGTAAATAACAGCTATGACGGCACAAAAGCGGCATCAGTCGCATTTGCAATCTCACTGGATTATGATGGTGAATCCCTATCATTTGCCTTCAAACTAGGGGAAATGAGAATGGTTCATATTGAAAGTGCAAGCACAACAATGACCTCAGCAATCGGAACATATATGGGCGCATTTTCAGAAAATATTGTTGATCTTATATCAAGCAATTTTGAGAATCGAGTGACCGAAGAGCAAATGCTTGCCACTCTAGATCTCATTGAAGCTGTTGGCAAACGACGGAGAGAAGCGATCGCAAAACTACTTGACGATATGCAAGACGGCGCCTCCGGACTTCCAACATTATGGCAGATGTTTTTGGGAATTGTAAGATACAGTAGTCTTGAACAAAACCTCAATGCAAAGAAAATGCTTGAGAGTGCAGCTGAAAGCGTTCTTGTTATCCCCGCAAGAATGTATGAAGTATTGTCAAGACTAGAATCGGGCCAAACCGATTAATATGAGTGGGGGTTAATAACCCCCACCTTATTTTTTTTGGAACAAAAAATAAAAGAAGAGGTTATGGATGGTACAAAAGAAAAGATATTGGTCGCCAACCAGAACATATGAATTTGAAGTGAAAATTGGAAGTCTTGATCTAACACCTGACCTTTATAAACTCAGTATTCTTACATCTATTCAGGTTCCATATCAAACAGTAATATTAGATTTATTTTTAGATCCTAATGATGTTATTGTAGAAAAGTTGTATGGTCAAGAACCTATTAATTTAACAGCAAGATTTATAGGTGATGTTTCTGAAGTTCTTGCATTAGAAAGAATAAAACTAGTCCTTCTCCCAATTACAACAGAGATTGATATACCGATGTATGACCAACTTCCGGCAGAATCTAGTCCGGGATATAAGGAAAGAAGAGCATTTACAGTTACTGCAGTTACAAGTCAACCTTATAAAATAATGAATACGCTTGTAAATGATGTATTTTACGGTAATGATTTATTTACAGCTATTAGTGACTTAGCAAGTAATCTACCTCAGACAACTTTAAATTATGATATTAATGATAGAAATCCTGAGGTGTTGGATCAACTATTAATTCCTCCAACAACAATGTATCAAGCTTTAAAATATTTAAATAGAACTATTGGAATCTTTAATGGTATTCCTGCTATATATTGTTCTTCTGATACAACACAACCACAAAACTCTATAATTAATATAAAGAATTTAACAAAAAAGATAACATCATCTCATAAATTTACTGTATGGCAATTAGCAACAGGTGCAGACAATTCTGATATAATAAAAAAGTCAGGAGATGGAAAAGTTTATTATACGCTTAATCCTTTAAAAACTAGCTACAGCGGAAGTTCTACATTTGCAGCAATTGCACCAACTGTAAGATATATTGCTAAACCAAAAGATACCCTATTTACAGAATTTGATATAAACCTTGAATCATTTGCAAAGACATACGGTATAATTTCAAAATCAAATACAATCTTCTTTGAAAGACAAGCTATTGATGCGGCAACTAGAATTTTATATTCAAAAGATCACAGCGGAAATGATGCTTCACAAACGTATATAAATGCTAACCTTTCAAAAGCAATTTCAGAATTATCTACTATAACATTACAAGTAGAACAGAATTTGATGTTATTTAATCTCATGGAAGTAGGAGAAGCTGTACAATTAAATTCTAGAATGACTTCGGTTTCCGATCTAACTGGAAAGTATATTCTCAAGGCAAGTACATTAGACTTTGTCAAATCAAAAGATTGGGAATCGTCTGCAAGGTTATATCTAATTAGAACCAATAAGATTATAAGCTAATTAGAACAAATAATAAAGGAGTATAGTATGGTATCAATCGCTAAAAATTCTCAGCAACTCGGACAAATGGCAGATGAGTTCGTTGCAGAATTTTTAAAGTGCAAATCTAGCTTCGATTACTTTTGTAGAAAATATATATTTATTGAATTACCTGGAAAAGATCAGCTTCTAAATCCTTATAGAAAACAGGTTGAATTAATTGATACAGTTGAAAAATATAAATACGTATTAGTTTTGAAGAGTAGACAAATTGGAATATCAACCATCATTCAAGCATATTCTGCTTGGTTATCAATATTCTATGATAATGTTGTAATAGGGATTATTTCAAAAGACTACAAAGAAGCTACTGACTTTGCTAGAGCAATTAGAGGAATGGTTGAAAAAATTCCTGACTGGATGAAACCTTTAGGTGGACTTCTCGGTAGAGGCTTTGCAAAAAGAGCAGAGCAATCATTCATTCTTACTAATGGTAGTAAGGTATATGCTTCACCTGTTAATCCAAATGCTCCAGATAAAACTCTTCGTGGTAAAGCAATTACTCTATTGGTAATTGACGAGGCAGCATTTGTTGGTCATATTGATTCAGCATGGACAAGTTTGGTTCCAGCTTTATCAACAAATCAAATGCACGCAAGGAAAGCAAATATTCCGTATGGTACAGTTGTTCTTTCAACACCTAACAAAACAATTGGAATTGGTCAATGGTATTTTGAAAAATACATGAAAGCAATTTCAAGAGAAGATATTTTCCGCCCATTTGTAATTCATTGGAAAATGATTCCTGAACTTGCAGATGACCCTCAATGGTATGATACACAACGAAGACTATTTAACAATGATTCAAAGAAAATTGCACAAGAATTAGAATTAAAATTCTTACCTGCTGAGGGATCATTCTTTGAAGCAGACACTGTTGAAAAAATGCAGGGGTCGTGTGTTAGACCTATTGAAAGGCTTAAAATATTCAATGGTGAGGTATGGAAGTTTGAAGATGCAATACCAGGAGTCCATTATATAATAGGAGTTGATACAGCTCCTGAGCATGGTCAGGATATGTCAGCGATTACTGTATGGAACTATGAAACACTAGAACAGGTTTGGGAATATCAAGGAAAATGTAAAGTCCTTGATTTTGTCAAAGTTGTTGAAGTAGCAGCAACACAATATCCCGGAACATTAGTTATAGAATCAAACTCATATGGAAATCAGGTTGTTGAGCATATTAATAACACTCAATTTTCAATATTGTTATATAAAGAGAAAGTTGGAAAAAATACATTGAAGCCAGGTCTATCAACAACCGCAAAAACAAGACCATTAATGATTGATGCTTTATATTCATATATGACACAATATCCTGAAAGTGTAAGATCAGAAAGACTTGCTCTTGAATTAACAGGGTTGGTATCTAAAACAAGTGGAAAAGTAGAAGCTGACACAGGATGTCACGATGACTTAGCATTAGCTTCTGCAGTCTGTATGTATGTTAGAAAATATGATCCACCTCTATTAATTGATTCTAAGAAATATGCATCTCTATCAAATGAAATGTCGGATATAATGAATATGAATACAGATAGAGGAGATACAGCTTTCAGCGATTATAGTATTATGAAACACGTTAAAGAAAAACAGGAAACAGGATTTGTTGATACATTACAGTTCTTTAAAGAATAAGGAGTTATGATGGAAGATAAATACTTAGATGAGTTATTTTCACTACCAATAGGTTTGAAAATTGCCTTGACTATCGGAGGTAGTAAATTTTATACTTCCGAAAAACTCAAAGAGAGTTTTGTCACTGCATTTAGAAAATCAAGTAGAGGAAAAGATATTGCAAAAGATATTCAAGTTATGGTAGAGAAAGGTACAATCGTTCCATGTTATAAACACAAAGGATTAATAAAGTTCTTTATAAAAAGTATCTTTGGAAAAGAAGATAAAGATATAATGGCAATGTATTATATTAAGCAGAGACGTATCATTATCCTTATTGATAACAATATAAGTATTTTTGGAACTGCTTCAAACAACGAACTTGTATCAACAACTATGCATGAAAGTATGCATTTAGCAGCAGGAAAAAACCTAAGAAAGTTTCTATCACTTTTTAGTCCTACTTTGAGAAAATACTATACGGACTTTTTCACTGAAATATTTAATTTAAAAAGCACCCCAAAAGACTTAGATAAAGTTATAGGGTTTATGTCAGTATTAGATACTGCAGCAGGAAGAACAGATATAAATAAAAGTCTTACAAAATTTTTTTATGTATTAGAGGCTGCTTTCAAACCTTATACAGCATTAGATGATAGTCTTTTTATGAAGACTTTAACAGACTATATTGTAGCAATCAAAATTATAAATTTAAACTTCAACGCATTTAAAAGAGTATATCATAAATATTCTCATCTATTAAATGCATTAAATAGAGCATACAAAACAGCATTTGGAAAAAGAAATACAATAACAGGAGTTTATCAGGAACTGTTTTCTGTTTCTGAAGTAATATGTGTTGTAGCAGAACTTTTTCCGAAAGATGCAAAAATCAAGAAAGCGTTTCAAATTATGGCTAGAGGATAAAAACCATGCCCGATAAACCCATAGAACCAGGCAGTATTACACAAACCGCTGACGCACAAAACGAAAGAATTTCCGAGGTCAGTAGTGTGGCAAATACTGTAAACGAAATGCAGAGAGACGTAGATCAAAGACTAACCGAAGTTGAACAAATGGCTGGTGATTCAGAATCTATAGCTGAGGTTCAAACTGCTACCGTTGGTATTCTTCATAAAATGCAAGACACTATGGGGTCATTTGCTCAAGGAATTAATGCCATCACATTAGGAACTGCAGCAGCTACTAAAGATGCTATATCTCAATACGGAAAAGCTATCGCAGAAGATATTAGTTATAATAAACAGAGTGTAGTTGCTATGGCTCTATCAAGAAGCACACCCCTCTTTGGTTACTTTGCAGCTAAGTTTATGGAAACAGATGTTTTCCAAAAAGCAAAAGATAGAATGTCTGAATCTCTTAAAAATGTATTTAGCGGGGTAGGTAAGACTATTTCTGGTTTCTTCAAAGGAAAGAAAAAGGGAGAAGAAGAAATCCCTAAAATGCAGAAAGGTGGATACGTCAAAAAAGGTGGTATGGTCGAAGTCCACGCCGGAGAAATAGTCGCTCCAATTGAAAAGGTTTTAAGTAGAATAGATGAGACCGTCGGTGCTGTTCAAGAAATTGGAGTAACCTTCAAACGAGCTCAATTAAAAAGTATGGCCAATCTGGCAGGTTATGTAAAAGGACAACAACAGCTTGAAAAGGTTGGTATATTTAAAGGTTTTATGAGAGCAATGAATCAGGTTCAAACACAATACGAAGAACCTTCAAATATTAGATTGCTTAGAGCTGTATTATCAATTCAAGATACTCTTGGTGCAACAATTGGAACAATGGAACAAGTATGGACTAAAATGCTTGTAGAACATCCAACATTTAGAAATATTATGTTTAGTCTAAGAACCTTCTCTAGTGTTTTATCTCTACCTGGAAGACTAGCATATAGTGTCTTTAAAGCAAGAGGAGGATATAAGAGTCAATTACCAAGTTCTAAAAATCTATTTGAAAATATTAGTCTAATACTTGGTCTATTGTATGCTGAAAGCATGCATAGACTAGATAACATATCTCTATATACAAGAGCTACTGCAGAAGCTACAAGAGATTTATCAACATATACAACTGGTAAAAAGTATGCGCCTCTAGTTGGTGTTCCCAGAGGTTTCTGGTCAATAATATCAATCGCCAGAAAGATGCTAAACTTGAGTGCTAAGTGGATGCCTGCTGTTATTGCTGGTGGTATTGATATAATGTTTGGTGGAAGTGGTAAAGCTGGTTGGAAAAAAGGAAAAGCAATTGGTGATTTTTTCTCAAAAGAAAGAGAAATATTCTTAACCAGATGGATGGATGCAATTAAAAAGATGGGATGGAAAGGAGGCATCCGGAGTGGTGTATATGGAAAAGGTGGAATTGTTGAATCTATAGAAGGACAGAAAAAACTAAGAGGACCGGTTAAAGATAAACCAATCCCAGTTACAATTGTATCACGTTCAAAAGAACTAAAAAAAATTGAAGATAAAAAATGGAGACAAGAAAAGAAAGGTCTCTCAGTTCAAAAAGGAGTTGCAAAAGATCTAGATGAAATGAATAAGCGTGGTAAACTGCAATCATTCATGAAAATCTTATCTGGAGGATTTGGATTTCTAAAAAGCGCAGTAGGAATGGTTGGAGGGCTACTAACAAGTCTACTTCCAACAGTACTAGGATTTTTAGGAATTAAAAAAGGTGCTTTTGGAATGGGGGCAATACTAAGAGCTTTAGGGTTAAAAAAAGGCGCTTTCTCTTTCTTAGCAAAGGGATCAACATTTGCTAAATTTTTAGGACCTGTTGCTGGAGTTCTTATAGCAGCAGGACTTGGAGCTGCAATTGGTACCTGGTTGAATACATACATTGCCCCATGGTTGAATAAAAAATGGGACGTTATGTTTAGGGAAGGTAAAGCTGCTAGAGAAAGAGTAACAGAAAAGGCAATTAAAGAATCTAAAATTGCTAGAGGAACCGAAGGTGCAGCTGGCCTTCAAGCTAGATACAAAACCGCACTTACTGCCGGATTATCTAGGGCTCAGAAAGTACATGGTATGGATCCAAAACTCGGATTGATACAAGAAGGGCAACAAGAATTTTTTAATGAAAATATAAACACGTATATGAAATATCCTGTTGATATGATAGCTACTTGGAGAAAAGAATGGTCAGAGAACGTATTTGATGAAGGATCGACTGGAAGGCTTCAATTATTTGGTTGGGGAACTAATCCAAAGAAATACGGTAAGAAAAGAGAAAAATATTTCTTAGAATGGTTAAATGCAAATAAAACTGAATTAACCCCTGCACAAATGGCAGCGCAAGAAAAAGGTTGGACTAGGAAAGTAAGAGGCGCACAAGGTTTAATAGGAAGTATGAAAAATATGAGAGACAAAGCTGTTGAACTAATGGCAGCAGGGAAAACTAAAGCAGAAGCTTTAGCTTCTCTTGGATTGGAAAAAGGAACAGAGGCATATGAAAAAGTTGCAGGAACCATAACAGAAAAAGCTGAAATAGCAAAAGATTATGCTAAAGGTATGCAAGCTCAAGTTAAACCAACTATTGATGCACTAAAACAACATGCTGACAAAACAATGGATTCAGCAAAGAAAATGACAGAAAAATTTGGCGATACTGTAGGGCAACAGGCAACAACATTAGTCAATACAGTTACAGATAATTCACAAAAAATAGTAAACACAGGTGGTCAAAGAGCAGAAAATCTATATCAAGATCTTAAGAAAACAGTAATAACTGGAAAATTGGATATGGATACCTTAGAACTATTTTGGGATTAAGGAGATATATAAATGGGTAGAGGAATAGTAGCAAAGAAAAAGGGCAGTTCAGAAACTTCTGGATTGGTTGGACTTGATTTTACTTTCGGGATGCCTCCACAGAACTTATTAAGTCAAACAAATAATATAATGCAAAACTCAATGCCAATTGCCCGAATATATCCAGGGATTCCGTCATTTAGAGAAGGATTAGATTTGTTTACAAGAATTCCAGCTTTTAATTCTCCACCAAGTCAAACGGGCCCTAAAGATTCCGGGCCTTTATACTATCATACACTTCTACAAAAACATGGATTCTCATTAAGCAATAAACATGATCAATATGTTGAAGTTGCTTATCTAGCTGATAGTTTTCCAACAGATTCATTTTCAAATGAATATGGAGAAAACTTTTTACAAAAATTTACAGACGTTGCTTCAGAAGGAGCTGCATCATTAGCTCAAATTGCAGGCGGAAGAAGTATGACTGAAGCGTATTCTTCTTTCGCTTCTAATCTCGCAAAAAGAGGGGGAATAGCAGGGGGAATTGGTAAGGGAATGGCAGGAGCAGGTGCTGTAGTAAAAGATTTATTTAGTGCATTACCAGGCGGAGCACAATCAGCTGTACATACTGTAGACAAATTAATGGCAGGTGGAAGAATAGATTTCCCAATGGTTTGGAAGTCAAGTGGTTTTCAACCTTCATATACAATGACTATTAGACTTTATAATCCAGCTCCAGAAAGCAAAGAAACAACTAAAAAATATATTATCGGTCCTATTGCAGCATTAATGTTACTTGGAATTCCAATTTCAGATGATGGTAGTACTTATAGCTGGCCATTTATACATAGAATATTTTCACCAGGAATATATGATCTTGACCCAGCATTTATCTCCAATATTACAATTGTAAAAGGTGGTGACCAACAACAGATTGCACAAAACCAATCTTTGAGTGTTGTAGATGTTAGAATAGACTTTGGAAGTTTATATAGCAGTATGTTAGCATCAAGTTCAGATGTAGCAAAATCAAGACCTACTCTTAGAAAGTATTTAGCTGGTATGGGTGAAACAAAAGAAGCCTGGGATTACAAAGGTGAAGAACTAGCTAATTCAAAAGTTAGAAAATCAACAACTGTAAAAATTCCACAAGAAATTGTAGAGAAAACACAAGCCCAAAAGTCAAATCCTCCGAGTAGACGTACTAAAGCGTTTATTGGGGTTCAAGGAGAACTTGAAAAAGCTGATCTTCTTAGAGGGTATATTGCTGAGATTGAAAGAATAGGTGCAATTGATTGTGATGAAAACGTGACTTGTATTGTAAAACAAATTAATGATTTGAAAAGAATCCGAGCACGTA
>Ga0114923_10003063_pt1 | contig 11281 bp, 10 predicted proteins | sample SumtaG_FD_89578 | JGI IMG/M metagenome (GOLD analysis project Ga0114923, IMG submission 89578) | Deep subsurface microbial communities from Indian Ocean to uncover new lineages of life (NeLLi) - Sumatra_00157 metaG | ecosystem: Environmental > Aquatic > Marine > Oceanic > Sediment | place: near...
GCGGGAAATGGAATACCCGGTAGCGCCCCTGGTCCTGGGTATTATTCTTGGTTCAATACTCGATCCGAATTTAAGAAGATCACTGATCATTTCTGACGGCAGTATTGCACCATTTTTTACGCGACCGATTTCTTTTGTGGTCTTTCTTTTTACCCTGCTTACTATTTTAAGCAAGATGAAATGGTTTCAGTGGCTTATTTCTGCTGCTGTTATGGGGGTAAAATCAATATTCAAACGGTAACCCTGTAAAGCGAACCAAAATTGTTGCCTCAGCATTCACTACGTTCACAATAAAGTTGATGCTGAGGCCTTTTTTTATTGCAAAGAAAATAAAAGCCTGTTATCATTGCGTTAGTAACACGTATTATGTAAAGCGTGTAAATTAAATATAGGAGGTCATTTGGATGAAGAAGATGACAGTGCTTATTGTATGCATGTTGTTTGCGGTCTCAGGACTTTATGCAACAGGCATACAGGAAGGGACAGAAGCAAAACCCACGGTTACAATATCTGTTCCCTGGGCCGGTGCGGAACTGGATCAATTCCTGCCGGTTCTAAAAGCTTTTGAGGCAAAAGAGAATGTGAAGGTGAAATATCTCACCTACAGGGGGGAAGACCTTTCATCAATTCTGCCTGCACAGTTCGAAGCCAAGCAATCTCTGGCAGACATTATCTTTATCTGGGATTGGTGGGTAAAGAAAAATCCCCAATATGCTATTGATCTGACCAGTCTCTGGGCACCTCAAAAGAGCGCATTTATACCTTCCCCGGCAAAGGCAGGCGGAAAAGTAGTCTCCGTGCCCTATGTTATGGTTGCCAAACCCGGTTTCTGGTACCGCAAGTCGTTCTTCTCGGCCAACGGTCTGAAGGTTCCCGGTACATGGCTTGAATTCACACTTCTCTTGAAAAAGATAGGCTCTATCAGCGGCATTAAGAATCCTATTGTAACAGGAAACGGCGTAGGCTGGCCTATAAGCGATGTAACTGAGCATTTTCTGATCGCTTTCGGTGGCGCAGATTTGCAGAATGATCTTATCAACAAGAAAGTGAAATGGACCGACCCCCGGGTTAAAAAAGTATTCACTAATTACCTGGTACCGCTGCTAGTGGCAAATGCTTTCAGTGATCCGGTTGAGTGGACCCAGGCTATAGAGCTCTGGTGGGGTGGAGATTACGGCCTTTATTTCATGGGAAATTGGATTACAGGTATGGTAAAAGACGCGAGTGACCTTGGTGTTTTCTCCCTGCCCGGAGCAAAGGCCCTTGTAACAGGTCAGGACTGGGCGTTTATTCCCAAATACAGTGACAACGTTGACCTGGCAAAGAAGCTGCTATCTTTTATGCTCAGTAAAGAAGGGCAGACTATAAGGGCGAAATCAGGCGGCAAATTGGTAATTCGTAACGATGTTTCATCAAGTCTGTATCCGAAAGCTGACCAGGCCGTGGCAGCTGTTGTAGCAAAGATGGAAACAACAGTTACCGACCTGGACGATTCCATCGGCGGCGACTGGCAGAGGCTTTTCTGGGATCAGCTGAAGCTTCTCTGGGTAAGCCCGACTTCTCTGGACGATGTGCTGAGAAAACTGCAGTCGGAGCTGCCCAAGTAAATCAGCATGACATGTGTTTTTGAGGGTTGGGCTTAAACCAACCCTCATTTATAATTTATAAATAAGGAAAAAAATGAAAAGCCGGCTGAAGCAATGGAGAATCGGTTTAAGCTTTGTTCTGCCTGCTGTGGCATTAATGGCGGTATTTATTGTTTATCCTGCTGTTAAAACCCTGATCTTGAGTTTTTTTGACGCACAGGGCAACTGGGTAGGGCTTAAAAATTTTATTACATTTTTATCCCATTTTGATACTCTCGATCTCTCCAGGTTTCCCTCTAAAGGTCCTCCATGGGGTTCCTTAATCAATAATTCAATCTGGATCATAATCCATCTGCCAACAACAGTTATACTTGGAATTGTTTTTGCTGTTTTGCTGAATAATATTAAGGGCGGGGCGTTTATAAAATCGGTAATTTTTCTGGGTATGGTAATCCCAATGGTTGTGGGCGGAGTTATTATTCGATTTCTCTTTGATGAAAATTCCGGAATAATTCCCCTGGTAATGCGTTTTCTCGGCAATGAAGCTTTGGGGCGCTCCTGGACTGCTTATCCGCAGACAGCTCTTATGGCTCTTATCCTCGGTTCCATCCTTCTCTGGACAGGATTCAGCTTAACAATGCATGCAGCAGGTTTATCCACTATCCCGAAAGAGCTGTATGAAGCGGCAGATGTAGACGGTGCGGGCATTCTGCGTAAGCTTTTTTCAATTACAATACCTATGCTTGCTCCGGTTACATCTGTAGTAATTGCCATGACCCTGCTCTATGAGATCAAGATTTTTGATATTGTCTATACAGCTACTTTGGGAGGGCCGGGCGGATCTTCAATGGTCTTATCACTTCAAATGTATTTCTATGCTTTTCGTAAGTTGGATGCAAATATGGCTTCAGCCGTAGCTACAGTACTCACATTGTTTACCCTGGCTGTAGGAATATGGCTGGTACGAAGAAATATGAAAGGTGAAATTTAATGAAGAGGAATATTCCCGGGAGAATAACCCACTACACCCTGGCCTGGTGTGTAGCAATTATCTGGCTTGTTCCCTTTATAGGGATTCTTGTTACTGCAATAAGCCCTCTTGAAGAGGTGGTGCACGGCTGGTGGGGAGTTAAGTTATCGTCTCTTTCATTGAAAAACATTGCAGGCGCATGGTCTCATCCCACCGCGCCTATCGGCCAGGGCATGAGGAATTCTTTTATCATAGCCATACCTGCTACAATAATACCGATGTTCCTGGCTTCTTTAGCCGGATATGGATTCTTGCGATATCACTTTCCCTTAAGAAGACCTATTTTCGTGATTGTTCTGCTGCTTCTGGCTATTCCGCAGCATATGGTTGCAGTTCCTCTTTTCAAAATACTGAATAGTATGCATCTTATCAATTCCTATACAGGCCTTATACTCGTACATACTGCATGGGGCCTGCCGTGGATTATTCTCTTTATGCGGGGTTATTTTTCGACTTTACCTAAGGAGGTAGAAGAAGCTGCCTATGTAGACGGAGCAGGTCCATATAAGACCTTTTTCCGTATAATCCTGCCGATGAGCTGGCCCGGTCTTGCCTCGGTCGCCTCACTCCAGTTCACATGGGTATGGAATGATTTCTTTTTAGCCCTTATATTTATATATAATCCGAACAGGCTTGTTGCAACTCAGCGGATTCCCCTTTTAAGAGGTCAGTATCATGTTGATTGGGGGATTATAACTGCAGCGGCTCTTCTTATTACATCCGTACCGCTTCTCGTTTTTGCCCTGCTGCAGAAGCACTATGTTAAGGGGTTTATCGGATTTTCCTCTAAATAATTATTTTTTTACGGATTGGGGTTTATTTTAAATGGTGGCTAAAAGGATTTCAGCATCAGATGTAGCACAAAAAGCAGGCGTCTCCAGGACAACTGTTTCTTTTGTGCTGAATAATACACCCGGTAAAGGTGTTTCTGAAGATACAAGGCAGAAAGTCCTTAAAATTGCAGCCGAATTAAATTACACGCCGAATGAAGGAGCCCGAAGCCTGGCTTTGCTGAAGCACCATTCCATCGGGATATTTATCTGCCACACGCATTTTGTTTTTTCCGATGCGTATATCGTAAGACTTATAGAAGGAATGTCGCAGGAGCTGAACAGGCACCGGATTCAACTCGTTATCCAATCTGTCAGGCTCGATCAATCAAACTACCTGCAGCTTGCGCGCCAGGATAACGTAGACGGCATCATTCTTCTTAACACCCACGACAATGATGAAGGTCTGGCCAAAGTTATAGAAGCGGATTTTCCGCTGGTAGTAATCGGCAGCCTGTCTGACCGGACTATCTGTCAGGTAGATATCGACAACCTGGTCGCTGCAAAAAAAGTTACTGAGCATCTTATAAGCCTTGGTCATAAAAAAATCGCTATGATCATTCATGCCTCAATAGTATATTATGCAGCCAGAATGAGATACAAGGGGTACCGGGAAGCTATGGAGGAGGCGGGATTAGCTGTCAGCAAGCAATGGATTTGTCAAGGAGACTTTTCAGAACAGAGCGGATACTGTGCCATGCAGGAGCTTCTTTGTGCTGCCGATTCTCCTACCGCGGTTTTTGCCGGCAATGACATGATGGCTTACGGCGCTGTTAAAGCTGTTAAAGATGCGGGCATGAACATTCCTTCGGACATTTCAATTGCTGGTTTTGATGATGACTTTTTATCCAGGTACTTAAATCCGCCGCTTACAACAATGTCTTTGCCTGCAGCAGGTCTGGGATCAACAGCATCCAGGCTGTTGATCAACTGTCTTTTAGAGAAAAAACCTCCTAAAGAGAAAAAAATCATATTGCCTACACATCTGTCTGTGCGCGAAAGCTGCAAGACCATATGAAAAATCGTAATATCTCTCACTATCCTCCGGATGAATGGAAGATTATTGAAGAGATTTTCAATCCCGATATGATACCCCGTAATGAAACAATTTTTGCTTTGGGAAACGGCTACATCGGTATGGGGGGTGATTATGAAGAGACATCGAATTTCTTCCATAGAAGTACTTACCTGAATGGATTCTATGAATCCGAACCCATTATCTATGGTGAAGCGGCCTATGGGTATGCTGAAAATAGACAGACAATATTGAATGTTACAAACGGCAGAATTATTGAACTTTTTGTAGATAATGAGCCTTTCGATCTTTCAACAGGAACGATTCTCCGCTATAAACGATCACTAGACATGAAAAATGGGCAGCTCATAAGGGAAGTACTATGGCAATCGCCATCCGGCAAGCGAATAGAAATTAGAGTTATCAGGATTGTTCTATTTAATTATAAACATCTTGCTGCTGTTTCCTACTCAGTTCGCTCAACGGATAAGGATGCCGAGCTTATCCTTAAATCCTGTCTTGATGGGAATGTTCGAAATCAGAGCAGGGATTCAGACCCCCGGATAGGTACGTCTTTTGACGGACAGATACTGAAGCATCAGACCACTATTTTAGACGGCACAGGCGCAACTATACGCCATGTAACGAAAAATACTCATTTTAATCTTGTCTGTTCCATGGAAAATCAGTTAGCAACCAGATGTCACTATACAGTGAAGACCGAGCAATCAGAAAACCAGGCAGCAGTTATTTTCAGTATTGATGCAGGAAAAGGTGAAAAAATTGAGCTTTCAAAATATATTGCTTACTATACTTCACTGGACGACCATGATGACCTTATATTCCTGGCACAGGATGAGGTTCGCCTGGCTAAAGAGAGAGGTTTTCAGTATTTTGCTTCCTGCCAACACCAGTTTTTAAATACATTCTGGGAGAAAAGTGATATCCATATAGAGGGTGATATCGCCGTTCAGCAGGGATTGCGTTTCAATCTTTTCCATTTGCTCCAGTCTGCAGGTATGGACGGGAAAACGAGTATTCCGGCAAAGGGATTAACCGGGGAAGGTTATGAAGGACACTATTTCTGGGACACGGAGATCTATGTTCTGCCGTTTTTCATCTACTGCAACCCGCATACAGCCAGAAAGATTCTTGAGTACCGTTACAGAATCCTTGATAAGGCCCGGCAGCGCGCCTGTATAATGTCACAGAAAGGGGCGCTTTTCCCCTGGCGTACGATTACCGGAGAAGAAACATCCGCATATTACCCTGCAGGAACAGCTCAATATCACATCAATGCAGATATCATCTATGCAATGCGTAAGTATATAGATACTGTAGGAGATCTCGATTTCCTGAAAGCTTCAGGCGCAGAGATGCTTTTTGAAACTGCAAGATTCTGGGTTAGTCTTGGGGATTTTATCCCTGGAAAAGACAACCGTTTCTGCCTGAATTGTGTCACCGGACCGGATGAATACACTGCAGTTGTCAACAATAACACATACACAAACCTGATGGCAAAGGAAAATCTGGAATACGCAGTTAAGATTGCAGCATGGTTGAAAAAAAACGATCCGGGTGAGTTTAAAAGAATAACTGGAAAGATAGAACTGCTCGAAAGTGAAATTGATGAATGGAAAAAGGCTGCTGAAGGTATGTTTATACATTTTGATAAGGAACACGGAATTTATGCGCAGGATGATTCTTTTTTAACAAAAGCGGTCTGGGATTTCCCGGGAACACCGGAAGATAATTATCCACTCCTGCTGCATTATCATCCGCTGGTTATATACCGGCACCAGGTGCTTAAACAGCCGGATGTTGTTCTTGCCATGTTTCTCCAGGGAAACCGGTTTTCCACAGCAGAAAAAAAGCGTTGTTTTGATTATTATGATCCCCTTACTACAGGGGATTCATCACTTTCACCGTGCATTCAGAGTATTGCAGCCGCAGAAATCGGCTATACGGAAATTGCATATGATTATTTCATGAAGACTGCCAGAATGGATCTGGATGATATCAATGGAAATGTGAAATATGGGGTGCATACAGCCGCAATGGGAAGCACCTGGCTCTCATTGGTTTACGGATTTGCAGGCATGCGGGATTATGAAGGCAGGCTCTACTTTAATCCCAGGCTCCCTGAACCATGGAAACGACTCAGGTTCCGCTTAATTGTACAGGGCAGATCCCTTGAAATTGATATCGGAAAGGAGAGCGTTGTTTATACCCTTCACTCGGGTCCGGATTTTTCAATCACCCACAGAGGGACAGAAACACTTATTTCAACCGGAAAGCAGGTGAAAGTCGATATTTCACCAAAAATTGAAGCGGTGATTTTTGATCTTGACGGTGTTATTACAGACACAGCCGAGTATCATTACCAGGCATGGAAAAAACTCAGTGATATGCTTAAGATTCCTTTTGACAGGAAGCTCAATGAAAGCATAAAAGGCGTAAGCCGGATGGATTCCTTAAATATCCTGCTTAAGCATGGAGGAAAGGTTTTTTCTAATGAGGAAAAACAAGTACTGACTGATAGTAAAAATGAATATTATAAGAGCTTGATTAAGGATATAACACATGGTGATCTTCTCCCCTGTATTGATGCGCTTTTAAAGGATTTAAGGGCTGAAGGTATAAAGATTGCAGTGGCATCAGTTAGCCTGAATGCAGAAGAAGTAATAAAACGCCTGCAAATTGAGGATTTAATTGATTTTAGGGTGGATCCTTCGGTTGTCGTGAAAACCAAGCCCGACCCTGAAATATTCTTAATTGCAGCGGATAAATTGAATATTCCTTACAGGAACTGTGTCGGTATAGAGGATGCTGAAGTGGGTATTAAAGCTATTAAATCCGCCGGAATGTTTTCAGTCGGTATAGGAAAACAGCTTAAGGATGCAGACTGGAGCATTAAAGACACAACTGAATTGACTTTATCCGGGCTTAAAGAGCATTGGGCATAGCTTTTAACAGGCTCCTAAGGAAGATTTTGTGACGCGGCTCTTCTGAATCTGACCAACAGGATAACCTGAGCCAGCAGTGCTGTTGCGGTACATCCTATGCAAAAGAGCAGCGTTACGGTAAAGCTGAAATACTGGTACAGCATGCCCCCTGCAGTAGAACCGACAATGTACCCACCGGCCAGGAGTGATTCATGAATGGCCATTCTGCCGGCTCGACGGGTACTGCCCGCGATAGCGTGAAATAGGCTGTTCGTAAAAATAGAGGCTTTGGTCAACGACAAAAGGGTAATTAATAGGGCAAATAGCGGTACTGATTGGGCTTGAGTCATCATACTTAAGAGCACAACGAGCACACCCAGGCTGACAAGCTGGTATCGTCCCTTGAAATGCCAAAAGCTCAATCGTCCTAAAACGAAGAATCCCACAGCTCTGGAGAACATCCGAAGCGAAAAGATGTTTCCCACCAGGCTTTTGCTGATGTTCAGAGTATCCTGGGCGAATAGGGGAAAAATTGTAACGATGACCCCGACGACAATGAAACTGGTGAACAAACCGACCCAGGCGGTGAAGCGAAGAGATGTGCTCTGATCGGGTTTCTGAACTTCGGAGTTGTTCTGCTTTTCCCGATGGGTGTCTTTGCGGATTCCGGGCAGGGCCAGTGCCGCCCCTGTAATGAGCAGCAAACAGCAGCAGCAGGCCAGAACGGTTCCCAGGATAGGAAGCAATGGCGATCGTTCGCTGAGCAGACCGGTCAGAGCCGGACTGACCACTAAACCCAGGCTCCAGGACAGGTTGAAGCGGGACATGGTCTTGTTCAACACTTTGCCTTCAATATTCTGGGAAAGCCAGCCCATAGCAGGCGGCCAGAAAAAAGAGACGGATAGTTTGTTCAGAGCCAAAAAGAGGAAGGTCAATGGAATCGACCGGAACAGATACAACAGTACCAGGGAAATCGCCATGCCTGCTGTGGCGCCGATCATAAGAAAGCGAGGACGTATCGAGTTGAACAGCGGACGGAGGAAGAGACAGCTAAGTAAATAAGCCAGAGTGCCTGACCCTGCCAGCAAGCCAATCAGGCTGGGGGGTGCTCCGTAAATCTCCCTCATAAAATATATGAGCCCCAGGCCGAGCATCCCCTCCCCAACAGCAACCAGGAACGCCGAGGGGTAGATGACCGCTGTTTTACCTAATCCGGAGAGAACAACCTGAGCACGGGTTCTACGTTGATAAAAGTACTGCATGCTTTCTCTACACTATAATGAATGCCCGGCCTACACACAATTCCCTTAAGAATGAATTGACATTATAATCGATATGTATTACGTTATGTATTACAGGAGATTAACATGACCTCTATAAGACTACCTGCAGATGTTGAGATGAAGCTTGCAGAAATCGCAAAATTAGAAAAAAGGACAAAATCTGACATTATTAAGAAAGCACTTAACTCCTACCTCGAGAGCTACTTTACAAGATCCTCCCCATACGATCTTGGAAAAGATCTATTTGGTAACTACGGCAGCGGCCAATCTAATTTGTCAACAGACTACAAAAAGCTGATAAAAGAAAAGATACATGCTAAACACTCTCATTGATGCCGGACCAATAATTGCACTTTTTGATAGAGATGATAAAAATCATGAAGACGTAAAGTCTTTCCTGTCAAAGTTTAAAGGACATTTAATAACAACATGGCCTGTAATTACAGAAGCTTCCCATATGTTAAGCTTCAATACGAATATTAAAATCGATTTCTTGACATGGATAATGAGAAGGGCAATATCTATTTTCCCATTAGCCCTGGATCACATGGAGCGATTGATTGAACTTACTAAAAAATATGCTGATTTACCCATAGATCTTGCAGACGGATCGTTAATAGTAACATCAGAGATATTAAATACGATAAACATCATAACAATTGACTCAGACTATTACGTCTATAGAACTAAAGACAGGAAGCCGTTTAATAATCTCTTCGTAAAATTTACTTCCGGATAGAAACAATTATCGCACGCTAGGGTAATAGAGACCTCCTGGCTTCAATCCCACCTCACTCAATAAACATATATTTCTAGTGTTGATGAACTTATATGAAGTCGGAATTTTCTTGTTGCATAAAAGGATTTAGCAATTTTATCCCGCGATACAATTGACCAGCATTCAAATCCTCTGAAAACACATACTCACAGTTCGCCTTTTCAGCTGCAGCTATTATCAATGAATCCCAAAAAGATATTTGTGACAAAACGCTAATATCAATAGCTTGTTCGATCAGTTCTAAGTCTATATTTACCAATTCCATGTTATGAAAATTGTGAATGATATTTTTAACTGCAACAGGATTCGCTTTCATCTTTGTTGTCGCAACAACATAAAACTCTTGGATAACTTGAGTTGATAGTACCGGCATATGCTCATCAACAAGTTTTTTTATAATTCTTCTTGATATTTTTTGCTTCGTTTTATCTTTCCTGTCAATTGTGTAAACAAGCAAGTTCGTATCAATAAATACTTTAGACACGATAAAGCTCGTCTCTCGTCCAGGATTCACCTTCTGAGGATACATTCAATCTATCCATAAGAGAAAAGGTATCATCTATCCATTTATCAGATGATGATTTCACCGTTTGTTCAATAAGTCGTCTTACCATAACATTGAAGGAAATATTATGACGGCGAGCATATTCGCGTCCTATTTTCAAGAGATCATCATCTATCGATAGTGTAACATTTTTCATTTTACACCCCCTTGCGCAGTATATGTGCACACCGGATAAATGTCAAGAAAATTTCGATTTCCTTAGGAATTCCTCATAGCACGCGGGGCGGACAAAATTAAGTTCTAACGGACAAGGCCTAGTGAACAAAGTCTTATTTTACCGTAGTATATAACCATGCAAAAGATACGCCTTGGCAAGAGTGAAATGATGGTCACCCGAATCGGTTTCGGTGGTATTCCCATACAGCGTTTAAACGAGGAAGAGAGCATCCGCGTAGTACGCTTCGCTCTGGATGCTGGGATCAACTGGATAGATACGGCTCACGGTTACAGCAGCTCAGAAGAGAGGGTGGGAAAAGCGATTAAAGGATATACCCGGGGAGAGCTTTTCATTTGCACCAAGGGACCCGGAAAGGATCCCAAAACCATCCGGGAGCAAATCGAGCTTTCCTTAAAGCGACTGGACATCTCCTATATCGATCTGTACCAGTTCCATTTTGTTCCCAGCCGGGAGGTGTGGGAACAAATGAAGGAAAACGGGACCCGGGAAGCGGTTCGCCGGCTGCGCGATCAAGGGATCATCCGCCATATTGGTGCTTCAGCACACACTGAGGAAGCCGCCCTGGCCATACTGGAAGACCCTGAGGTCGAGGTATTCCAGTATCCCTTCAACTTTATCCTGGAGAATGAAGGGAAGATAATCCTTGAACAGTGCCGGAAGTGTGACATCGGGTTTATCGCCATGAAACCCTTTGCCGGCGGCGTTCTGGAGAGCGCTTCCCCCTGTATCCGCTTTCTACTGCAGTTTGAGGACCTGGTTACCGACCCCGGCTTCGAAAGGAGTGCGGAAGTGGAGGAAGTAGCAACACTGGTCCTTGAAAATAAACCCTTCTCCGACCAGGACCGCAGGATCATTCATCAGCTGAGGGAAGAGCTGGGGAGCCATTTCTGCCGCCGCTGCGGCTACTGTACACCATGTGCCCATGGCGTGCAGATTATCCCGCTTATGACCACGGATTCCATTGTTAAGAGATTTTCCATGGAATTATTAAAAAACGGCTGGCCCCATGAAGCCGCTGTGTCACTGGAAAAATGCATTGAGTGCGGCGAGTGTGAGGATAAGTGCCCTTAC
>Ga0114923_10003065_pt1 | contig 11279 bp, 15 predicted proteins | sample SumtaG_FD_89578 | JGI IMG/M metagenome (GOLD analysis project Ga0114923, IMG submission 89578) | Deep subsurface microbial communities from Indian Ocean to uncover new lineages of life (NeLLi) - Sumatra_00157 metaG | ecosystem: Environmental > Aquatic > Marine > Oceanic > Sediment | place: near...
CCTAGTTCCTTTATTTCATAGTTGTTGCCGTTTGCAAACTCTTCTATGAAGTTATATCCGTACTCTTTGCCTTTTACCATTTTATTTTTCCTTATTTAGTTGTTATTCTTTTATATTTAATGGTAGGAAGTTATTATAAAGAACCTTGTTGTATCTGTCTGTAATTAGTGAGTAGTATGGATTTAGATTTTTACGGTTTTTAATAATAATAAATAAACTATCAAGGTCTTTAGTGTCTATTGAAGCAAGGTATTTATTGGAGTCTTTATATTCTTTACGTGCTGTATATACTCTATAAATCATTATTTCTGTTCCCTATTTAATGACTGAAGTTACAACACTATACAAGTTTGTCAAGCACTAAGTAATTCAAACTAAGGTTTCAGCACGATAAAAAAATCCGCGACAATAGTAATAACAGTGCTTATTCTATACATAAACAACATACTACCAACTAATACTAAGTATAGAACTTGTTGTTAAACTACTATATATAAGACTCACCACGCCTATCTCTACACACTCACTAACAACACGCAGCTTATATCTTACTCTTTATCTTACTCTTTATCTTACTCTTATTCTTATTCTACGTAACACTAATATAAATAACCTGTAACATAAACAATAACAATAGATGCACAGATAGACCCATAAACCGATGAAATAACCATAAAGTATAATAAAAGTATGCAAGGTGTGCCGGATCCATGTATTATGCTTACTTATTGGCTGTTTGGTGGTGTACCAATACAATAATGCAGTTCACTGATTTTCTTTTCACACGCGTGGGAGACCTTAGTGTGCTAGTTGCACGTATTATAGGGGTTAAATCGCTGTAAGTTGCTGTATGAATCTACTATCGGGGCTTTGTAGGTAATAAAAAAGCCCACCGGTTAAGATGGGCTTAGTTGTTTAATTGATTTAGTTATTATAAATATGTTTCGATACCATCAGAGTCAATGTACAGGTCCCGGCAAGCGTTATTAAATGCAGACATTAAGCTCATTCTATTACTTTCCATATCATAAGACATATTCTCAATAGCGAAATTTACATCACTTTTCATTTCATCCTTTGAGCTGTAGTAATCTACATCCTTAAGTTTATCAATAAAGAATGATTTAAATCCTTCGTTTATTTTCATGTTCTTTTATCCTTATTTATAATCGTTATTAACTTTAAACCAGCCTATACTATTACCATTGGCGTCGAAGATAGAGCCTTGCTTGTGGTCAAAGTCAATTACTTTAGCTCTTATATTATTAATAATACGCTCCGTTTCCTCTTGCTTACGATCTACGAAGGCGTCGTTGTCAGTGTTAAAATGTATTGTGATCCTTGTGTCCATTGTTTTATCCTTATTTAATCTGCACTAACTTACTCACATAATGAGCCACTGTCAAGCACAACCTTGTAACTACACACACAGCTACATACAGCCACGCCACACACAGCACACATATGAACGAGAGCAGCGTACATACATAACGATCCGTATTCTACTTTTCCAAAATTGCCAATTCCCAAATACCGAAAACCCTTTCGCGGGGGTAGGGTGTATAAATATATGTCTAGGTAGGAATATTTAAAATTTTTAATATTTTTTGGAGGTAAGTCGTCGCGTTTTTTTGAAGTGAGGTATGAATAGGAATTCACGATATTTTTTAGTAGTTTTGCTCTGTGGTGTCGAAAAAAAATTTGCAATGCGGAGTGAGGATTAATGTTTTTTAATAATAGGGAGATCGAAAATGAAGAAACAATTTGTAACGATAACGGCTGGCAATCATCCTGATTGGACAGCAGAAGATTGGAAATGTCTTTGGGGTAGTGTTCTAAGTTTGATTAGAGATAAGGAGCATTCTAGAATATGGATGGAACAAAATTTAGGTAAAGATATTTTGGCTAGGGATACAGTACATTTTACTGATTGGAATTTTTGGATGGGCGTAGATCCTGCAGTCGATACTGATAAAACATCAAACGTGACCTTTAAGATTGATGCGAAGCATGCTCATGCTTATGGAATAGTTGATGAATCTGATTGTCCTATTTGCCAAAAAAATATAAGGGTTCATAGAAAATTGCGTTCCTATGGAATATCAGAAGAAAATTTTATTGTTCGGGATGGTAAGGTTTTTATGAATAATCCGGTTTTGGATAATCTGCTTGGTGAAAAATAATGCCACAGGTATCTAAAGCTGTACTCGAAAGAGCAAAAAAAATTATGCTTGAAAAAAATGGTAAAATTCCTGTTGAGATAGAAAAGCCTAAGAGCAATTTTGAAAAAGATAATGATGTAGTTCTTTATGCTGAAGGTTCTAAGAAACCCCTGATTTTGTTCCATTGAAACCTATAGATACAACTAAACCTCCGCCTGTGGATTTGAAACTTGCCGAATCTCAGCAATATGATGCATCAAAAGACCTATCAGCTCCTAAACATACTCGAATAAAAACTGAAGTAGGTGAAAAAGATGATGTTAATGATATTAAAATATGGCAAGACCCAGGTAGTGGTTCATGTGCAATTTCAATCGGAGGAGTTGTCAATGAGGTGACTGAGCCGGTTTTTCAATTATTTACTCGTATGGTTGCTACTCAAAGAGCTTTGGCTAATGATTTAGAATCTGAAAGGTTCAATAATAAAAAATTAAAGGAGGGTATGGTACAATGAGTGCAAAAATAATGTTTGATATTCCACCTTTTTGGAAGGAATTAATGAAGTCTATTGATATGGACAATATTGATTTTGTGAATCCGCAACCAAGTCCTATAATGGTTTTAGCCAATGATCACAACCATAAGGTTGAATTGGCTATTAGAACTGCCGCGGGAATTCCAGAAGGAACAATAATTATTGATGATTATAAAGATCGTTTAAAATGTTATGTTATGCCGAATAAAAATGAGGTTTTTACTTTTGATGGTAAACCAATTATTGAATTAACTCCAATGAATATCCGAGAAGAAATAAAAAAGGGTTCACATCAATTGGTAATGGAACAAGAAATGAGAACATTTCCTAGAGAATGTGTTGCGGAGGGTTTGGATAATAAAGTATGGTTATTGGATGCTGATGATGAAAAAGAATAAGATAAATCCAAAGGTGAACTCTCTTGAAACTTTTATTAAATATTACTTGCCAAAGTACTATAAGAAAAACCAAGAAGAGGAAGAACATAAGTGTTGGTATTGCATGACTGATATTGAAAAAAATGAGTGGCTGAAAGCTGAAGGTTTTAAAATTCGATATCCGTTAGTTTTTGCTATGGACAGTCGAATGACAGCATATGAATGCGATATATCTTTAGGAAGAGTTTATAATCCTAGAGAATTAATACCGCCTGGATTCTAATGGAATACAAACCTCATAAAATAGTTTGGTGGGATGAAGATGGTCGTTATCATTTAATCGGTGATTGGACATGGTGGAATAAACATCAAATGCAGGAACTTAATAATATGCAGAAATATGCTATGGAAGCTATTGCTACAGGAAAACTATTGGATGAAGCTAGAAAAATGGTAGAGAAACAAGGTTTAGAAAATTCATTTATAAGGATAGATTTTTAAATAGGAAGAATAAAAGTTATTTGAAAGTTTGGGGTAGTGGCGGAATAGGTAGACGCGCGTAAATGATAGGAGCTTGGGGGTTACTATGATAAGGGAAACCTTTGAAATATACTGTCGAAGCTATAAAGGTGCGCAATCTAAGTGTTCGCATATGATTGTGGAGAGATAATCTCTATGAGGATCGGTTGAGCTGTGCCTATCTACTGAAGGCTCACAATGTAGGGTGCAAATCCCTGCCTGCCCCAATAGTTTAAAAAGGAGTTTACTAAGTAATGGGAAAAAAACGTGGAATTCCAGTCGATTAAAAACGCCATACATTATGTGTTTGATACTAAAGAAGAATACGAAAACCATTTTCTTTCTCAAGGAATCCCTGCTCCTGAAATAAAATCTGATTGGAAAGAGGCTAAAGAATTAGATTGGGTTATGTCGGATGATGATAGAATAATACAGATATTAAGACGTAACTCAATGAAAAATACTGTCAGAAGTCCTGATAAAAATAAACATGCATCATATTATGTACAAACTGTAGTAGGTTCGTTTGTTGTTTCTAAGAATCAAAAAATGGATACGGATTTCTCTAGTCATCTAAATAGATATTCCTTCGGAGGAAAGTTTGTTAATTGGAAAAAACGACTTGAGGCACGTGAAAAGAACAATAAAAATGAAAAAGCATTTGTTTATTTCGTAGCTATTGTTAGAGATAAACCTGAAATAGCATATATGAAAGTATATGGTACTAATAATTTTATGTATGCTAAACGCAGGGCATATATATTACTGAAACAAGAGAGGATAAAATTGGCTATTAGAAAAGAACTAAAAGAAATTGCTGATGATTTAGGTATGGATGATAGGTTTCATCTAGAAAAAGCAAAGGAATTAATTGAAAATGCTGAAAGCGACAATGTAAAACTTGGTGCTTTAAGAACTACTGCTGAATGGACAGGAATGAATGAGAAAGAAGATCCGGAGAATCCGTTTGTTCCAGTTACTGATGATACTAAAAGTCTTGATAGTCCTGAGAAACAAAAAAGACTACTTGCATCTAAGAAATCATTAACAGAAGTAAAAAATATTAATGAATAATGACTAATCCGTCTGACATATTTGTAGATAAACCGGATGTTAAGATTAGCAAAGATGCCTTTGTAAACCGTGACCGCCTAGACCTTGACGCACTAGAAAATGTAATTGACGAAGATAGAGCTTTATACAATGGTTATAATAGTGCCATTGCCTTTGGTAAGATGTATTTGCCCGGTGATTATATGCGTAGCGAGAATTCACCTGCTCATTATCAGATGGATGCTGAACTTCAATTACCTACTACTATACCGGCTGTTTTCATCGTAGCACGTGAACACGCAAAAACTACGATGACTAAATCAAATATTGTACGGGATTTTTGTTACAATAAAACTAACATGGAAAGATTCGCTAAAGAATCTAGTTGTGTTGATTTAAAAAATTATTGGTTGGAAGAAGCAGGTAGGCGAAAACCTCATTTTGTCGGTTGGGTAGCTGATAGACAGAAAAAATCACAGTCAAATGTTCTTTATATTAAACAAGCATTAACTCTTAATCCTGATATTGTTGGTACCTTTGGAAACTTGAATGGAAAACCTAAAGGTTATCAATGGACTACAGAAGATATAGTAACTTCTGCAAATGATAAATTAGTATCTCGTTCAAACTTAACCAGTATTCGCGGTGAAACTCATAGTGACCCTATCTATGGTACAATCAGATATACTTGGGTCTATGCTGATGATTTTGAAAATGAAGAAAATACAAGGTCTGTTAAAAAACGTGAATTTGTATCAAATGTTCTAATGAATGCTATTTGGGGAGCTATTGATAAAGATCATGGTAGATTAGTTATAAATCAAACGCCTGTGCATTGGGCTAGTTTAGCGCAACAGTTCATGGAAATGAAAGAGAAAGAAATACTTCACCCTGAACTTTCTAAGACTGCCTGGCATATATATGTATTTCCAGCTACACAACCAACCTATCCGGGTGGAGTTTTGTGGCATGGACATTATCCTAGAGAAAAACTTGATAGAATTAAAGCTCAATATATTGCTAGTCCTAAAGGATTACAGGGATATATGCAGGAGTATGAACTTCAGGTACAAACTGCGGAAGTTTCAACATGGACACAATCTCATATTCAAACATGGAAAGGTACATTTACTTTAAAATATGGTTATCCTGCTTTGATTATTGACAATGAGGTAGTTCCGGTTAATACCTTTGGCGGTTGTGATCCTGCAACGGATATTGATAAAGCAACATCTGATTTTTCAGTAATACTAACTGTGGCTATGGATTCATTTGGAAACTATTATGTTCTGAATTATATCCATGAACGTGCTTTGAAAGAAATTGGAATTAGGGATAAGAATTTCACTTTATTAAACGACCCTGGTGTTTGTGATGTATTAGTTGAGGAATATGATAAATGGCAAATGTCAGCCTGTACAGTTGAGGATGTTGGAATGACTAGAGGTATATTTAATGGTCTACATACTCTTATGACACACATGGGTAATTTCAACTATTCATGGTGTCCTGAACCGCCAGGGGGTAGACAAAAAAGGAATAAAATAAAGACAGGTCTAGCATCTCCCTTTGCTATGCGTAAAATATTTTTACTAGAAGGAATGATTGATTTAATGTATGAGATTAAAACTTTCGGTCCCAATATGAGCCATGATGATATAATTGAGAGTTTATATTTCGCAATATTAAATGCATATCCACCAACAAATGGCAGATTAAAAGTTGTTGATGCTAATTATCTGCAAAAGAATTTCGACAAGACAAGACGTTATAGACGTTATGAAAAAGTTAACCCTGCTGTCCAAGAACACTTGAGAACAGCAACACATTGGCAAGAATAATAGGAGATTAAAATGAAGATAAACACAAAACATCTAATAAAAGTAAAGAAGTCAAATCTTTACATGTTAGTAATTGAAATTCAAGACAAGGCTAAAACAACTCATTTTTGGTTGCCAAATGGTCAATATGATGGATATTGTAGATTAACGAAAACTAGTGGAGATAGTCGCCAAATTAATAAATAAAGAGAGGGTAAAATGAAATATATATTACTATGTGTTATATTAACAGGATTTATGTTTGCTCAGGAAGTAAATGTTGACAGTTTGCTTACTGTTAAAATGGCTGAACTTCAAAATAGATGGGAATCATATGAAACTGAACAGGCGAAAGTTGTTTATGCTCATACTGAATTTGCAAAGTTTCAAGAATCTCTGAAGTCTAAAGAGGTTGAAGATTCTGTAATGGAGGATGTTAAAGATGAATGAAAATAAGTTTGTAGAGAGAAGTCAAAAACTTTTTGCTGCAGCTCAATCGGTTAATTATACTAGATGGCACTCTAAGTCACTTGAGGGCTTCCAATTTGGTTTAGGTATTCAGATGAGTGATGCCAAACTAAAGAAGCGTAGAAAAAAGGGAATGCCTACGTTTATCATAAATAGAATTACTCCTATTAAAGAAATGATAAAATATTTCACAACTGCTAGTGATCCTGAATGGGTAGCAATACCTTTTGAGGCAAGTGATACTGAAATTGCTAATATGCATAATTCTGTTAATGAGCATTGTTGGTATATATCTCATGGTAAATCTGTATTCTCAAGAATTATTGATGATGCTTTAGCTAAGAGTCAGGGTTTTTGGCATATTAATGTTGATGCTAATTTAGATCGAGGTAATGGTGAAGTTATATATGGTAGTGAGAATCCCTGGACAGTATTTGTAGATCCGACAGCTAAAGACATATTATATCGCGATGCTAATTGGATGTTGATTAAAGATGATTTACCTAGAGGCACATTGTCAGGAATGCATCCTGATAATGAAGCTAAAATAAAAGATGCTTCCGGTTCCACTTCTTTATATGAGAATTATTTTAACTACATGGGTATTGATTCTCAATTATGGGAAGTTGGTAATGATGAAAATCCTGTAAGCGAAGTAACTCCTGAAAAACTAGCATATAATATCAAGGGTGAGGAAGATGATATACTTCCATATTTCAGATTATATACTAAGGAACGTGAAAAGTTTGCTCATGTTTTTATAGTTAAACCACCAAATGATGCAGAAGCTAAACGGATTGCAAAAGTAGCAAAAGAAAAAATTGATGCGAATAACAAGGAACTAACTGTAAAGCATGAGGAGGAGCAAATAAAACTCGACCGGTTGAAAAAAGTTGGTATTCAGAATGGTGGTATTACAGAAAATCGCCATGCCCTTGAATCTGAAAAGATGGCAAAAGTGGTTAAAATGGCTAGAGATAAATTCGCGGCTAACCTTACATCACAACTCATTCAAGATGCAACGGATACAATACATGAGATATTCAATGAGGAAGAATATAAGGTATTCCTTAAAAGAAAAGCATTACAGAAATTTGTAACCGATACAACATTCTATTTTGAAGATGTTATAAAACTTACTATTACCTGCGGAGATAAGCATTTAGGTACAAAGACAATGCCAAGTAGACACTTTCCTTTAATTCCTATTCAATACATTTATACGGGCAATACATTTCCAATGTCGCTGGTTGAGTTGTTGGTTGGTAAGCAAAAAGAACTAAATGCTGCACATCAAATTATGATTCATAATGCTAATCTTGGTAGTAATCTAAGATGGTTGTATCGTAAAGGTAGTATTGATGTAGAACAATGGGAAGATTATGCATCAAGTTCCGGTGCGTTATTACCTGTTAATCCAGGACAAGATTTTCCTAAAGAAGTAACTCCGTTGCCATTAAGTAATGCTTTTCTAGGTATTGCTGAAAAAGGTAGTGATGATCTAGAATATCTTGCAGGAGTATTCAGAGGCTCTATGGGCGATGCGGCAGCTATGCATGATACTGCTAAAGGACAAAAAACTGCTGATCAGTTTGGAACAAGGCGTACCCGCCAATGGGTAGATAATATTATTGATCCTGCATTGGAACAATTAGGAATAGTATTTAAGGATTATGCTCAAGCTCTATATAAGAAGCATAAAGTAGCTACATTTATTGGACCGAATAATGTTCGTAGAAACCTAGACATTAACACTCCTTCAGAATATGACAATAAAGGTAAAGTTGTGGCGTATTGGAATGATTATAAGTCAGCACAGTTTGATGTTAAGATTAAATCAGGAAGTACATTACCCAAGAACCAAGAAGAGAAGTTCCAAAAAATGCATATGTTAGCTCAAGCTGGTTATGTTGATGATATAGCAGTAATCAATGAAAGCCCTGACATTAAAGATAAAGAAGGTGTGATTGAACGTAAGTCTAAACTTGCAGTTGCATTGCGTGAAGTTGAGACATTACAGAAGTCAATTAAAAAGTTTGAAGGTGATATTCAATCATTAGAGCATATGGTTGTTACTAGCAAATTACAGGTTCAAGTTGCCGACATGGGTGCGAAGCTAAACAAAGAGTATGTTGAATCTAAATCTAGGATTAGTGCTGGAGAAACCAAAGCCAATGAAGAAGTTAAAGCAATGGTTACTAATCTACGTTTAGAGTTAGACAATATTTTTGATAAAACAGAGTTAGCGATTAAAGAGGAGAAAATAGATGATAAAGCTAAAGAATTAGCTGATAAGAGTAAGTCTAAAACGACTAAAAAGAAATAAAGCAATTAGTACTTGCAATTAATACATAACCATTAATAATATAAGAGGAATAAAATGGATGAAAACTTACTAACTCCAACAAACCCAGGCGAAGATGGAAATCCACCTTTGCCACCACTGGGTAACACCGAGCCAGGTAAATCTATTCAAAATCAGAATGTCGACAAACCGGGAGTGTTTAAGGCTGTTGATCTACAGTTTAAGCCTAATGCAGTTCCAGTTAATAGTGATATAGTGGATGACATCTCCGATATATTCAGGAATCCACCACAGGTAAACCCGCAAGAACCAAATGCAGACTCCTCTGGTGTGGATACCAAAAATAAGGAATTGGAAAAAACCAAATTAGCCTATAGTGAATCTTCTAAAGAAGCTATTAAGTTAGCTGAAGAGAAGAAACAATATGAGCCGTTTATACCAATTCTTGACAGGATGAGGAAAGACCCAGCTTTAATTCGTTATGTAGATGACTACTTAAAAAAAGGGACAACTCCTACAGATATGCTTGCTTCGCTAGGTATTGATAAAGAAACCTTCGAGTATGAAGGTAGCGATATTATCAATCCTGGATCTGATTCGTTTAAAGTGCTTAATGCTGTTATTGGTAATGCTATTGGTCAGAGGTTTGACACGTTTACCAAAGAGAACAACATTAATATGAAACAGATGCAGGATGAACAGCGATTTAAGTCTGATTTAAAAATGGATGATAAAGCATTCGCAGAATTCCGAACTTTTGCTAATAGCAAGATAAAGGATTTTAATTACGAGGACATGCACTATCTCTATACTAGAGAGGAGCGTGAAAAAGGTATTGCCAAGAATGCTCAAGATGAAACATTGGAACAGATTAATCGTGCCAATGCTATATCGTTTCCACAAGGTCAGGGCATATCATCTACACCACAGGTTAATAGTGAGATAGATTGGTATAATAGTATATTTGGAAATCCTTTAGAAAAAAAAGAAGATAGTTTGATAATATAACTATCTAAGTTATAGTTCGTACTTGGCTGTAACTAATTTTTGAAATTATAAAGGAGTTTGCACAATGGATAATTTTGCAGGGATTACGTTACCGCCAACGGCTGGTAACCCGGTAACCGTAGAGCATCCGAACACCGATTATAACGTAGCTGATGACAATTCTACGTACAGTACCGGTGATTTAAGGAGAATGTACGATTACCAGTCTATGGGTAGTGTTTTTACCCTTATGACAATGCAGCGCGATCCGTTCTTACATTTAATGAATACTTTAAAAGGTCATCGTCTAAAGACTGGCGATGCTATTTGGAAGTATCCTATTAAACGTGATGTTGGATCTGTAAAACGATATGGTTATATCGTTGGTATGGATGATGACGCAACGGTCAACGCTGATTATAACGAAACTCATTCTGCTGACACTTGGGCTACGTTCTTAGCGAAGAACTCAAATAAGTTTAAAGTGGCATCAGGGAATGATTTTGCGACGCTTAGTCAAGACGATCAGTTTTCAGTTTTAATGGCTGGAGATTACATCACATCAGGCAACCGTTCTAATATTGTTGGTCGTACAAGTTCTAATTACGATGACTTTATTGGTTTAGGTGTATCAGGTACGAAGCCTTTATGGTTCTTGCCTAACAAACTAATCAAGATTCCTACGGGAACTACGATTGGTGGAACCACAGTAGCAGATTATTGTGTAGCTCGTATTACGGCTGTTTATGATTGGACATTTAAGAATTCATCTACTGCGGCTATTTTCCGTGAGGGTGTTGTTCTTAATTTGAAAGTTGTAAAAACCCCGTATACGAAAGCTACAAATAAATATCCTACTGGTACTGTTGCAACTGGTACGATATTAGATGTTTCTCATGGTACTGGGTCTGATTCGATTGCTCAAAAATTAGAGCCTCTACGTACTTATGTTTCAGGTAATGCTTGGCATGAAGTAAGTGGATATGGCTCAAGTTGGAGACAGCAACCTTATTCTACCAAATTTGGTATGAACCAAATCTTTAAGGAAAATGC
>Ga0114923_10003066_pt1 | contig 11272 bp, 13 predicted proteins | sample SumtaG_FD_89578 | JGI IMG/M metagenome (GOLD analysis project Ga0114923, IMG submission 89578) | Deep subsurface microbial communities from Indian Ocean to uncover new lineages of life (NeLLi) - Sumatra_00157 metaG | ecosystem: Environmental > Aquatic > Marine > Oceanic > Sediment | place: near...
AGAGAGCTATAACCATTGAGGCAAGTAATGGACTTATTCCTAATTCTGGTGCTAATGCAATTCCAATTGGCAGCAATATTGCAACAGCTCCAATATTTGACATTACATTTGTCAGAAGAATTGTTATAATGATCATTACTAGAATCATAATATATGGATTAAAGCCAGCCATGTTGAAGATGATATCAGCTATCCATTTGCCAGCTCCTGTTTCTTGAATGCCTATTCCCAATGTAATTGCTCCACCGTAGAGTAATATGATCCCCCAGGGTACACGTTTTTCTATATCACTCCATGTGATAGACCCGGTTAGAAATAGTAGAACGCTTCCAAGTACTGCAATTACTGCAAGTCCAAAGTATTGATGTGATGAGAAAAGTATCCAGAGTAGTATTGTTATTATTAAAATAAGTAAAACAAGCAATTCGTTTTTCTTTATTCTACCTGCTACAGCTACCTGATTTTTTATCTCTCTTTTTGCAGCTGATATGTCTTTTAATTCAATGGGAAATGCAAATTGTAAAACAAGCCAAACAAGTGGTAGAGTGATAAACACAACAGGCATGGAATAAATCATCCAATCAACGAAAGTTACATTAATTGGTGGACTAAGATCAGAAAGTACTCCAATAGTCAATGGATTACGGGCGCCTCCGATTAATGTTCCAAGGCTTCCAATGGAACATCCATATGCTATACATAGCATGCTAATTTTACCAAAATTACTCCGTTTCGGTACAATTTTCATTGCAATTAAAATCGAAATAACAATTGGTAAAAACAAAGCAGCTACACCGTGCTCTGGCATTACAAAAGAGAGGAATGCGCAAGAAGTCATGATTCCGAGTGTGAAAAAACGTGGACTTTTTTCAAACTTACTTAGAAACAGTAAGGCAATACGTCTATGAAGCCCATGTTTTTCAACTGCTCCTGCAAGAATGAATGCACCTATCAAGAAAAAAACAGCTTGATTCCCAAATGAAGAGAAAACTTCACCAGGTGTAAGAACATGCAGCAAAGGCTGCATTATCATTATTAAAAGACCAGTAACAGCCAAAGGAATTGGTTCTGTAATCCATAGAATTGCTGCCATGATTAGAATTCCAATCATGGCTTGGCCATTGTGTGTCAAGCCCTCAGGAGATGGCGCTAAGAAGAATATTGCAACTATCGAAAACGCCAATATTATGAAGAATAAATCTCTATTTTTTTGAATTTTTAATTTGTTTTTTAGAAAATTATTATCCCCGTTCATGCTCTCCTTTGACGGTATAATTTACTATCTACAGTCTCTGTCATTTTATCAAAGAGGTCATTAGGTGCACTTAGAAATTTCAGTATTTTGCTAATATTTTCTTTAGGATCGGACAATACGTTATTGTAGTTGATAAACAAAATATCCATATCCTCTCTATCTTGTGCATATTCTTTTATCATATTGTTTAGCTTGACAAAGCTCATCTTTGTATCTTCTCGACTTGGGTCTTTTTCGCCTATCATTTTTTCCATTGAGTCAAGTATTTCTTCGATATTTCTCTCTGAGTAGATAATTTTATATTTCCCTGGAGGTAGGTATTTGAGACCAAATGATGTTACTTTTATGAATTTTCCTTTATGGTCTTTTATTGGAAACGAGCCATCCATGAGTTTGCTTATTATCTTACCTCCAGCAAGTTCATAATATCCTTTTGGATTGCTATCATCTGCAGGGCGAGAGTCATCATGAGATATTGGCATGTCGCCAGCGCGTAATATTTGCATAAGCATAGATGTACCAGAACGTTCCAGTCCTGAAATTATATAATTTGTGTCTTCGTCCAAGTTCAAATATACCCCCCTTCCTTCAATTTCTTTATAACTATATCTGCACTCTCTTCAACGTTATATTTATCTGTATCTACTACCAGCTCAGGGTTCTCTGGCTCTTCGTAAGGTGCATCTATTCCTGTTAAATTTTTAATTATTCCTTCTCTTGCTTTTTTGTATAAGCCTTTAGGATCTCTTTTTTCACATGTTTCAAGCGAGGCTTTAGTATATACCTCAAGAAATCTGCCTTTACCAGCTAGTTCTCTACAAAAATTCCTAAGCTTTCTATATGGTGAAATAAAAGCAGTGATAGCAATAACTCCTGAATCTGCAAAGAGACATGCTACTTCAGATATTCTTCGGATGTTTTCATCTCTATCCTCTGGAGAAAAGCCAAGGTCTTTGTTTAATCCATGACGTATGTTATCTCCATCAAGGACATATGTTAGTCTTCCCATTTTATGGAGTTTGGTTGCAACCTCATTTGCTACTGTGGATTTACCACAGCCAGACAAACCGGTAAACCATAAAATTACTCCTTTCTGCTTTAAGAGTTGCTCTCTTTCTTCTCTTGTCACTTTATGTTCATGCCATGTGACATTTGTTGCTTTTTGATCTTTCATTTTTTATCACCTCTTTAAAAATTCTAATATTTCTTCTACAAAGGATACAGATTTATCCTTTGGAACAATTGCTCCAAGAACCTCTTTTTTACCACCACATCTAAAACCTAATTGTTTTCCTCTTTGTATCATTGGCGCTGCATCTTTTTTACTACGCATATAAATTTGATCTCTATCATCAAAAAAACCTGCATTGATAACTACTGTATTTTTACCGCTATCCCATGAAACTCTTCGAGTTATTGTTGAAATTATATTGTAGGGTGTGTTTATTTTTTTAATAATAATTCCGTTGATTTCTTCCCCAGGATCTCCGAGGATTTTACTCATCTCGGAGTTTATATTGTTTAGGTTTTGATTCCATGTTGGGTTACTGCTTATTTCTTCAGCGTTTTGTATTTTTAGTAGTTGATGTGGTGCTTGTTCTACTGCTTCTTTTTCACCTATTTTGTAATTTGTATCAAGACGGTATACCATGTTATGTAAATCCTCGAATGTTAGATTGTTTTTTTCACAAAATTCATCGATTATTTTGGTGAATCTTTCGTTGTTCTTTATTTTCTGTTCATGATCACCAATGATACCTAGAATTGCAAATAGATTTACATCATTTCCAAGGTAATCATTTATAATCCAACTAGCAGATGGGTAATCATCAGGGTTTCCACCCTTGATTACGGGGTTGTGATGAAATGCGTTTTCATACACTTTCCCTAGATGATGGTCAAAAACCATTACCTGTGCGTTTTTCGCTAGTTTGTCGATATTATCCTCGGTTAGTGTCATGTCTGCAACAATTACGAAGTCATATTTTGAATATTTTTCAACTTCTTCTTCTGTGAGATAGTAGTTTCCAAGTTCTGGTGTTTTATTGACAATGTCTTTGCCAGATAGACGTTCCAATAATAGTTTAGCAGAGCAAATGCCATCTGTATCCCAGTGGTGAATTAAAATTCCTTTTCCGCTTAAGTCTTCCAACATTGTTTTTCCCCTATTTCACAAATGGATCATCAAACTCAAGGATGGTTTCTGCTACCTCTTTTCTCATCATATCTTCTGGAGGGATTTTTCCACTATTCAGTATCTCTCGGATTTTTTTACCACTGAAGTTGATATGATATTCTTGATCATGTGGACAAATCTTATCGTTAACAACACTTCCACATTTTGTACATCGTGAGAATGATCTGAAAAATATTGGAACTATATGCATATCTGGAAATTCCTCAAATATGTCATGGGCATCATATGGTCCATAATAATTACCAACTCCAGCATGATCTCTTCCTACGATGAAGTGAGTGCAGCCAAAGTTTTTACGCATTATTGCATGGTGAATTGCTTCACGTGGTCCTGCATATTTCATTGAAGTTCTTAGAATTGACATTACTGCCCGGTCCTTTAGGTAGTAATGTTTCATCAATGTATCATATGATTTCAAAATTACATCATCTCTAAAATCGCCGCTTTTCTTTTTTCCAATTATCGGATTTATAAATAATCCATCAACAAAAGTAAGGGCAGTTTTTTGGACATATTCATGTCCAATATGTGGCGGGTTCCGTGTTTGAAAAGCAACAATTTCCTTCCAACCTTTTTCTTTGAATAAAACTCGTGTTTCTTTTGGTGTAAGATTGTATTCATCATATTCTCGAGTTTTACTTTCTAGAAGTGAAATTTTTCCACCAACTAAACTATCTTTCATATTGTATGTGTTTGCTACTCCAGGATGGCTTTTTTCTGTTGTTCGATAAATTTCTTGTGCAATTGTTTTTTTGTCATATGTAAAGATATCTTCAATTTCCAATAATGCTTTGATACCTGATTCATTATTTGCAAGAAGAATTGAGTCCCCTTCTTTTAAATCGTTTTTATCAAGATCTAAAAGGATTGGAATCGTCCACGGTGTATCGTCAGCCAATCTTTTGTCTTTAATTACGTTTTCAAGATCGTTTTTACATAAAAATCCTTCTAACGGTGAAAATACTCCATTAGCAATGTTTAAAACATCTTCTGCAAGATTTGTATTTATTTCAAACTCAGAAAGATCTTTTGTATTTAGTAATTCTTTGTTGATTTTTCTATTAATTAATTTTCCCCCATGTGGTTTTGACATTTTTATCACCTCAGTCTATGTAGCCTAGTGCTCTTAATCGGTCTTTTACTCTTTTTTCGTCATCTTTTGAAAAAACTTCTTCCGCTTCTTCTTCCATACCAGATATAACTTCTCTTAACACATATGTCACGTATGAAGATAAGGACGTAAAACCTGTGCCTTTTATTCTCTTTTTTATCTTTTCTGCAAGAGGTGTTGGTATGGATATTGTTGTGAATTTTTTATCTTCTTTTCCTTTAGCCATTATCTTACCTCATTATATATCATTATATTTAGTTATATATCATTATGCTATATAACAGTTTTCATAAATTCGACTTTGCATCTAAAGTATTGGTTTTTTAAAGAAAGAGAAGTTTATTAAATTGTAAGGAGATAAGATGTAGATGCCTATAAAAACTATATGCGAGACCTGTGGCAAAGTAATCTACAAATCACCGAGACTGTACAAGACCGCAAAGCATCATTTTTGCTCTAGAGAATGTTTTTTTAAATACCGAGCAAAGCATCCAAATGAGTATAAAAAATATTACAAAAATTATACAAATTATAGCTTTAAGAGCTAATTATCTAAATTTTCAATACCTTTTTATCCTCCATCAAAGCCCAAACACAGAGTAATTGGTTTTATAAAAGAATAGATGTTACGAGATATGAGGAGGTGAAAAAATATGAAACGAAAAAATTCGTTTGTACTAGATGAAAAGGATGATAAAGCAGTTCAAATATTCAGAGAGCTAGGTATGCCAAAAAATCTAGCAAAAACCCTTATGTATATCTCCCAGGTTGATGAATGCCGATCTGCAGAGGTTGAGCAAGCAGCAGATCTTAGACAGCCTGAAGTCTGTGTTGCTATGCAAGAACTACGGAGGAGAGGATGGGTAAAAAAGCGGGATCTTAATAAGGAAGGAAAAGGCAGACCAGTTCACATCTATACGCCTACTAAGAATTTATCTGAAATATGGAAAGTCTTTGAACAGGAAAAATTAAAAGAAGTTGTAACTATTAAAAATGATATATCAGAACTTAAAAATCTTATCAAAAGTAGATAAATTATAACTTTTATTTTTCTGGGAAAAACAGTGTTTTTCATAACATCTTTTTATCCCACCTTTCTTAGGGTTGGTTTTTTAAAGAAAAAGATGTTATGAAAATTGTATGCGGGGGAGATAAATGGCCAGAAGAAAAGGAGAGGCAAAAAAAATATATTGATAAAGGCATGAGTATTGATCTTCTTGGTGAGGTATCAAAAAAGAAAGCTAAAAGACATATAAGGAAACCTAAAATGCCAGCCTGTATCAAAAGCATGCCACGGGCAAGGCAAAAATAACTATTTATTATGCAAAGCCCATAATTCTTGTTAAAAATTATAAAAGTATTTTTTGTTCAGAATGAGAATATTTCAACTAGCTTTTTGAACAAAATTTTAATGGAAATATATATATATATATCATTTTGTAACCTATAAAACTTGAATATTATTACACCTCCACGTGAAATAATATTAAAAGAGAGGAAAGGGGGTTAGTATTTAGATGAGGGTGCTTCAATTAATGAAACAGTCGGCCAAATCTAATTCCTGGTCTTTTTTTATTTAACTTATACACGATTAAAAAGAAATAATAGAGATGCTATTACCCTTCTTACATATAGGTGTAAAAGTGAAGACTAAAGACATAGAAATTGCAATTCTACGAATAGAAGGAACCAACTGCGAACAAGAATCATATGATGCTTTCAAAAGACTTGGAGCAAGTCCTGAATTTGTCCATCTAAAACAACTTCTACATATCGATTGTAACAAAGATGAAAAGCGAGATGTTTTTGATTACCAGTGTCTAATGGTCCCAGGCGGTTTTTCCGCTGGTGATTACATTAGAGGCGGTGCTATTTTCGCTGCAAGAATGAAGAGCAAGTTAGACAAAGATTTAATAGAGTTTGTAAAACAAGAATATCCAATATTGGGAGTATGCAACGGTTTCCAAGTTCTAACTGAGCTTGGTCTATTGCCAGGTATTAAGGATATAGCAACAAAATTACCAGATGCGGTATTGAACATAAATGATTCAAACCGATTTGAATGTAGACAAACATTACTTAAGCATGAAAATAAAGGAAAATGTGTTTTTACCTCTAAAATTCCTAAAAATGATGTTAGATTAATTCCTAGCGCCCATGCAGAAGGTAAACTATTATTTCATCTTGATAAGCAAGAAGAATACCTAAAAGAATTAGAAAAAAATGACCAAATCGTTTTTAGATACGTTGATCCTGATGGTAACTATGCAGGATATCCGTGGAATCCTAATGGCTCAATATCAAATATTGCAGGAATTTGTAATAATATCGGGAATGTATTTGGCGTGATGCCTCATCCTGAGAGGACGTTTTATAGGCATCAACATTCAGACTGGCCTGAGGCTGGAATTAAGAATGATATAGGCGATGGAAAAGCTATTTTTGAATCTGTTTTAGATTACATCACTAAAAAGTTCTAGTTTTGTTGATTTTTATGATAGAAATTATATACGTTATGTAAATATTTTCATTTTTATTTTAAACTTAAAAAAAGACAAAATACATATAGGCTTTAACCATTCGTAATATGATTGGATAGCACTATCAGGAAACGGAAAATACGACACTTTTCCGGGTTTTGAGGAAACGTGTCATAGTTGTTTCAGTGAACATAGTGGATGGGGAAGCCATGGAGGTGGTGAGGAGAGATAGGAAAAAATTAGGATAAACTCCCCCATCCTGTACACTATAATAGTTTTATAAATTTTATTATATAAATTCTAGATAATAAACTGGGCATGTAACAAAATGTGATAAATTGTTACAAAAATCAATCAGATTTGTTCAATAATATTTCAATCTGAGAAAACGTATCTTTAACAGAACCAGATGCATCAATAATACTCCAATTTTTAACCAAAATAAGTGCTTTTCTTCTAACCTTTTCAAACTCACTACGTTTCTCAAACATCTCTCTTTTTTTTCGATCTTTAATCCTTTTAAGAAGTTCACTTGACGGTGCATCCAAAAAAAACATATACTTAGAAGTTGGAACGAACTTTACAAAAAAATTGTAAGCAAACTTAGCTAGCTTTTTAGGTAAATAAGCAGTTCCAACAAGATAACGAGTCATTATCAACGTATCAATATCCTTTCTACGGTAATATTTCCTAATAGAACGAAGAACATCAATCATGTAAAAAACCGAGGCTTTTAATCTGTTAATTTTACCGTGTCCAAGTAATGCTTTTTTTGCTTTTCTACCAAAAAAATTATCTGATTCAGGGTGAGAACGAATAAATACATTCTCACCTTTTTTACTGTATCTATCTGCAATCAAGCGAGAATGTGTATCTTTACCAACACCATCAAGACCATCAATAATTATAAGACGCATATAACATCACTTAGAAATATCAACCAGTACAGAAAAACTGCAACAAAAGGAACGGTAAAATTATCAAGACCCTTTGGAGTTAGACCCTCAACAATAGCTGCAACCAAAGCAATAAAAGCAAGTGCCAATAATACATAGAATGTAATAGAAATATCATAATACAACAACGCAATAATCATTGTAATAAAAGTAAAAACAAACATAGCAAAAGAACCCATGTAGCTTTTCTCATCACCAAAAACGTTATATTTTTTCTTACCAAATTTAGTACCAATAACAGATGCAAAACCATCACCATAGCTCATTGCAAGAATTCCTATTGCTATTACAACCATATTGTCAAAAAATAAATACGCTAAAATCGTCCAAGTAATAGAATAATACACAAGACCCATACCATGACCTGCAGCTGATGTTTTACCACGAATTGACTTAATAGGAGTATGCGGACTCATAAGGAAAGTAAGGAAAATAAATGGACCCGCAGCGGCAAAGACCATTATTTCTTTTGTCACAAAAGTTGGTAGGAGAAAAGCAATATTTCCAACCATTATATGAAGAACTTTACGACTTATTTTTGGATAGTTATTAAGAAGTTTTTCAGTGATAATTAAAAGAATTACGACATAGAGATATACAACTGCAACTCCGGCAACATCACCGTTTATCATTTAACCTCCGTTAATAAACCGTATAAGAACCGGTATTAGAAAAGCAAGAAGACCTATAAAAATTGCTATTAGTGTGAATTTTCTGTAAAGTTTCAGATGAGGTTTTTTCTTAATGATTAAATGAATAGCAGTGCTCAGAAGCATTGTATCAGTTATGAAAACAATTGCTAGATAGAAATTATCTAGATGATAAAGTGTGAATCTCTCCATTAAAAACGGAAGAAAGCTCAAAGCAATTGCAATTAAGTAGAATAATGCTGCTAGTATGTTGGATCCACGGGGTCCAATATATTTTGGAAACGATTTTACACCTTTTTCTTTGTCTCCTTCAAAGTCCATCACATCCTTCATGATTTCTCTACCGGAGCCTACTAGAAATGCTATGAGTGCAATAATGTAGATTGAAGGATCAATTTCAAAGAAAATTGTGTCTTTAGCAATAACAGCGGCTCCTCCAAAAATAAATGGAATAGCCATTACGTATGCAATATAGAAGTTCCCAAGTAGCTTTATTTTTTTCATTTTTGTATCATATAGTATTGCAAGTAAAGCTGTAATCAATGCAATTATGAAACATGATAAATTTACGAGATATGAACAAATAATTCCAAGTGGAAAGAATATGAAAAACAAGTACAAAGCTGAGTTTGGAGATAAATCACCACGTACAAGGGGTCTATCTTCACGCTTGTTTTTCTTATCTATTTCAAGGTCACAGTAATCATTCAAAGCAAATGTACTTGCTTCAAGAAATAAAGCAGTGAAAAAAGTTAGTATGAACTTATCAAAAGGAGGCAATCCCTCACCTTTTAATGCAATTAATGAACCGATCAAAATAGCTATCGCAATCATTACTCCATGTTCAAGTCGCATGAGTTCCCAGATTGCTTTTATTTTCTTCATTTTCCGCCTATTTTTGTGGTTCAATTATTACTTTCATAGATTCTTCTGCATTTGCAACCAACTTAAAACCTTCAGGTGTTTTATCCATTGGGAGTTTATGACTAATCATATCATTTACATCGATTTTTTTATTTTTTAAAAGATCAATTGCCTCTGTAATATCATCTCCGGCTCCAGCATAAGTTGAATACATCTTGATTTGTTTATTCCAGATATCAAAAAATGGAACAGGTACTTCGACACCTGGAGGGGTCATTGCAAACCATAGGATTGTGCCACCAAACTCAACTGCTTCTATTGCTTGCTTTACAGCAGAAGGAGCCCCTGCACATAAAATTACAAAATCTGCAAGTTTTCCATTATTTTGGTTTTTAATTTGTTTAACAATATCGTCCTTTGCATCAAAAACAACATCTGTACCAACTTTTTTTGCAAGTTTTAATCTGTAATCATCGATATCAGTTGCAAATACTTTTTTTGCACCATATGCTTTTGCAAGTTTGATATTTAGAAGTCCTGCCATCCCGCTTCCAAGAACAACTACTGTTTTTCCTTTCTTATAATGAGCAATTCTTAAACCACGTACTACACAGGCAAGAGGTTCAATAAATGTTCCTTCATCAAATGAAACTTCATCAGGCAAGATAAATGTTCCATATTGTATGTTTATTTCTGGAACTCTCAGGTATTGTGCAAAACCCCCAGGGTAAAACTTTGTATTGTGAAGTGTGTGACAAAGAGTTTGTTGATCATCTTGACAAAAATTACAAGTATTGCACGGAACGTGATGTGTTACAAAAATTCTGTCCCCTTTCTCGAATTTTTTAACATTTTTTCCAACTTTTTCAATTATTCCTGAGATTTCATGACCTAAAACCAATGGTGCTTTTTTTAATCTATACCATTCCATTACGTCGCTACCGCAAATTCCGCTAGCAATCACTTTTACTAACAGTTCATCATCTGATATTTCTGGAACTGGCATTTCTTCGATTCTAACATCGTTATTGCTGTAATACATTGCAACTTTCATTTTTTCCATGTTAAATACCAACAAGTGGAAAGTTTAATTATTTATTATATGTTGCCACTCAAAAGTCAATAAGGAAAGAGGATGGAGTAATATGGGATTGTTTGGACCAGAAAAAATAACAATGACGCTGGAAAAATATAACTTTGCACCTGGAGAATGTAATTAAAGGAACTGTATCCTTAAATTTAAAAAGCCAACGAAAGCAAGAAAAATGGAAGCAAAATTTATTGGACAAAGAAAAGAAAAATACAGAGATCACCAAGGAAGAACCTCTTACAGGACTACTGACGTATTTGATTTTTCAATGCCTTTAGGTCCAGAGAAGGATTACCAAAAGGAATCTTTTAACTTTGAAATAAAAATCCCGAGTGATGTTATACAACAATGCCGAGCACCTATTACACCAGAATTAGGTGGCACTCTTGGAAAAGCAGTTGCAGTTGGATCAGCTTTGTCTGGAAATAGATATTATCCAGTAGAATGGATGGTTCATGCTCAGTTAGATGTACCAATGAAATTGGACGTTAAAAAATCTCAGAAAATAATGCTTTCAGAGAGTTAATTAAGATTGGATTTTTTACATCGATCTAAGTCTTCTTATTCTTTCATCTATTGGTGGATGAGTTGACCATAAAGAGCTAGCTTGTTGTGGGCTCTTGAACGGATTTGAAATATAAAGTGGTGCAACTGTTTTTGATCCCTTTG
>Ga0114923_10003067_pt1 | contig 11268 bp, 10 predicted proteins | sample SumtaG_FD_89578 | JGI IMG/M metagenome (GOLD analysis project Ga0114923, IMG submission 89578) | Deep subsurface microbial communities from Indian Ocean to uncover new lineages of life (NeLLi) - Sumatra_00157 metaG | ecosystem: Environmental > Aquatic > Marine > Oceanic > Sediment | place: near...
GGGTATTTTGCAGAGGGCATATGCCGAAGTAGGTTTACCGCTAGGAGATCTCAAATACTTCAAGTTAAACTATGAGGCCCAATATTATTATCCTATTACAAGCTATTTTACCTTTAAGCTAAATGGAAAACTGGGATACGGTGATGGTTATACTGGACAAGATTTGCCTTTCTTTAAAAACTTCTTTGCCGGTGGCAATCGAACTGTACGTGGCTACAAAATCAGTTCGCTAGGGCCACGTGATATTTCTTTCAGGGCGCTCGGTGGTAATAAACTTGTAGTAGGTAGTGCGGAAATACTATTCCCATTACCTGGCCTAAAAAATGATAGGTCCGTGCGGCTAAGCGGATTTTTTGATGCTGGTACGGTATATGGTCCCGGTGGACTCTTTCCGAGTGTTGAGGGTATGCGTTATTCAGCTGGGATCTCTGTTAGCTGGATTTCACCGATGGGGCCTCTTAAAGTGAGTATAGCATATCCACTCAATGACGACGAAAATGACAGATTGCAACCATTTCAATTTCAATTTGGACAACAGTTCTAAATTTAGGGTGCTGATCGGAAGGAACAAATGGGGAAAAACGATTTAATCATCTATAAATCGGATTGATCATAAAAAAAGCCTGGTCTTGCGTATTTCAACCATATGTATCAGTGCGCTTAAGCAGATGCTAAACAGAAGAATGCCAGAAATATCGTTCGAACTATCGTAAAATAAAAGAATTACAAACTGATACTGCGCGGCAAAACTTATCTTACCCAGTTTACGAATGAATCTACTGACAAAACTTTGGCTGCTAAATGGGGCCCTTCAACAGAGGTAATATTTGGGGCCTAAAGGGAGAAAAATCGTGAGCACTATGGATATCCATGAAATCTTGAAATACCTTCCCCATCGCTACCCTTTCCTACTAGTGGATCGGGTACTTTCTTGCGAATCTGGTAAAGAAATTGTTGCACTTAAAAATGTGACCATTAATGAGCCTTTCTTTTCTGGTCATTTTCCCCATCATCCGATTATGCCTGGTGTATTAATTATTGAAGCACTGGCACAAGCCGCAGCGCTTTTAACACTTAAAACAGCAGATTTAAAAGTCGACAACGACTCCGTTTATTATTTTGTTGGTATAGATGAAGCTCGCTTCAAAAAGCCAGTGTATGCGGGTGACCAGCTGACGCTGAAAGTGGCGATTGCAAGACAATTAAAAGGAGTCTGGAAGTATTCTGCTCGAGCAGAAGTAGATGGTCAGCTTGTTACCGAAGCTAAGTTAATGTGCACAATGCGAGGGATATAAAAGCCCCCTTATACAAACTATCTACTTACTATTACCCTTAGCTTAATGCTGTAGCCAGATAGAAACTTATAAACTAGGGAAGCAGAGCGCCTAGGGTTCTCTTACTTCTGGGAACTTTTAGTGGTGTCACTTGTAGAAACCCTTGCTGATTATAATAAAATGGCTTCTTATGAATCCAAGAATAAGAATTTACAATATATCATTATGGATCGACATCTCTATAGATTGAAATCTTCGACTACTTACTTAAGAATTCATTTGCACTCAGAAACCATTCACCCCATACTTAGTTTGCTTCTTAGCGAACGAGAACGAAAATCAAAAAATGTCAGATTCACGGTTCAACCTTATCTGTGGTGTAGACGAAGCTGGCAGAGGACCTTTGGCGGGGCCGGTATTTGCCGCTTGTGTTGTGCTCAACCCAGCACACAAAATTGAAGGACTATCAGACTCAAAAAAACTTAGTGAAAAAAAACGAAATATACTAACACATATCATCAAAACAAATTCAATGGCTTGGGCGATTGCTTGCGCATCAGTAGAAGAGATTGATCAGTTGAATATTCTTCAAGCAAGCTTGCTAGCGATGAAGCGAGCAGTTGAAAGCCTGCCCTTTACACCCGATAAGGTGCTAGTAGATGGGAGTCATAGCCCCCGTTTAGACCTTACTGTACATGCTATTGTCAAGGGTGATAGCTTAGTACCAGAGATTTCTGCTGCTTCTATCCTGGCCAAAACAGCACGTGATGCTGAAATGTGGGCATTACACAAAAGTTTCCCAAATTATGGCTTTGACCAACATAAGGGTTACCCAACGAAAAAGCATATAGTAGCATTACAGGTGCATGGGATATCGGCAGTACATCGACGTAGCTTCTCACCCGTACGAAAGTTGATATTGCATCGTTGTACTTGAAGAACAGTGGCTTTCCCTTCTGTCTTTATTCATATTTCATTTTTCATACCTTACTTCTCTCAAAAAAAGAGTTGATAAAATTTTCACTATTTTGATATTTACTGTGTGTCACTAATTGGTTATATGCGCGTTTCTCTCATGTATGCATTGTACCCCACGGTTGCCCAGACTCGGACCAGTTCAGAAGCTGTATTTCTAGAACAGAATATTCTGTCTACTTCTCCAGTGAACACGGATTTCAACTGTACTAGCAAAATTTTATTACTATTATTGTGACATCATAAGGCCCTTTGTTTCATTTTAAGAACACTAATATAATAATGAGCGTTATAAGATAGAAAAAATATAGCGAATCAAGCAATGTAAGCGGATATTCTTAAACCAACGAGACGACTAATCTCAAGTGTGCGCTATATTTAGCTAACCTAAACTGCAGATTGGAATAGTATGCGTATCGAAAAAAATACGGTCGTATCGATTAATTATGAATTATCAGATTCGACTGGCAACATTATGGAGAAAACAAATTCTCCAATCAGCTATTTGCATGGTGGTTTCGACGACATTTTTCCTATAGTCGAAGAAGCACTACAAAATATGGAAATAGGTAACACATGCTGCGTGCTCATGGAGCCAGAAAATCATTTTGGTGAATACCATAGCGAATTAGTGCGGGTAGAACTTCGTGATGCATTTCCCGAGAACCTAAAAATCGGGATGCAATTAGAAGGTGGTGAAAGAGATTCCAAAAATATGTTGATCTATACTGTCACTGATATTGCTGATGATAAGGTGGTGGTTGATGGCAATCATCCGCTTGCTGGCATGACCCTTCGATTTGACTGTACAGTTACCGGAGTACGGTCCGCTACTACGGAAGAACTTTCTGATGGTAATGTCCATGAACCCTAAAGCAATGAGAGTTAATTTTTACTGGCTCACAAATCTACAAGAAAGAATTAAAAATTGTGAGCGTTACCCCCTTACTAAAACTTACCCTTTATCAGCCGCCTTTTTTAGCATGTAAAGCTTTTCCAGCGCGTCTTTCGGGCTTATTTCATCCGGCATGATATCATACAATAACGCGAGGGCTGGGTGTTCCTTGGTATCTTGTTCCCCAATTAAGTCAAAAGTTGCTGCTGAAAACAAATCCCGTTTCGAACTTTCTTCTACGCTTTCCATCTTAAGTCTCCCCAGATATTCTTTGGCCATCTGAATGGCTAATTCTGGTACACCAGCCAGCGCTGCCACTTTAAGACCATAGCTCTGACTGGCAGGCCCCTCATTAACAGCATGCATAAAGATAATACGTTGTTTGTGTTCAATTGCATCAAAATGCACGTTGGCGACTTGGCTGAACTTCTCTACAAGTCTCGTCAGTTCAAAATAATGTGTAGCGAAAAGCGTATAGCTCCGATTTTTATCTAGCAAGTGCTGTGCAATTGCAAAAGCCAACGCTAGCCCATCAAGAGTTGAGGTGCCCCGTCCAACTTCATCCACTAGTACTAGGCTTTGCGCGGTAGCATTGTGCAGAATGTTTGCGGTTTCAGTCATTTCTACCATGAAGGTGGAACGTCCACTTGCAAGATCATCTGATGCACCTATTCGTGTAAAAATCTGGTCAAGTGGGCCAATACATGAACTCTTGGCAGGAACAAAACTGCCACAATGCGCAAGCAATGCGATCAGTGCAACTTGTCGCATATAAGTCGATTTCCCACCCATATTAGGGCCTGTAATGATAAGCATTTGTCGACTATCGCCGAGCTTCACGTTGTTTGTAATAAAATTATCTACTTGATTTTCCACTACTGGATGGCGACTCTCCTCAATTTTAATCATAGCTTCACTAGTGAACGCTGGAGCAGTGTAATTAAGTGTTAGCGCACGTTCTGCAAAAGTTGCAAGTACATCTAGTTCAGCAACGCTTAGTGCAACCTGCTGCAAATGGCCAACGTATGAAATAAGAGTATCTAGTAATGCACCGTATAACAATCTCTCACGTGCCAAAGAACGATCCTTTGCTGATAGTGCCCTGTCTTCGAAAGCTTTCAGCTCTGGAGTGATATAACGCTCTGCATTTTTTAAAGTCTGCCGTCTGCAATAATCATCAGGAATTTTCTCGCTATGTGCATGAGTTACTTCGATATAAAAACCGTGTATCCGATTGTATTCAACCTTCAGATTTGGAATACCGGTTCGGTTTTTTTCTCTTAATTCCAATTGCAATAGAAACTCTCCGCAGTTATTTTGTATAGCGCGTAACTCATCTAGCTCGACGTCGTAGCCATCTGCAATTACGTTACCTTCGCGCAACATTGTATTGGGCTCATCACGCAAGGCATCCTCCAGCAAGCTAAGGAGAACAACGTCTGGATCCATGACTTGCACCAACATGGCAATATGTTCACTAGCGCATCCGACAAGCGAAGAAATGATTTCAGGCAATCTCTTTAGGCTATCACGCAACCCCGATAAGTCCCGCGGACGGGCAGATTTAAACGCAATACGGGTGGTGATGCGTTCTATGTCAACAATGCGCTTTAAGTAATCTCTTACTACAAGATATGGACCCGACCCAGTCTCACCTATTAATGTAGACACGTCATCAAGTCGATGTTGGATCGTAATTGGATTACGCAACGGATGATGTAACCAATGCCGCAATAGGCGACTACCCATGTTGGTGGAACAAGTATCTAGCAACGATAGTAACGTGGGTGATTTCTCACCACGTATAGTTTCTGATATTTCAAGGTTGCGGCGGGTAGCAGCATCCATTCGCACATAGGTGCCGTCCCGTTCCACTTGTAGTTCCCTGAGATGAACAATGCTTGTACCCTGTGTAAGACGAACATAATCCAGCAATGCACCTGCTGCACCCAATGATGGAAATAGCCCGTCGCAACCAAAACCAGAAAGATCTCGAGTCTCAAATAGCTCGCTAAGATTTCGAATAGCCGCATCGGTATCAAACTGCCACGAAGGCAGTCGTTTCAGAGCGCCTACTCCATTAAACAAAACTGGGATATCCAGTGATTCTGGCAAAAGAATTTCAGCGGGCCTCAGGCGTTCCAGCTCACTTGTCAAATTATGCGGTAATGTCTCCATCACACGAAAATTCCCAGCTGCTAGATTTAGCCACGCCAACCCTAACGTGCCCTCGTGTAGATTTAAAGCAAGCAATACACAATCGCGCTTTTCTTCCAGTAATGCCGTGTCAGTCAGTGTTCCCGGAGTAATAATACGTGTGACTTGGCGCTCTACTAGTCCTTTTGCAATATCAGGATCACCAATCTGCTCACAGATTGCCACTGATAGGCCCAGCCTGATGAGTCTCACTAGATACTGCTCGGCAGCATGATAAGGAACACCTGCCATCTTTACCGGCACCCCAGCTGAAATACCACGCCGGGTTAGAGTGATATCAAGCAACTTCGCAGCCTTTTCTGCATCGTCAAAGAATAATTCGTAGAAATCCCCCATTCGATAAAACATCAACATATCAGGATGCTGCGCTTTGAGACGCAGATATTGCTGCATCATTGGAGTATGCTTATTAACCATTATTTAAAGTAATATTAAAGAAACACCACTGTGCCCATAATTACACCATCTCGGTTCCACAGTATTGCTTGTACTTCAGACCATTAATTCCTTTGTTAAATGAGGAGTAATCACCCGCAAAAGTTGCCCGAATATTTTCGGATTTCCAGCGACAATGTGTCCACTCTGCATATAGGTATCATTGCCTTCCAAGTCCCCCACAAGCCCCCCTGCTTCTGTGATAAGTAGACAGCCAGCCGCAATATCCCACGGCGATAACTTCAGCTCCCAAAAACCATCATAGCGCCCGGCAGCAACATAAGCTAAATCCAAGGCGGCAGAGCCAGGGCGGCGAATGCCGGCAACCTTGGGCATAATATCTTTGAGAATAGCAAGGTATGCATTCATATGCGAAAACTCACGAAAAGGAAAACCAGTGCCTATAAGACAATCAGAAAGTTGATCACGTTTGCTTACACGCAAACGGTGGTCGTTAAGATAAGCTCCACGTCCGCGACTAGCAGTAAATAACTCATTTCCAGAGGGGTCATACACTACTGCCTGAGTTAACACACCTCTGTGCTTTAACGCAATAGAAACTGCATACTGGGGAAAGCCATGGAGAAAATTGGTAGTACCATCGAGTGGGTCGATAATCCATTGGTATTCAGACTTGCTTGGGTCGCCTCGAGCACCACTTTCTTCTGCTAGAATGGAGTGGTTGGGATATGCTTCTAGAAGAACATTAATAATAGCGTCTTCTGCTGTGTTGTCCACCTCACTAACGAAATCACTATGTGCTTTGCGTGAAACGTGCAATAAATCAAGATTCTGCGTAGCACGGTTGATTATACCGCCAGCACGACGTGCAGCCTTTACTGCAATGTTAAGCATGGGATGCATATTAGTCCTGAAATGAGTTTGAGTAATTCATGAAGATGGCATTCTAATATGAATCCCCCATGCCCGCTTGATAACGTCCGTGTAGTGTTGAGCCATCCCAGCCATCCCGGTAATATAGGCGCAGCGGCACGGGCTATGAAAACAATGGGTTTGGAGTCACTCTATCTAGTGAATCCAAGATCGTTTCCTGACAGGGAAGCAGAGACACGAGCCGCTGGAGCCTGGGATGTACTGAACAATACTAGGGTCTGCGCAAGTCTTGACGAAGCTTTAAACGGTACCGTTCTCGCAGCTGCGGTCACAGCCCGTCGGCGCGATCTTTCACATGATATATTTGATTCGCATCAGGGTGCGCGAAAGTTGCTCAATCAAGCTAAGCAGCTCCCAGTAGCGTTGGTTTTTGGAACGGAAATGTCAGGTCTCGCCTCGACGGAAGTAAGTAGGTGTCAAATTGTTGTACATATTCCCGCCAATCCGGCTTACTCCTCCCTCAATCTTGCCAGCGCAGTGCAGGTAATGACGTACGAATTACGCATGGCGCTTTCGCAAGTTGCGTCTCTTCCACAATCATTAAGTGTGCCAGCTAGTTTTGAGGAAATTGAATTGTTTTACTGTCATTTCGAGCAAACTATGATCAGCTGTGGCTTCCTTGATCCCAAGAACCCAAAACGATTAATGCAGCGCATACGCCGCTTGTTCTCTCGTGCAAGATTAGAAAAGGAGGAAGTAAACATATTACGTGGAATTCTTAACTCTTTTGAAAAGCGCACATAAGAAGGGAAAGATGCTATAGAAACACTAAAAATTTGCCCGCATGATGCTAATAAAAGGGCTGAAAACTACCACAAGCAAATCTAATACGTGTTTTTAAACAAAATATCTGACTAAATAAGCTAGGCTTCAAATTTTTGGTGATCCTTGACAGGAATTATCATTCTTAAAGCGCTAGACAACATAGTCAAAGAGTTAAGACGCATGAGTTCTGTGACGATTTAAGAACTAGAATATTCTATTCGCCGCCTATAGCCAGACCATTGCCGGAATAATGGTCACTACTAATACATATACCAACCACTCTAGATTATTTCTGGCTAACACGCCAACATAGTGCAGGATGATGATGATGACTGAGATAAGTGCATACACAAAGAACCACATCTTTAGCCTCCCTTTTAAATCAATTTAGATTTTTCCTATAGCGTAAGCATGCTCAGAATTCTTATAGATTTTCAGCAATTATATTTATGATAGCTGAAACTCTACCAGTAAGAAAGATACTGTTCTTACTAACAAAATGAAGGCTAATTTGCACTAATGGTTATAAATCCTGTCCGCAGCAGTCCAAATCTATACTGCTCGGCTAACCTAATTTGCTTTATTATTAACAAGGAACCCATTAAAGTTTAACATGCATTCAGCTACGCTTATTGCGGGTATTTCCACTGGACTCACTTGAATGCCTAATATGTTCAGATAACTTGCACATTTACGCGTAGAATAACCGGGGGGAGGGAAAGAATAAACTTCTTTCGATTCTCTCGCCAAAAATATATGATAAAGGGGTAACAAATTGGCACGACCTAACTTCCAATATGAAAAACGCCAGAGGGATTTGGCAAAAAAGAAAAAACAAGAAGAAAAAAGACAGCGTAAGCTAGACAAAGCAAATACACAACCCAATGATAATATTGAACAATCACCAAGTGTGGCAGATACACATGATATGGGAAAGAGTGAATAAACTATTACAACTTACGCGAAAATGAAACGTAAACATATCTAAGCCATAACTGAATGAAAACGTAAGGATATCACTGTTTGCGTTCTGCCATAAATGATGGAATACGCATCAACAGTATACTCGCCGTTATTTTGAAGTAAGTACACTTTTGTCGGCTGTGTATCAAAGCAATAACTTCCTAATACTTTACTTCTAAAGGACATATCCTAGCTAACTCTAACTAGGCCATACAAAGGCAAACCATGCCAGAGCGAATTATATCAATCGTTCCTCAAGATAATCTTGTTCGCCTAACGCATGTGATTTATGCACTCCACGCTCTCAGTGTCATGATGGGATTTATTGGATCAGCGTTTATCATTACGACCTTCCTTACTGGCTGGCCGTCGATCATTGCTGTTATCATCAACTACATAAAGCGAGGTAATGTGTACGATACATATCTCGATTCCCATTTCGGCTGGCAGATACGTACGTTCTGGTTTGCGCTGTTGTGGATGACAATCGCTGCAATATTGTTCATAACAGTGATTGGCATCGTGCTTGCCTACATTATCGCGGTTGGTGCTGGTATCTGGATATCCTACCGCATCATTCGTGGCTGGGTTGCGCTTAATGAAGGTAGATCTATGCCAATCTAACAGGGAAATTTAGTTTCTCCGTTGCAGTAAAAAAGAATACCCGAGGAACAAGTAATAAAAGTGGTAATCCAGATTTAATTTCTAATAGGAATAAAGCGCACTAGAATTTCCCGTGTGCTCTTTAGAGTGGCAAATATTTATAACAACGGAACAATTAATAGTGCAACGATGTTCATGATCTTAATAAGAGGATTGATAGCAGGGCCGGCAGTGTCCTTATAGGGGTCGCCAACAGTGTCTCCGGTCACAGCTGCCTTATGTGCTTCAGAGCCCTTACCACCGAAATGACCATCCTCAATATGTTTCTTGGCATTGTCCCAAGCCCCACCACCAGCAGTCATTGAAATAGCCACAAAAATTCCGGTAATGATGGCACCAATCAACACACCGCCCAAGGCTACTGGGCCAAGCACGAGACCAATAATCAGCGGTATTGCTACAGGCAAAAGCGAAGGAACAACCATCTCCTTGATAGCCGCTCTGGTTACCATATCCACTGCCTTGGAATAATCTGGCTTACCTGTACCATCCATAATACCTGGAATTTCCTTGAACTGACGGCGCACCTCCACCACTACCGATCCGGCGGCTCGACCAACGGCCTCCATTGCCATTGCTCCAAATAAATAGGGCACCATGCCGCCTATGAACAAACCGATAATGACCATGTGGTTGGATAAATCAAAGGTGATAACTTTGCCACCGGCAGAAAGTGCATGAGTGTAATCAGCGAACAGTACCAGCGCGGCTAGACCGGCGGAGCCGATAGCGTAACCTTTTGTCACCGCTTTTGTGGTGTTGCCGACAGCATCTAGAGGATCGGTGATGTCACGAATCTCTTTGGGCAAACCAGCCATTTCAGCTATACCACCGGCGTTGTCGGTAATCGGCCCATAAGCGTCAAGCGCTACGATGATACCGGCCATGGACAGCATCGAAGTTGCTGCTATAGCTATGCCATATAAGCCTGCCAGTTCATATGCACACCAGATCGAAAGACACACGGCCATCACTGGAGCGGCAGTTGACTTCATTGAGACACCTAGGCCAGCGATGACGTTGGTTCCGTGGCCAGTGCTAGATGCCTCAGCGATATGCTGAACTGGCTTGAATTCTGTGGAAGTGTAATACTCAGTTATCCAAACCATCGCTGCGGTCAACACTAAACCGACCAGCCCGGCAAGATATAATTTCATCGATGAAATCAACTCGCCACCAATTACTACGCCATCCCCCAACATCATAGCCGTAATAGGGTAATAGCCAATTGCAGCCAAAACACCCGCAACAGCCAACCCACGGTAAAGCGCGTTCATGATCTTTCCACCTTCGCGCGCCTTAACAAAATAACAACCTATGATTGATGCAATAATTGAGAATCCGCCCAGAACCAGCGGATAAAGTACTACATTTGGACTCGCATCCTCAATCAGCAGCCCACCCAGTAGCATAGTAGCAATGATGGTCACAGCGTAGGTTTCAAACAAGTCAGCAGCCATACCCGCACAATCACCCACGTTGTCACCCACGTTATCGGCAATTACTGCAGGGTTGCGAGGGTCATCCTCCGGAATACCAGCCTCAACTTTACCGACCAGATCAGCACCTACGTCGGCGCCCTTGGTAAAAATACCACCACCAAGGCGGGCAAAAATAGAAATCAACGAACTACCAAAAGCTAGTCCCACTAAGGCGTGCGTGGCATTTGATGATGTGATGCCCAGGCCAACTGTGAGAAATGCATAGTACCCTGCTACCCCTAAAAGGCCTAGACCGACAACCAGCATACCAGTAATTGCACCACCCCTGAAAGCTACATCTAGTGCTGGGCCGAGACCTTCCCTAGCCGCCTCTGCAGTTCGCGAATTAGCCTTGACCGACACGTTCATCCCGATATAACCAGCAAGACCCGACAAGAAAGCACCGAGAGCAAAACCAACGGCAGTCTGCCAACCTAAGGCGGCAAAAATAGCTACCAACAGAATTACACCAACAATGCCAATAGTTGTATATTGCCGATTCAGGTACGCAGAAGCGCCCTGCTGAATTGCAGTGGCAATCTCGAGCATGCGCTCGTTACCGCTTGGCAAAGCCAAAATCCATTTAATCGATAACGCTCCATACAAGAGCGCCACCATCGCGCAACCAATTGCGATGATTAAACCAGTCCCCATTTGATTCTCCAATTAAAGTCAGACCGTTTGTGAATGTATGCGGAATAACGAC